>Ga0209367_1008324_pt1 | contig 14178 bp, 10 predicted proteins | sample WorMetLIZISLAND2_FD_187412 | JGI IMG/M metagenome (GOLD analysis project Ga0209367, IMG submission 187412) | Marine gutless worms symbiont microbial communities from Max Planck institute for Marine Microbiology, Germany - Olavius geniculatus... ... | reverse complement strand
GAGTGTCTTCTACATGCATATGTCACGCGTCTGGGATAACAGCACAGTTAGATTAGTCCCCGTTTTGCAGCGTGCGGCTATCCCGGGTCAGCTAAAATCAGTAAATAAGTCAAATGTGCACGTATCAGGAGCTCCTGATGGCGTTGGGATAACCGCACGCGAAAAAGTGCGGTTATCCCAGACGCGTGCGGTTATCCCATACGCAGGACATAAAAAAGTAGGCTATCCCTGCAAACACATATCTACTTTTTTATGTCCTGCGTATGGGATAACCGCACACGTCTGGGATAACCGCACTTTTTCGCGTGCGGTTATCCCAACGCCATCAGGAGCTCCTGATACGTGCACATTTGACTTATTTACTGATTTTAGCTGACCCGGGATAGCTGCACGCTGCAAAACGGGGACTAATCTAACTGTGCTGTTATCCCAGATGCGTGACATATGCATGTAGAAGACACTCACTAAACGCACGTGTATATATATATATATATATCACAATGCTTTGGGGATTTAATTGTTACCTGTGTGCATATTCTAGATTTGAGTCTATACTAACTAGCAAGAGCTCTGTCTAGCACTTCCGATTATTAATTATCTATTACAATTCACTTATGCGTGTTGATTTTGGATGCTGTTTTGATACAATGAATTCTATGTTAAGCTCAGAACTTTGAGCTTTGTATATTGTCAACCAATGTGAACTGATTAATGGTGAAATTGCCAACTTGTTGCTTACTTTTAGTATTCTTATCAGCTTTCTATTGATATGGTGCTAAACTCTTCTGAGTGCTTCATGTGCGGTATTCTTTTCATCTGCTTTATGTTAAAGTTGTGTGCATTTATGTCTGTTGAGCTTGTGCTGTGATATATATGATTAAAAGTTGATTATAATATAATCTGTAAATCAATTTATAACCGTTTCTGTTCCAGTGGTTTTAAGATAGTGCTGATGAAAAATGTAAAGCATTATGCTTTCATCCGAGAAATCGTACTTAAATTGCATATTTTGCCATGTACAGAGCAGCTGCAGCAGTTATAGGGCAGTGGCTAAGTGGCTTAGCGAAGAGGTGGGGAGGTGTTGCAGCTTCCAGTTTCATTGAAAACAGCACACATTTATGTGCTATAGTTAGAACAAAACTTTTGAAAAAGCCCAGCTCCTGTTAATAAATAGCATAACTGAATACCAATTATTCTTATAGTGTGGTCTAAACATGTTTTCCACCATGAAAATATTGCACTAAAGGTATGAACTGTACACAGCAGTATTATTACAGCGGGTGGATTGTACAAGACAAGACGAGCATGAAATTTCTGCTGTGAGTTGCGACTCGGTCACTACTTCCATGGTTGTGACTAATTATTTCAATAATAGCCCATCCCTAGAGGTTGACATTGGAAAAATAAAATGGCGTCGGTGGTTGGGAATGTTTTGCGGCCGGGTGCAGTTATGTTTTGGCGACGAGGATGTAAGTTGGCGACACTTTAGCGTTTGTTTTGATTGTGTTAAAATCGAAGACTATTTTGCGCTCAGCTACTGCACGGACAGTTCCGTGTGTGAATCTTTATGTGTACATGACCACGCCCCCTTTTTGTAGGTAAACGTAAACAACGGACATAACTGCAGTGCCATGTAAAGTACTGGCAAGGAAGACGCAGGGCGCAATCGCAAAATTTTCCCACTTATTTGGTAGCTTGTTACCTGACAGTGAGTGCTATCAGTTAGCTTGCTGCTACTGTGCATTAGTATTACTGCAGTTCGAGTTACAGTGCTTCAGTGATTAGTGTGATAGTGTAAAATAATCGTTGTGCAGTAGGTGGAGAAAATTTGGAACAAAGCAGTTTTTGTTGCAAATGAGAGTTTAACCATTGTAGATTATTGGGTTAAAAATCCACTGTTATCTACTTTGGTCTCGGTGTTATTTTCCGTATGCAGGGACAGAAAAGTAAGCAAACGTGAGGCTATTTTCCGTCCGCATGATGCTATTGACTGTGCATGCGCATGGTGCAGTGTGGCGCAGAAAATGATACTGACCGTGCACGCTCGCACGGCCTATCCATTGAAGTCGCGGTTAGGTCTAATTTCCATGCCTGTGTATGGTCTAAACTTCTGAAGTGGACTGTATTACATCTTGGGTGGTATTACGTCATCTAAGGACACCCTGGATGGTTCCTTGGGTGGCAGGTTGTTTGTAGTAAAGGCCTGCATAAAAGTTGATATGATTTGAAACTGAAATACCGATATTAGCTGAGCAGAATTTTCAGTTGTCGACGCTGCTGTAGAAACAGCCTCAAATATTTCTAAAGTTAGTTTTCTGCTCATAACTAAGTAGTAGCAGCAACATAATTAACAAAAGTGGCCACGAAACTCTTCACTTATATGCCGTCGGTAAGCGTGTGTGATCTGCGGATGGTAAATAACACTTTGTGACCGCATATGGACTGTGCGTGCACATGGTAAATATAATCCATTGTTTCCATTCACCACAGATGGAAAAAGAAAAGCATGTGAACACTATTTCCGTCCATGCGGACGGAAATCTATGTTCTCATCGGAATGTTATGTTATTTCTGTCCAGTATTGTGTTCTGTCTGAAATAAAAAATGCCAAAAATGCTTATCTACACATTCAGCAGTTTTTTTCCCAGTTTTGGATATGTCATAGCAGCCATATAGTAAGGCATACAGTTGTACAATTTTGTCTGTTTATACTACTACCACAGTAGTATGTGCACATATAATATTGTGCTTTTAAACTGTAAGATGGCTGTACTAGTATGGGGTTGAAATCTACCAAAAATATTTTAGTGTCAAAAGAGGGACATTTTTTGCTGCACTGGTTAACACTATGTTACTAAATTCAGCTGCCTAAAAATTTCACCATTTGTTCACACAATCGTGCAAACAGACAGAGCGTCAGACAACATTTGAAAAAACCCTATGAGGAGGGACCCAAATTTTTAAATTTAATTTTCAAAATTCAGCATAATTCCTATCACTGTGCAAAATTTCACGGCGATCGGCCAAGCGACCTCTGAGAACCTGGGGCGAAAAAAATAAACTGTCCTTGTCTGCTTGTAATAATAGTAGAGTCGTATCAAATACTGTATTATAAATGCGCACATGGTTGTATCAGCGGGGCTTAGTGGCTTTGGCACAATGCTGCCGCACAGAGTTGACAGCACAGTAATGTTACAGCTGCCAGCTGCTAGATCGAGCGACCCATTGTGCGGCAAATGGGGTGATAGGATGTAAAGTGGGCTGTCCCAATGAATGAGGGGAGTTAGCCTGCAGTCGCCTTTGCTGCTGCGAGTTCGGTCGGTCGGTCGGATCGACAGACAGCGCGACAGAGTGACAGAGACTGCACGCTGCTTTGCCTAAATCCTGAGAATAAGGCAATGTTTAACAACATTTGCAATATAGACTGGACTTAATTTGTGTTGTAGGCAGCATATTTCCACAGATTTGTGCAGGAAAAGTGGGTCATCGATATGAAACTACAGATGTTAAGCAAGGCCAAGTTACTAGCCGTAAGCAATGACATGTTTATTAAACTTTTCAGTTGATGTGGTATTTGGGCAAAGCGTTTGTTATTTATATGCTTTTGTGCATTGTAACGAACTGGTTAAATTATACTTAAGCAGATAAGTTGTGTTTCAGTAACGAGTGACAATCGTGCAACTGCAAGTGTTACTTGGAAGTAGAACAGTAGTATGCTTGCAGTAATTTGCAAGTAATGCACTCACAGTAGGATAAATGCTACTTGTGTTAAGAAAGAGCCTTTGTAATAAAAATTTCGCAAAGTCGGACATCTTTACTAGTGGCAGAAAATGTGTATGACCTATAGATTTCATTTGATAAGCTTGGCACACAGGCAGAGCGTGTATGAGACAGTATTTGATACCATTTTGATAACAAGATAACATTCTTTAACTATAGATATTTTGGGTTAGTGCAGTCACTGAAATGTACAGTGTTGTGCGCTTTTCAGCAATGATCAGACCAGAAAATCCAGTGGTGAAGAAGACACTGGGAGACTTTGGCGAGTACATTGGACAGTGTATGCCAAAGTACGTACAAAGCATTCAGGTTACACATGGTAATGAACTTGAAGTTCTGATACACCCGGATGGTGTGCTTCCAGTGCTGTCATTTCTCAAGAACCACACAAATGCACAGTTCACGAGCTTGGCAGATATCTGCGGAATGGACATACCAACGCGTCAGTATCGATTTGAGGTACAATATCTTTTCATTTTTTCACTTGCTTTTTTATATTATGCAGTTTGCAGTGTGTTGCCCATTGCATTTTGTCATGATAAACAATGGACATACAGTTGCTGCCGAGTCAGTATATGAGTATAATGCTATGCAGTGTTATAAGATTTTCATTAGAAATCTTATGAGGAGTTAACCAGCTAGTACAGGTGTAAATTTGTGTAGCAAACAATGTAAAATGAGATTGTAGAAGAAAGTTTTGGGTTGGAAAAAAACAGCATATACAAGAGGAATTGTGAATATCTAAAGGAAGGGTATTCCAATGGTTGAAGTAGCTATTCTAATAAATGATCTTGAAAAATTATGAGAGCTGAAACGTGAGGGCACAAGGTACTGGAGCAAATTAGATTCCCACGAATGCATGGCACCCTTGGTACGAGATGGAACATAATGCGTCAAGTTCTGTTCAGCAGTGCAGTGTGGCTTGTTACAATGGCATGCGCTAGGGTTGTCTCTGTTGATTCGTGTATGTGATTTTATGCAAAAAATACCGTAAATTGATTGTGCTTTGTTTGTCCTAGGTTATATACAACTTGCTTTCACTAAGATTTAACCAGAGAGTTCGTGTGAAGACCTACAGTGATGAACTAACGCCACTGCCGTCGAGCACACCATTGTATGAAGGTGCAAACTGGTATGAACGAGAGGTGGGTGTCATCTCACAATCATTACGTTTTACATGCTTTCAGTTTACTTTAGAAGTCTCAGCTGGCTTCATGTTGCCCTCAAAGACATCAGCTGCAGCTGACTACAGCATAATTGAGCTAGTTAATGTTTACGAATAAACAGTGTCAGATGAGCAGCCAGAGTTAATGTACATGTGAATTGGCTTCTCAAGATGATACCATACTGAATATCCCACCTCACCAAACTTCAAGTAACAGGTGTACTGGTGTAGTTTTTCTCATTGTCTGAAATAATGGATGCATTATTCATTTATAAAAGAAAGATTGCAGCACATCGAATGGTGTGTTTCCATCTAAGTCCACATGTTCAGCTGAGTTGAGATCTGTGGTTTGCTGAAAACATCAGTAACTGTGACAGATGTTACTGTGCTGCTGAAGTTGTTGGATGGAATGAGATATGAAGCAGAGACATTTGTGTGGCCGTGGCTAGAAGTGTCAGTGTAGTATGCAGGTCCGCAGGCTGCCAACGGCAGGGGAGATGTGGGGATCAGAATGCCCCAGTTGAAATTTGCATTGCAAGTTGTGGCAATCGGCAAACTGATATGCCACACATGGCAATGATGCCTAACTGCAGAATGACCGGTCGTAAATGTTAACACTCAGCCTAGTCTCATGTCATTAATAAATCACATGACATAAGTGTGTTTTGATTGATTGACTGATTGGTTGGTTGGCTTTTTAGCCGACCGTACCTTAGTAATGGTCAAGCTGTTGTCATGGTTGTTGTCTGTCCGTCTGTCTGTCCATCCGTCACGGATTGGTGTGGCTAAACGGTACAAGATAGGGCCTAGGTTGCTATTGATCACTAATAGGAAGTTTCATGTTGGCTTTCAAATTACCTGCAAATCATTAACCTTGGATGACCTTGAAGGTCACTGACAACCAGTACAGTAGGCTATCCTAGCGACGTCTGGGTTTCTTGTGTTATGTATATTTTTGTACTTTTTTACTGTGGTGGCCATTGGTACAGTTGTAATGTTGCTACTCATGCTAGATATTTAGTAGATATCTTATTGTGACATGATACCATGTTTTTGCACAAAGCTGCCAGTTTCATCTAGCATGTATAGTAAAATAAAGCTGTTTAAAGCAGAACTAGAATGAGAGAAACGGAACAAATTTTTTGCAAGCGAGTGACTGAGTAAGATAACTTGGAAATTGGAATGTGTGGTTTAACTTTCTTTTATGGTTTGAAAGTCTACTGAGTTACTGCAGTAAGCATGATTTTAAATTGTTAAGATTAAACATGTCACAGGTGTGGGATATGTATGGCGTGTACTTCGCTGATCATCCAGACCTGCGACGTATTCTCACCGACTATGGCTTTGAGGGTCATCCGTTTCGAAAGGATTTTCCACTTGTTGGCTACACCGAGGTATGACCACAGTTGAAATGTGCATGTTTCTGTGCTGCAGTGTGCCATATCTGTGTAGGTAATTATGCACTTTTTCCATAACTTAGTCATGTAGCTATTTGTACTAGGAACCGGGTACCTGGACCCAGTTTTAAAATTCATTACCCGGTTCCAAATCAGGGTAATTGGTACTCATTTTTTTGCACCGATTACTGATGAAACTGATGAAAATTTTACTACTTGCACCATTTTGCAGCCTTTGTGGTGAAATTCAGTACTGCAAGGAAGATTCAACTTCAGCCATTTTTTGTATAGGTTAAACTTTCTGTTTATTGTAGAGTTTAAACTTACCGTTCCATTATTGTGTTTGTATGCATTCTGCCTGAAAAGGCCGTCCCTGAAATGACCTATACTGTGTCGGGTGGGACGTTAAATCCTACTCACTCACTCATCCATTTTCGTTGACAAAATGTCATATTTGGTATCACAGACACAGTATAGACGTTTTATATGAAAACTTCGTGGAAAAATATTAGGCAGTAATATCTGCACATGTCACATCATTGTCATTCTTCCTTTCAGAGGTGTACACTCTATTGATAGGTGGAGGCAAATGCCTCCTGGAAAAAGTTGGGGGGAAGTAAAGAATAGAAAGCTGGGGAGGGAAATTTTTTGGTCTGTGGCAAATTGCTTAGAATATGCATGGCACAAAATGTGACAATTCAGCTTACAACAGCTGTAAGTTTTTTTCTGCTCGCTTTGCTCACAGATTACTTATGGCCACCTACTTAACTACTTTTGAATTTGTGGTTCCACGCCACCCTTGTTTGCCTGTTAAACTGCACTAAATTTGGTCAGTTAATTCTCTGGAGAATAATTAAAATTGTTGTCACCAGATGTCATAATTTAAGGCCAAAATCCACCAAATTTGATTTTGGCTGGGGATCTGCCCCAGACCTCGCTGGGAAGCTTACAGCACTCCCCTGGGCCATCTAGCTGGATTCAGGGGTCCTACTTCTAAGGTGAGAAAAAGGGGAAAGGGGGAACAGAAAGAACAGAAGGAAATGGAAAGGTAGGTGAGGGAAAGCAGAGGGGAGGGGAAGGGGAACGAAAATTGCAATTGGTTATCCGGTTCCTAAAACGGGTTATGCTGCAAATCACTAGTCAAATGCACTAGTGAATGTGCAAAGATAGTAAAACTTTTGTTGTTTAGAATAGCATATGATATAAGTTATAATTTGTATTATTACACGGTTTATGTCATATTTCAAATGCAGTTCCTACAATATTTCTAGCTGGATTTCTGGATATGGCAAATTTCAGCACAGCTGCAGTGTATGCAGCTAATTATAGTCTTAGTTTGTCATCACTTGAATGATTTGACAGTTTGACACATTCTCAACAAAAGTGAACTGAATTAACATGATTATACATTAGTGATTGAATTGGTCATACAAATGCATTCGTACTTTCTTGTCATTAGTGTTTTTAATGTTAAGATTGTGCTGTTTATAAGAAACAACAATATAGGTTGCAGAACTTCTAAAAGTACTTCCTTTAACTCCCAAATCTGACTCCGATGTTGACTCCAACCATATATGGAGATGTAAGTCCTACTTGTGCTACAGCTGGATTTCGAAAATTGGAATCCGTACGAACTTAATTGTTATGATAATTTAAATATGACACAGCTGTGATTGCTTACAGTCTAGTATGAGATGATATGGATATTGGTTGCTGTGTGTGGATGAGTAGGTTCGCTATGACGATGAGGAGAAGAGGGTTGTCTTTGAGCCAGTAGAGCTGGTGCAGGAATGGAGGAAGTTTGACCTTGGAAGTCCTTGGGAGCACTTTCCTGAATATCGGTCCGAGTCTGCGACCGATCCTGTCAAGAGACTCGAAACACAGGCAAAGCTCGAAGAAGGAAAGACAGAGGAGCCCAAGAAATGATTCACTGACAGTAGAGTTGAGCTGACTCGCTATAGTAAACCCCTCATTTCTTCACCTGTACATGACCTTGTAGGATAGGCGAATAGGCGCGTGTTTATTGTGTGACTAAGGGTGTGTTTATGCTAGCTGTTTATTTGTAAGTTTAGTTTTACTTATCATTGTTGTCATAAGCCACATCCAGTTAAGTTAGCTAAACACAGTGCACAGTCTGTGTGGATGTATAATATTGCTTGGCTTTGGTCAGTGGCATCGTGGATTTAAAAAAGTAGTCGGCGTAGGAAGTTTCAACTCCCCCCCCTAAATTCCAACAGACAGCTGAAAATTTCTGACAGAGATTGGGGGTTTTCAGCCCCAAATTTTGCATTTTTAAATGAGAATTTTCAGACAAGAACAAAAGTTTCCAACAGTTTTCCAACAGCGCAAAATTTAGGAGGGAGGGTTGCTCCCCAACCCCTGGCCACAACACCACTGCTTGGTCTGTTAACATATTATGAGAGCCCATTTTAATTATTTATTTAATATTGCTTCAAAATTTAGCACGAATGTACAGGTTGGTCCAAAAAATGGCACAAAGTTTATGGCACCATAATTTTGCAACCATTCGTTACAGTCATGTGGTTTTCAGCAAAATGCTCCGAAAGAAGTTCTTTCAGTGTTTGGATACTGGCAAGTGAACTATTCAAAAACTGTTGTCCCCTAGACGCTGTGGTCTGTAAAAACATGCCACTTTAATTTTTTGAATAGCTGCATGAAACGTTGGCCGATTTGAATAATTTTTGGTGTGTAACATTAAAAAGAAACGATGCAGATGTCTATAGTTTTGGCCACCTCACATTGATGTTGTCGCTACGCTACCTTGTGAAAGGCAGAAGTCGTAGTTTTCCCATTGACAACCATGAATTCATATTGGGTAGTGCATGCAATGGCTCAGAAAATTACTGAAACCACAAAATCATTGAAAATCTGTTACTTTGTCTTCATTTGAAAATCATAAGTGTAATGATGCAACAACAGCGAGTGGGCCACTCTGAGTCATGCAGTTACTGAATGTGCTGTTGGCAAGTTTTGTCAATGTCTACCACTTGTGTTCGTGCTGCAGGTGGACATCTTAAGCACATGCTGTAATGAAGATGATGTGATGCGACACGTGTGACTTTTTGAGAGATAATAATTGCCAATTATGTTTGTTGCTATTCAGTTAATAATTTCTGAGCCGACACGTGCGCTACCCAGAATGAATTCATTGTTGACAACAGCCAAACTATGACTTCTGCATTTCAGAAGGTAGCGTAGCGACAACATTAAGGTGAAGTGGCCAAAACTACAGTCATTTGCATCAAGTTTCTTCCTAATGTCGCATGCCAAAATATTAAAATCGGCCAGTGTTTCATGGAGCTATTCAAAAATAAAAGTGGCACGTTTTTATGGACCAAGATACATCGAAGGTAATACTGTATTTGAATTGTTCACTTGCCAGTGGCAAAAACAATGAATATTCAATTGCTGTAGGCATTGATTTTAGTCGTATAAAGAATTTCTTTCGGAACATTTTGCTAAAAACTGCACGACTCTGTGATGTATGGTTGCAAAATTATGGTGCCATAAACTGTGTTGTTTTTTTGGACCACCCTCTATGTATACAGAGCTTAACTTGCAACTTCCTAGCTGGATAACACCGAATGAAAGGAGAAAAATGATGGGAGAAAAACTTATTATGGGGATTCACTTCCTTATACTTAAAGGTATAGACATCACTTGCAATGCAGTAAAACAGCATTTTGCACATCTAAATCTGCCACTCAACGAGTGATAACGTACAACACCAATCAGTGTTGCACAGGCCGGAGTATAATGTGCTGTTATCACAGATAAGCAACTCTGCATACTCCATTGTAAACATAAAAGACGACCTTTCGTGCTGTGCACAGGCATACTTAACAGTCATCTTTAGGGTAAGGGACAATGGTGAAATGCCAAAAATAGAATGAGACTTCAAGAAATGTATGACAATAATTATCATTCATTTTAGCTATACAGAACAGACCAATGTTTACTGATGGCTTGTAAAGGCTTGCCAGAAGGAAAAATATGGCAGCTCACATAGAGAAAATTCCGATGACATTTCTTGAAACCTACACATCATTTCACAAATAACGTAATACTACAAAATTTATTTAGCTCCAGAGGAAACAGTGACAAATGAAGCAGTGTGTATACAACAAAAACTAGGCCTATACAAGGTATTTGCACAGTATAATGGTACTGTAAAATTATGTAATGAAACACAATCTAGATGTCAAGTTAAACTGTCATGTACTCACATACCACTGTGACTAACAAGAACTATACAACTGCAAGCAGATGTTTCACACATTTAAAACTGTACACATATACTTCAGCGGCTACAGCCATTACCCTATTACAAAAAAAGCAAGGATAAAAAGTATAAAATGTTAGGTCCGAATGATGGATGAAAGCCTACCAGGTGGTGCTAATTTACAATTTATTGGCCAGTGTTGTAATATGTAATAAATTAATTTCACACATCGATAAGATTCATATGCTATGGCAAGTCGGAAAAATAAATGATATTGAACTACATAACAAATTTCTGACAAATTTACTTGTGATTCCATAATGTTTCTGGGTGGGCATGATATATAATACACTGAATACATTAAAACCTTTCTCCTAAGCATTGCTCTTCATTCTCACAGTTCAACAACTGGAAGGCTACCTGGCCTGGAAAAATCTGCAAATTTCACTTTTATGGGTCTGGCGTAACGTGCAGTAACTCTTGAAAAATTGACTGTCTAAAGAAAAATTGACAGCACCAGTTCTCACAAAACAATACAACCCGTCAGTGATGATTTACCACATACAAGGCAGATAACTCAATAATGTTCTGTACATCAGTGTTCAGTGGTGCACAACTGTTTTGAGCTGTAAGCCACAAAAAAGTCCCAAAGTTACCATCTACCGGACACAAAAAAGACAGCAGAAATAAAGAGCACCATACATTTTACCCAGTTCAGTCGTATGTTTTTTGTCCATAAATGGAAGTGTGTGCCACTTAAAAGTAACACAGTAAAAGAATAGTCTATAACGCATGCAGTTTCACTCTCAAATTTTGGGAGTTTTTCTTGGATGTTGATCGCCAGACTGGCCACGGGTGGAAAGTTGTGCACCACTGCTGCTGTAGACAATGACTGTCTGAAGCTGTACCATGATACCCAGTCACCGAATAACTCAAATTCACCAACAGCTATCACAGGTTCATATTACTAACGTAAACGATACCAAATTTCCAGCCAAGGCAGAACTGGTCATTCAAGTAGTTTAATCAGTCTGCGGATGAAAGGCTCCATGAGAGATCCACAGAAATACCATTTGCAGATGCCATCATTTTTTGTGTCGGCATCTTGTTATCAAGTGCGGCAGGATCCTACAATGAACTGACTATGTTCATTAATCAAATAAACAAAATTAACAATTCAACACATCACATCGTATTTATCAACAAACTTAGTTGATATATCAATATATCAGTATTACAGGCAGTGGTGCTTAATAAGTCAACCGCCAGAGAAATAATTTAAAATGATACATTTATTACTGATTTGTGATGCAAAGAAATCAGGAATACCTATTTAGGTTGCCTTTTTTCCTCCAGCTACAATAATCAAATCTTTGCAAGAGCATAAAACAAAATCCATCTTTCTAGCATCTAGGTGAATAGTTATTATGCAGGATACAAAATGGCAAACATTGTCAGTGTAGTGGAGACCAAAATGAGATCTCATGAGCATAACACTCATAACACTGACTGTGTTGCAAAAGTGTTTTCAAATATATATATTTTTCCTGTTATAAAAATTATACCTCTTGGGAAACGATGAATATTCGACCTTCAACCACAGGAGCCAATTTCTGCCTATAATACACCATCAAAATGCATTAAAACATCTTGGCGATAAATAAATTGGAATACCTAAATATTGGTTATAAAACTTGCAATACAATGCAGTTTTAGGAAGCTAACAACAGCCAAGCATATAATTATAGCTACTATAAAAACTGTTGCTCTTAAATGGACTTCAATATGACAGTATACATCACATCCCTGAAGAAAGTAAGCCACTTTGATAAGTTTCGCAAATAGCTTGCTTGTTATTGCATACATTTGAACGAAATTTGGCAGGTGGACTCATTCTATGGTCCTACGTACGAATTGACTATAATATTGAACTAAATTAAATCCAAGATGGTGGCGGCCGCCATCTTGAATTTTTGCATAAACACTAATAACTCAGTTGCCGTTTGAGTTAGATTAATAAAATTTTGCTGGAGTGTAACCAGCTACTACAGAAAACAAGTGGTATGACCAAAATTGGCAACGGTTGTAAATTCAAGATGGCGGCGGGCGCCATCTTGAATTCAGTTTATCGCCCATAGCTTGCTTGTTATTGCGTATATTTGCACGAAATTTGGCATGTAGACCCATTTTATGGTCCTACGTACGAATTGACTAATACTGAACAAAAATTAAATCCAAGATGGCATCGGCCACCATCTTGGATTTTTGCACAAACACTAATGACTCAGCTGCCATTTGAGTTAAATTAATTTACTTTTGCAGGAGTGTAGCCAGCCATTACATGAAATGGGCCATGTAACCAAAATTGGCAATAGTAATAAATTCAAGATGGCGACGGCCGCCATTTTGAATTCCGTTTATCACCCATAACTCGCTTGCTATTGCATATATTCGCATGAAATTTAGCACGTGGATTCACTTTATGGTTTTACATTCGGAAATACCGTAACATTGAACAAAAATAAAATCCAAAATGGTGGCGGTCGCCATCTTGGATCTTTACACAAACACTCATAACTCAGCGACCGATTGAGGTAGATTAATGCAATTTTGCAGAAATGTAGCCAGTCACTACTGGAAATAGACCATGTGACCAAAATTGGCTATGATAATAAATTCAAAATTGCGGCAGCCACCATTTTGAATTCGCTTTGTCACCTATAACTCGCTTGCCACTAGATGTATTTCCACGAAATTTGGCAGGTGGACTAAATTTTACATCCTATATACAGCTGTACCTTAATATTAAACAAAAATAACATCCAATATGGCGACGACCACAGTTTTGTATTTTTGCACGAAACGTAGGCCCTAATAACTTAGCTGCTGATTGAGATATAATCATGCAATTTTGCAGAAGTGTAGCCGGCAACTACTGGATTTCGGTTATGTGATCATAATCGACAACAGTAATAAGTTTAAGGTTGTGGTGGATGCCATTTTAAATTTTTATTTATTGCTCATAACATGGTTGCTATTCTATGCGTTTGCGCAAAATAAATCCAAGATGCCAGCTATGTAGTAGTTGTTGTAGTTGTACTAAAAACTAACAGGCTATAGCAACTTTCCAAATTTTAATAAAACCGCAAATATTATATATAAAAAACTGCAAACAATTTATTTAATGTTGTATAAGCGATGATGTAAAACAGCAAAAATCCAAAGCATAAGCACGAACATTATGTATTAGCTTAGACATTTTCATCTGGCTACTGAGGACAGATTAAATGTCTAAGCCAGTGCTGTCCAACCCGCGGCCTGCGGGCCGGGCCGCGAGGGGATTTCATGTGGCCCGCCATCTTCCCACATAAATTGTAGTTTTGTTCCAGTGATTAGTCAGATGAAATCAACTTGCAAAGTTCAACAATGTTTGATAATCTTTTGCGTTTCCAAATTTCAGAAAAATGGGCGAATTTGCGGTCTCCATTGAACATTCGGAAGCAAAAAGTGTTTCATCTTCAGCGGGGCTTCGCCCCCTGACCCCCCGACCAGGGGCTCTGCCCCTGGACCCCGCTGGAGGCTCCGCCCCAGAC
>Ga0209367_1008321_pt1 | contig 14178 bp, 11 predicted proteins | sample WorMetLIZISLAND2_FD_187412 | JGI IMG/M metagenome (GOLD analysis project Ga0209367, IMG submission 187412) | Marine gutless worms symbiont microbial communities from Max Planck institute for Marine Microbiology, Germany - Olavius geniculatus... ... | reverse complement strand
ATTCATAAAGTACGCGAAAATGTACCATTTTGAAAAAAAATTCAAAAATGTTTCCCCAGAGGAGCTTCGCGAAAAAGTTTGGAGGGCCCCGAGAAAATGTTTCCCTGGGTTCCGCTGTGGCTCTCGACGGGCCTATTAAGTTGACCTGGTTTGTTGGCTATATCTACGAGTATTATCGATATGTATTACCTATCTTCAAACTGTCGCCCATCCAATTGTGAGAATGCTGTTTGCGTTTAAGGAGGTACTTGCCGGACAAACCTGGAAAAAGGCTTTGGTGGATCCGGCGTCTAGCGTTCCATATTTGATGACGGACTGTCGCGTTAGATCCTCGGCCGAGGAGATCGGAACGTGCATGCGCTCGATGGTGAGGAATGCGGCCAGGTTGGCGGTGTAAGTCGACACAATGATCAGCGTGAAAAACCACCACGCGCTGCCCACCATCCGGCCCGATGTCGACCTGACAGCACCATCAGACAGTCTAATCTTAATTCACGTTTTTTAGTTGGCATTATTACTGTCCGCGGTAGCCACGACATACGTATTATTTTCAGCACCGTCGCCAAGTTCTTTTTTGTTTCACTTTTGCCACGATAAGTCATAAAAGGCAACACTTAGCTTCATGTCATTTCGCACCTACATTTTTCTCGACAACCGCAAGAGTTCTGTTAAATTTCAAGGTCATAGGTCAAAGGTCAAAATCACAAAACCGGATTTTCAGACATGTAACACTGCAAGATAAAGCCACGCTGCAATGCAGAAGCATTTGTGTCCACTTACAAGGAAGATAACGAAAAAAATACATTAGGTGCGGTAGTCATCGTTTCAGATGGCTAGACACTGGTAGACGATTTGCTTTGCTCGCCGCCCTTCTAATAATTTGCACTTTTGTCATTATCATGTTTTATCACTTTCGTGTGTTTGTATTCCCAGGGTAAATGGACGTTCTCTCTCTCTGTCTTTTTTCTTTTAGTGATTTCCGTCACGTGGCGTTGTCTCATTAGTTTTCCGTCCGGCTGATTATTTTCGTTCGTTAACGACAACATCCGTCGATGCCCGGATGTCGAGAATCAAACAATGAATTTTTGCGGCAAAGGATTTCCGGTTCACTGTCTACAAAACCCCTCCCTCCTTTCTCTTCGGTCGCTGACAGCGCTGGATCGTGTGATAAGGCCTTAACTCCACTTGATTCTATTTGTTGCAGATTTGCTAGACAACAAGTCGTATAACAAAGTTGTGAAGTGTGTAGCATTTTGAAATATCAAGAGGCTGTGAAATTTATTTATTTATTTATTGTTTTAAAGCCCCTAGTACTTATTTTCCGAGAGCTGAAATATTAGACTACAGAAATTTTGTCTAAAATGGTCACGATGCAGACTCAGAAATTGCGAACGTGTCAGCTAGGCATGCCGCGTTAAAGCGTTGGACGGCAATCAACAAGCGCTGAAATAAAAACGCAGTTTCACGGGGTCCGTCGTCGTTATTCATTTAATTATTTATTTCACTCAGGCAGCTTGTCCATATACAACATCCGTCGATGCCCGGAATGAATGTACAATGTACACTGTGTCCCAAAAACGTCCCACTTTGTGATTGTCTATATCTTCGCTAAATATTAATCAATTTTCAAAATTTTTCACCGTCACATTCCGTAAACAATTAGCAACAAAGTAATTATTAAATATCTCGCCAAACATGAACTGTGTCACTACATTACCCTGTAAAATATAAATGCAAAAAAAACTAGCAATCATTGACAGCAAGCGTGTTGGTAAACAAAATACGCTTCCGACCAAAAATGCAGTAAATGATCTGTATGATGCTAAACTTTGTTACATCTGTTTCTTTGGATATCTGGCGTATTGAACGATAATTTGTTTCTGGTCTTAGTGGTTTAGCAAGCCTATCATTTCATCCTCAGTGATCACGTTCTCTTTAGTACGTTTATGCTTCAGTCTGCTGGTTTCATGCCTTTGGTTGGTGCTGCATGTTTTCCAAATCTTCGTTAATAACATTCCCCCTTTTTTCCCGTTGCAGTTTATCTTCAAAAAATTTTGCCAGTATTTTTCGAACACTGTATTTTTTAAACCAGTACAAGTTTCTTGTCAGAGCCTTGTTTCCACTGCTAAATGACACATTACATCATCGGTATATCGTCAGTAAATTAGAAATTATTATTTATTACAATATCATCTGTTTTTGTTTACAAACAGCAAAAATGTACGTAACACTAAACATAATTTAATTTTTGGTATAAAAATTAGCAAAAAATTGTTTTAAAACATGTTTTTTTTGCACATGTATTATAGTAATTTTAATGATTTTTGAAAATTTATGTTTCACATGGTAGTGTAGCGACACAGTTAAAATGTGGTGGGATATTTAACAACTACTTTATTGCTAATTGTTTACAGTATGTGTCAATAAAAGAATTTTGAAAATTGGTTAATATTTGGCGAAGATATGGAAAATGACAATGTGGGACTTTTTTGGGGACACAGTGTATATAACACAATGATACAATTGTAAAGATGCATACAGAGCGACATAAATAAAATGAAATAAAATAAAATAAAAGCCGCGCGCTCCCGCTTTTATTTCATCTTATTTTATTTCATTTGGATCGCTCTGTACGCTTCTTAACAAGTGCCGCGCAACTTGTTGCGAATTTGCCGTCGACTTTCAATTTTCTGCCGACTTGTTGAACGTCATGTTGCAGAAAAAAATCCACAAAAAATTGAAACAAGTGGAGGTTGGTCATAAGTCTTGTCCCAAGACGAGGGCGTCTGATCAATTGCGATCATCAATATTGTTCTGATGATCGATGTCGGACGAGCGAAGCCAGCGCAAAGTGGGTGGGTGGGCAGATTGACCTCGGTGCCTTGAACGGTGGCCAGTCTACGCCAATAGACCAATAATTCTTGTCCGCCGACGTAGACATCATAGTCCGCAACACACTAAAAAATTTCAGAAAAACCGCAACGAGTTGACGTACAGAAAGTCCAAAAAACGAAATCCTAAAACAAATCTAGCAAATTTGTTGTATAGCTTTATACAGCTTGTTTTCCCACAAGTATAGCGAAAAAAAACATACTTTTAGTTGCATTGTACATTTAACATTCTGTTGTATAGGCCCACGTATTTGAAGGGTATTTCTAAGTGTTTGTTTTCGTGAATAAATGCAGTCGAGTTCGGGATTGAAGGGATTAAAATGCAATATGTCATCTTACATCGTTCAGTGTCCAAATATAGCAACTTTCAAAAAGACGACTAGGAACCTTTAATTGATCTTAGATTAATTAATTTTCAATTTCTGTCAGTTTTATATTGTAGTGCTTACTGGCATTTGTGAGGTTGAGTGTGCGGTTGGACACACGTTAGTGCAGATTTTGTCCTTTTTTACTGTTTTTAATATTGTCGTCTACTCTTGCTGTCGTATGTGATTTCTTGCTAATAAATTAACCGATTAATTGATTTAGTGATTGATTAATCAATTGATGTGTTAGTGTGTTACCTGCCTATTAAGGTGTGTCTGTGTATTATTGTATTATTTTTACGTAATGCTTCTGCGATTTACACTGGCAAATAAAAGCAACTTAGGCTTACTTTCTTACTTTTTTACTTACTTGCTTAATGAGCACCTTTATTCGCAAATAGCAGATACAATGCAGTACATATATCCGAGAGATAAAATATCAGTAAAACACGAAAAAACCGACAAACAGACAGACAGACAGAAAATGTACAAATAAAAACAGCAGTCAGTTCATTCTTGATCTAAAATCGACATAAATTTTTGCAACTGCATCAACTGTAAAAACTTACATCATGCAACTGTCATGTAGGCTGCCAGTCAACAAAGCACAAAACAACTTATGCAACACATAACTATTATCAAGAAATATGCGCCTATAAAATTTAACTTTGCGTAGTAAAATTAATTAATTAATTGATTGACTAAAGGCTGTACCTGGGCGAGATATCACAACCCTGCTGCATGAAGGCACCAAGCGCAAACCACAGACTGTTGAGCAGCGTGAAGTCGCTACTGACCATAGGACCTGACGGACCTTCGTCGACCTGTCGCTCGTACGGACTAAAGCGACCGACGACTGCCAGCGCCAGACTCACTCCGACGTACGACAGAACGATGCACAGCCAGATGTAATAGTGGAGTGGGTCCATGAACGAGAAGACTCCGGGCTTCTGCTTCTCCGGCTTCTTGATCATGATGCTGATGCCGAGGTTCATGAAAGGCTTCGTGAAGTCGATGACTCGCTCGCGGTCAGATGTGATCGTCAACGGCGCTATTGCAATGTCCGCCTCCTGCATTACACACCCGTCAGCATCATCATCGTTTTCGTTTGTTTGAAAATTATTACAAGTAATTTGAGCAAAGCTCATGTGACGCGCGACAGCAGCGGTTCTGCCATTTTGGCAATCAGTGTAGGCCTACAGCAATAAGATATTAATGCATCTTGAAAGAGTACTTAAATCTGAGACCTCCGTACGGAAGAGTTTTTAAGTTAAGAGATAAAAATTTAGATTCTTAAAAATGTACGTTCTATGCTAAAAATGTCATACGCAGTTTGTCCAGGTCCATCTCCAGCCATTTCGGCGCAATTCACTTTTAAAATGTGTGTCGCAGCCGAAAATCGCAACAAATTCACTAAAATCCCTATTTTGCGGGTTCAAAGTCATTAAAGGTCATCAATGTTAGCACCAGTAAAAAGCTTGTCACCAGTGCTTGTTATGATAGACCGCATGTCTGTACCTATCTGCAACCGTTTTCACGCTACACGAGATAATTGCGGTAAGATAACCACTTTTTAGTGGGGAGGTAGTCGTCTTTCACGCCCACCTGCACCGGCCTCCTTAAACCTAGGTGGTCGCGACTTGAACTGCTAAAATCTACGTTTAGTGCTGAAAATTTCATAGGCAGGTTGTCTTGGTCTATCTCCAGCCATTTCGTCACAATTCACTTTTAAAATGCGTGTCGCAGCCGGAAATTGCAAAAAAATCACTAAAAACCCCGATTTTGGAGTTTAAGGTCAATCAAGGTCATCGAAGTTGACACCAGTAATAAGCTTGTCACCAGTGCTTGTTATGATAAGCAGATGTCCGTACCTATCTGCAACCGTTTTCACGCTACACGAGATAATTGCGGTAAAATATCCACTTTTAGGGGGGAGGGAGGTTGCCGTCTTTTAGGCCCACCTGTGCCGGCTCTGAACCTAAAGGGTCGGGATTGGACTGCTGAAATCTATGTTTAGTGCTAAAAATTTCACACGCAGGTTGTCTTGGTTTACCTCCAGCCATTTCGTCGCAATTCACTGTTAAACTGTGCTCTGCATCCAAAAATTGCGAAAAATTCACTAAAACCCCTTTTTGGGGTTCAAGGTCGTTCAAGGTCATCGATGTTAATAAATCTAGAAAGTCTGTCACTAGTACTTGTTATGATAAGCAACGTGTGTACCTATCTGCAACCGTTTCCACATTAGAACAGCCAATAGGGTTAAAATAACGCCTTTTAGAGGGGGTATCCTTCTTTTACGCCCTCGTCCGATGGGAACCCATGCACCCAGGGGCACGAAATTTTGTCATGAAAAACTAGAGACCTTGAGGCAGCCCAAAATGGAAATTTTGTGATTGTAGCTTGCAGCGTTTTGATACAGTGCCAGGGTGTGACGGACGGACAGACAGACGGACAGACGGACGGACGCCTAGACGATGGCTAAGACACGCGAAGCATTCTGTTATCGCGCGTAAAATTCGGTCCACATTCGCTAAGTTTACCACAGAAAAATTGCCGGGGTGTTTTTGACTCATTATTCACAGTGCAAAACGGGTTACCGCAGGCCTTCCTTCGCACTGTGCTTCTTTCTCGTCCGTCTGTTATCCGTCTGTTTGTCTGTCTGTCTGTCTGTCTGCCACTTACAGGCTTGAAAACTTAAATCCCAGAAGGCGTAAAAAGCCAAAATTAGCATAAGCGTTCTTCAAGACAGGAGTATCTGGTGATCCAATTTTCAGTTTGGAAGATTAAGAATTATTACGACAAATGCCACCATACGACAAAAAACTCCTCAGAGACGGTGCATATCTCGCGCAAGCGTATATTTAGACCTGCGGCGCTGTGAGCTATAACCAAGGCACACCCTGTTCGCAATGTAAACGTAAACTTTCGTCGGAAATTTAACTACGAAATGTTGTATTATACGAACAGCTGGACGGTCGCATAATACATAGGCACTTGGTCGACATACTCATAGTTTTATACTGAATAAACATATATGGACAAGTTCTAACATTTCGCATGAGTTCTCCGATCATGCCGTTCCACTTCTTGTCGGGTCCCTCGGCTCCGTATTTGCCGTCGCCTACCAGCCGCAGTTGGTAGTTGAACGAAAACTCGTGCGAAAACCTTTCCCGCATAAGTTTCAGCAGATCCGGGCAGTAACCTTGGAAACCGCCGCCGTCTTTATCCATCAGATACGGGTCCGACTACAAAGCACACGCCGGCAAAATGGATACGGATTACGCACTTAAATTAGAACGGTAGCAATAAAACTGAAACAAAATAAAAACAAAACCGTTTTAATTTTGTCTTAGTTCAGTTTTATTGCCGTTTTATTTCACATGTGCGGGCCGCTTCAAATATTTTATTAAGACATCAATGCTCTTAAGCCGCTATCAAACGAAAAATAAACTTTTGTCCATTATTATATTCGCCAAATACTATAGGCCTAGCACAGTTTCTGAAAAATTTGCAACACCGTGATAATTAAATGTATCCCACCTCACCTAAATTCATTTTACATTACCCGATGTTTTTGTACATACGATACGATTAAAAAATATAGGCCTACATTTAAAACTGGCGACAAAGCAAGCTTTTTCGGTTTTGCGGACTGCGGAGCACTTCTAAATTGAGATATTTTTATTTTTTGATGCACTGTGACAAATAAAATACATGTTCTTAAATGTTGCAACCCAAGGCAAACCTCTACACATAGGAAAACTGAACTTTTCGCATTCCCCTATTGTTGCAGTGTGCACCATTTTATGTATAGACCTAAGCCTATGGCTGCGGCGCTGAAAATGTAAGATAAAAAGCGTTGAAATAAACTTTTTGTTTTTCTGTTTGTTTTTTCTGATCACGAGTCTGACTCGTAGACTGCAGCGGTATAACAAATCACCAGCCTTTTGTATTTTTCGTTTCTTTCGTCGTTCTCTTTGAATGCAAATTCTTTTCGTTGCATCACGATCAGAGTCACGATAAGAATCACGGTAACAGAAGGTATATCATTACGTTACCGGTACTTTAAATTCTTATCCATTTCTACGTTATGATATAATCACGTTCGTTGAATCACATTAGTTCTACGAAACGTATGATTTATTTTACTTCGCATTCGTAACACATTTGGAAATGATAAAAAACGTCACTCACTGCAATATTACCATTTGGTACTCGTTATAAACTTTGACGCTCCGGAGTATTTGTTTGGTTTTTAATAGTTCTAAGTTTCGTTTATAATTAATTCAGCTCCGCGGTTTGCGAAATCATTTTAGTTTCAGTTACAGTTTTAGTTGCTGTGCACGAAATATTAGGCATTATGCAAAAGGTTGAACAAATTATGTTATTCCTGCCGTCTTTTAACGTTTTCAACGTTTTTTGAAAAACGTTTTATAAATACATCTATGGACTAGAGAAGGCAGCAAGGCTTGCCCTGATGGTGGTGACGATGTAAGTGATGTTGTGCGTTGATTTGAGCTGCCGAGTCTCGTTAGTCGCGTCATCGTAGATCGTCAGCGTGCCGTCACTCGCGTTCCAGCTGCCGATCTGCATAACAAACCGATGATTGTGTCTCGAATTGTAAGTTTTTTTTAGAAATGTCACGGTACGTTTGACGGTACGTTGCCGACTTCGGCAAGTTTCTCGCGACGACATTATTGTGCGCTCTAAAAATGTATTTACTTACTTACTCACTTTGTCACTTACTGAGATTAATAAATGATGATGACGACGACGACGTCGATGATAATAATGATGATGAAATATGTAAAGTTGGTAATCGTCGCTGGTAATTATTTCAACGCAGATTAGGATTACTAATGTTTTAGCTACTACCTAAGCCGCTACATTTAGCTACCAAATAACATGTAATTCTGTTGAAAAAAGACGAAGTTATAGACTTTTTAACATGACCGTTTGCCGATTTTTTAGCATTAAAGAATGTTTAAGCTACTACACCAATGCAATAACATCGTTGAAACAACACAGTTAACTAATGATCAGATGCCAGAATTTCATCATCACTGTAAATGTTCGAAGTGTCTACCACCAGCTCCAAGCTCCAACACAAGCCTTCAGTCGCTTACTTTGATAAGTCTTTCACAGCCTTGTCGATCGGTCCTTGTGGCAGGTTGCCCCAGATAACCTAAAGCGCTTCCTTGACTTCGGCGATTGTTTTCGGCTTTGTTTTAAGCTTGGAGTAAGCCTCTAACATTGCACCCCACATGCGATAGTCATTGGGTTTATATTCGGCAAATTCGGAGACCACTGGTCATTTGTGATGAAATCTGGACAGTTGGCCCGCAGCCAGTTTCGTGCGCTGCGCGCTGTGTGGTGGCGCGCCGTCCTGCTGGAAGATGAATCCGGTAAGCAGCCGGCGATTTCTTCAAAAAAACGATAATTAAGTGATAATTTATAAACAAAATAAATTACTGTTTATCAAAACGTCACTTTTACATCATCGGCAGTAACAAGGTAACCGGTTTTTAAAAATTAAATATCATTTTTAGCTTGAACATTTTTAATGCTGAACAATCGGTAGGCAAGAAAACAGCGAAAAACTTAAGGGGGCTACTTTTTGCCGCACCTGTATACACTATCGGCTTGAATAGTAGTCACAAGATTAGCAATACTAATCTGCGTTGAATTAATTACCAACGACGATTACCAACTTTACATATTTCATCATCATTTTGCCGTACCCTGTAGGTCTAAAGACAAGTAGTACAGAGCGACGTAACTGAACTGAACTAAACTGACATGGTTCAGTTTTTGACGAACTGGCTAATGAGCAAGCAGTAATGCATTACAGTAGACACCATCTAACGGCGTTCGTGTCTACGTGATCACGGGCACGTACGCGTCAACCAATGACAAATGGGCTCACCCTGCTCGCCCATTGGTCAGTTCGTCGAAAACTAAACTGTCAGTTCAGTTCAGTTACGTCGCTCTGTATGCGCCCTAGTAGAGAGCTAACGCACACATAAAGCGACGCTGTTGACTTTGCCTTTCAGTAACCGTAGCCCCGGCTTACAACGTCAGGCATGAACGTTACGAAACACACGTTTCGTGACAGTCCAGGGAGTGAGACGTAAAACCCACATTACATTCCGACCCAACTACCCACCGACTCCCCTGTCTCGGTTGTTCTTTCGTTAACATCAAACATTTCCCTGTCCTCCTGCCGGCGGCGCCCAGCACTTCATTGGCGCTAATTCGTCAAAGCGTCCCATAGAGAGAGAACGGACAAGATGGGCAGACAGCGAACAGTAACGGTAATGGTGCCGTGTTTTGCGGTTAACAGTGGTAACAAGACAGCGCAGACTGCAGTGGTACTGTGATAGTAGACTTACTGATGGTTCTTCTAACTGCAGTGCACGTAGTTTTTAGCGCAAATGCGGTTTACGGCGAAAACCACTCTTCCAACAATGTTTTGTTTTTCTGTTTTTTTTTATTTCGTTGCAGTTTAAATACAGTGTAATTAAAGCTACTTGCAAGCACTTTCTCTGTGTCATGAACATGTACCACGTGTTACGGCTACCCTGCTCCTTCCAGTCATAAGCAAAGTCACTGATTTTGCATTTTAGTTGCATAAAAATTTTTTTTGAAAATTTAAAAACCTACAACGTAAACTGTCAAAGTTTCCTATATTTAAAAACACTCCTGTCAAAAAAAAGCCAATTTTAAAAAAACTTTCTCGCTCTCTATCTCGCTCGAATGCGTTTTGCAGTAGTCTTTGATCGGAACCCCTACCACGAAAGCAGCGTAGGAAGCCTTTATGATGCTGATGTGAAGCAAATAAGAGTTATACGACGTAAGCCATTAAACGGCGAAATTGCTCGTCTTTCAGAGAAAAAAAGCAAGTTACTATACCCGATACAGCAATGTCATCACACAGACTGAAAACGTATAACTGTGCAACATTTGATACTCGTGAGCATTAATCTTAAGGCCCAAATTCCACTACTTCGATTTGCTGTAAATTTGTCGTACAGCTTGGTGTACGTATTGCGTTACAAATCCATAACAAATCAAAGCAAATGGAGTTTGGGCCTTAAGAAAGCCAGGTTCACAGTACACACTAAGTCTTAAACCCGTTTTTTCTATGCAACACAACGCACGTAATAAATGCAGAGAAGTACGCAAGAAATGCAATGAACACAAAAAATTACGCAGCAAGCGCAACGGACGCAACGAACGCAAGCGACGAAACGGCCAAAACGCGAGGATAGAAGCGCTGTCAATTCTTTGCGTTGCGTCCGTTGCTTTTGTTGCGTTCGTTCCGTCCATTGCGTGCGTTGCGATAAATTGACATCAGGCTTAAGGCCCATTCACAGTCTAGAAGCGTGCGTACTTTCTTGGGTCTGCTGTTGAACGACATTTCGAGCACGTCTAGCGTGAAGTTAGAACGATAACCTTGACTGTCGAACTGAATTCGTCCTGTCACGCCTTCGAATTCTACCTGCACACATCAGAATTACCGGACACGTACAAAAGGCTAAAAGATTAAACACGATCTATAACTCCCAACGGCGACCTATTTTAGAACTACGGAGCGTCACCTGCCATGTGGGATTACACAGTGTCACAGCCATCCGAAACTAAAAAACGCGCCCTGCCTTAACCCGGCCGAACAGACCGGTACTCGATTTACCTACCGCAGAGGGACGAAAGGCTGAGTAATAACGAGCCAACCGGAGTCGAACCCATGACCTCGCGATCGCATGTTTAACGTTTCACCAAGCCACCTAACAGCTTTCTTTAAACCTTAAAAGAACATCTGCTTTCGATGGAAAACCAAATTTTTTTCAATGCCACTTTACATCCATCAGTGAGATGAAAAACACACGCAATGTAGCGGCGGTTTTTTTTCTGGCACAGAATCCACAGATGGTGTTTTCGCTCCTTCAACGTTTAAATACGGTAACCAAAACCTTGAGATGTGTATTCCAAATAAATAAACTTTGGCACAGGCGCTGACTAAAATAAAAAATGCTTTTCCGTGAAAAAAAAGTGTCCGTATATCTTCTACGACTCATTCTCCTCACAAAAAGCCATCTGCGACAGTGGCGTATTTGAAATTTAAGGAAAAAGGCCAGGGGCTCTGGGGACGAAAAGCGAGAAGTTTTTTGTTACTGTAACATAAACTTTGAAGTTTCAGAAAGCAAAATTGTGTATACTTTTAACACCAACAACCACTCTTTCAGCGCCAAAAATTGGCACAATTTTACAGAATTTTTAATTTTGCACGACAGCTATAGTTTGACCCCTAAATGCGTCATGATCTGTTTCCGCAGAAATAGCGTTCGTAAAGTAAACCAAGTGGAATCGTGCATACGTCGCGTAGATGTTGGTAGATGGCGGGGCCGTACGCCCAGTGCAGCTGCGACGACGACTGTTGCCGTTGTTGTAGTCGTGGTTGTTGTAGTTGTTCGGTCGACGTGACGGTGGTAGCGAGCAGCTGACACTGTACGCCGCGGGACGACGACGCTGCATTGTACAGCTCACCGCGACGGAACGTGTGTCGAAACAGGTCCGGGTTGTCGGCCAGCACGGAGCCGAGTCCTCGTTCCGCTAAACTGACCATGTCCAGCGCTAACAGCGACTCCAGCTGCACACGGGTTAAACGTTGCGACACCACTTTTGTCATCGCCGTCATAATCGTGACTTAATTCGCAAAGCAACCCAGCCGAAGCAGAATCCAAACGCAACGATTTGATTAATCCCGATCACGATCACAAAAAGCGCGTACAGAGCGAAGTAACTGAACTGAACTGAACTGACACGGTTTAGTTTTTGACAAACTGACCAACGGTCAAGCAGGGCGAGCCTATTGATGATTGGTTGACGCGTACGTAAGCGTAGTCACGTAGACCACCGACGCCGTTAGACGTTGCCTACTGCAATGCATTACTGCTTGCTCGTTGGTCAGTTCGTCAAAAACTAAACCATGTTTTTTTAGTTCAGTTTAGTTAGGCCTACGTCGCTTCCTACAGGCCAAAAAAACAGACAGGGAGAAGACGAAAAAAACAAGGATTAACGTAGTTTGGCAGAAGATGGAACATAACGTAAATTCGTTGCACAAGACGACGTAAGTGTCCACTCACTATTTCGGTTTGGCTGCAATTGCACTTGTATGTTTTGGATAAGGTTAGACCCCAAATTCTGGCCTTCGCCTGGCGTCCGAGACACCCATCTGACACAATGCGTCATTGAACGCCACAAGTCCGCCTAACAAATGGCATTTAAATTTGTCGAACAATCTGAGAAAAATGCAAAAATGTGCCAGACGACAGACAGATAGACCACATTACGGCGAAATGTGTAGACATAGACGGAATCGCTTGCGCTGCAAGAAGCGATTTTGTCCAAAAAAAGCACCGGAGAGTAAAAAATACCCCTGCTGTTACGTTTTTTTGTTATTAAAATTCAAACAAGTGCTAAAAAGCTGCTGATAATGCCGACCTCGAGCATGTCTCCGGCTGGTAAATATCGACGATACTCAGCACCAAGACGTCTCCATGTCGTGTGAACGTTTCTTACCAGCTGCGAGTTCTCACGGTCGACGAGACGGAAGCCGGTGAAATTAGCACCGCCGTAACGAAACGCACTCAAATCTAACTCATCCATCGCCTACAGTCACAAAAAATAAATAAAGTAAAGTTCTTAGTTTTGACTATTATACTGTACTTGTACGTAAATGTTTCAACCCGGTGTAATTTAACCGTATTCTCATGCCACTAAAACAACAAAAGTTACTTACTTATTTGCTTACCTCTTTGCTATATTTTACAAACACTAACGCTAATAACAATGACATATTTACTGTTCTGCTCTTGGGTGCTGGGCCAGTTCATACAAAATTCTTTTTCTCTGGCATCACCAATCAATCAATTAGTCAAAACACATTTACATACGTCACGGGACGAGACACAGCATGCGCTAAGCTATGATATTGTTATATAAATGTGTTCTGTCTGACAGAATGACTGAACTGATTGATTGATTCGATGAATGTGACTGCCTGATGGTTGCTTTCACGCGTTTAATCAGTTTTTACTTTTCCTACATCGTGTTCCACAAGAAACATATAGTCAATTTTTGTTTTATTATATATTTACTTTGACAAATTACTGCAAAAATATACTATAAAAACTTTTACAATAAAATAGTTACAGTAAAATAGTGAAAACCCAAACGTTCGTAGTTTATTAACTATTCTCCGCCAGAATCGACATAACGAAAAGACTACAGAATCAGAGTTGGGCACGGGCTGAGTCAACCCATAGGTTGGATTTTTTGTGAATGCTTTAGTGGATTAAGTTGGGTCTAAAAATTTTGGGTTGGGTTTTGAAAAGTGATTTATGTCCAACTCTGTGCAGCATATAAAGTAAATTCAAGCGGCCGTGAAACTTTGCAGGCACATAGCGTAAATTGGTTGCACAAGACGACGTAAGCGCATCACGCCTGAGCCAGCCACTACGCAGTCGCACGTCCAAATTCTATTACTTCTATCCTGCTAAAAACATGTGAATTTGCACATTGACGTAAGATACCACAGTAGAAAATGTCATAAAATTGCCTTAAGATGTTTTGTGAATCGGACCCCAGGTCTACAAAATGCACGTGTTAAGCGAGTTGCCAATCGAAAATAAGTTTAGACCTATCCAAAAAGTCTTTTTTGTCTACAACTTGTCGCATACTTGGTAAACAGTCATCGTCACGTTAAACGCAAACAAAAAAAATTAAAAACAATATGCACAAAATGCTAAGTGCTGTCAAACTAAAGCATATAACGTGCATTTGGCAGTGAAACTGGAAAAAGGCTGCTTTCAGCGAGTCGCCCGTCCAGGGCCTTCCATTTCCCCATGAAGGATGGAGAC
>Ga0209367_1008320_pt1 | contig 14179 bp, 8 predicted proteins | sample WorMetLIZISLAND2_FD_187412 | JGI IMG/M metagenome (GOLD analysis project Ga0209367, IMG submission 187412) | Marine gutless worms symbiont microbial communities from Max Planck institute for Marine Microbiology, Germany - Olavius geniculatus... ... | reverse complement strand
TCTCGTAGCAAAGTCACGCGGCCAAAACTCCAACGCATTAAAATAAGCAGAACGCGCAGTGTCGACCTTATGGAACGCCGTTTTACTATTTAATCCAGAATTCATGATATGTACATATCACGAATTCAATTCGTGATATCATGAATTCAATTTATGATATCATGAAATGAATTCGTGATATCACGAATTCGAATTCGTGATATGTACATATCACGAATTGAATTTGTGATATGTACATATCATGAATTCTGGATTAAATAGTAAAACGGCGTTCCATACGACCTAGGGTAGGTAGACACTAGCCAACTAACCGTTGTCGATAGTGAACCAAAGTTCACCAATTTTTTTTGTTCAACGCGGGAGAGAAGAGAGTTAATAATGCCGTTTACCGCTTTCGATATTTCCATCCTTTCCAGAAATATTCGCACTCAAAGTTGAAAGTTGTCCTAAATCACTCTGAATTTTGGACATTTTTCGCTATTCCAAATTTTAAGGGGTCGGTGCACCCCAAAATTTGTACCCACGTTATTAGCCCCACTTAGCGCTACGTCACGTGGCAAAGTTTCATCAGGCTAATCCCTTTGGCTTTAAAGTTATAGTGGCTAATACGCTACTATTAAGGCCAATTTTAGGCTATCGTTTCCGGGCAGACTAAAAAACATCTGGGGTAAAATTTAAGTCCTCCCGAAAACTATCGTTTCCGGACGAACTAAAAAACAAGATGCAATCACTCTCACGTAATTATGTGCAAAATTCAGGCCCAACACTGTCGCCTGCAAAACTGTGATAGAGACACCATAGTCCGTTTAGGTTATAAGCATACGCATTCCTTGCAAAGTCCATTCTTTGCAAATTCAGCGCCCCCACCATAACACCAAAGATTATAGAGCTCGTTCTATAATCTTTGGTAACACTTTCCATAACGTATAGGCCTAGATTGAAAAGACTTACGTGCAAATAAAATATCAACGTGTTTAGTCAGCAAATCGACATTGATCTTCAGCCTTGAACACTGCCTGATCGACAGTCGAGTGCCACGTGTCAAGAATGGTCGGTGCAAGTCCTTATACGTCGCACGTACCCAGTTAACGCAGCTACACCCGTGACGTAACATGAACTTCGGGCATCTATACGGCCAAAAAATTTTTTTTTGCATAATATTCTGCGTTCGTGCAATAGATTAATTTGTTTGTACTGTTCGACTGTGTTGTTTCGTTTGTCTGTCTCTGCTCTCTCATTTCTATACATCTTCTTGTGTGAATAAATATTATCAATATTATCGTCGTCTCTATCATAATGTTTCATACACAACGACTAAGCTGTGCTAGTCGCTTTGGCAATGCTTTGCTGATGTTACCCCACATAATCACAGCATTCGTTGTATTAAACGTGAGAACGTCGCAGAAAGTTGAAATTTTAGGTAGGCCTACTCTGTGACTGCTCTGTTTTAAGGATGTCTCACGCTGACAGTTAATTAAATATATCTAGCACATATAACCTAAAAAACTGAAAATGCTTTATATAAATTTTTTGAAAACGCTCCAAAAATCTATATTGTTAAAAACGTACATAAGACAAACTGAAATAGAAGTGCTGTTGCATAAATATACAAATAATTTGAGCAATGCTTACGTGACGCGCCGCAGTATCGGTGGTTCCTGCGAAATCAGTGTAGATTTTGCTGGTAGTTCGAATAACAGTTTTATCCGAGTTAGAATCTTAAGTCAGTTCTGTTTGTTTGCCCGTTTGCTCTTCCCGTTGTTTTACTGCAATCCATAGATGTAATAAACGTTTTAGGCCTATACTTTTTTTACTCTTGTCACGTTTTGTACGTTTTTAACGTTTATTTAAATTTTTTTTATTTCTTAAAAATGTGTATTAAAAAATACATTAAGCACATCGAGAAGAACTTTTAAAGCCACCGCAGAAACGAATTAGTAATTAGTACGGTCGGCTATTCCAGCGACAGCTGGGCTTCTTGTTTTTTGTGGTAAAATCATGTTTCGCTTTTAAAGTGGACATGAAATCCGAAGCCTGTTAAATACGCCACTGTCGGATATAATATGCATATTACTGGAGAAAGACACAGGACGTAATTCAGAGGGAGAACAACGCAAAAACCGAAGAAGTGGAAGCCTATGCGAGAATTCATTTTGTGGAGTGGACTTGGAAAAAATTGGTGCAGCTGCTCGACTCACGCAAACAGATGGAAACTGGAAGAAAAAGAAGGACGGATGTTTTGTCGTGTCACCGAGCCTCGCCTGGAGGAAGGCCTATACGGTCCACGGCGATGATTGGTCTGACCCGAGCTGTATCTGTCATTGTCCGACATACAGTACGTGTCTGTATTTACGGAACAGCAGCAGCAGCAGTTCGGCCGTCGTCGCTGACGTGATAGCAGATCGTATTCATCTGGACCTGATTGCTGTCGCGCGACGCCATCGGCACGGTCTTGCACAGGCGACGTTTCGTCTTGCGAAGCAGCGGCGACGACGACATCGCTGCCGCGTCGTTCGATTGCGACACTGCATGCGCTACCAGAGACGATCTGTTTGCTGTTGACGTTCGATTGGCAGTTTGTCGTGTGATGGCAGCACCGGCGGGTCTAGAAGTCGTCGTCGTCGTCGTGCGCTGGACGATGACGCGAAAATGATCCGACCGATAGACCGTGCCCGAGCCCGGCAATATCTTCGACAGAAACTTCTCGACGACGTCGTCTTTCGTGTCGTGCGGCACTGCTCGCAGACACACAGCCACAGTCGTAATAATAATACTCATAAAATAATGAACGAATGTCGCTTAACGTGTTGACATTATGATTATAGGCTTGCAAAATCAACGTCTTGTCAGATCCATTACATATTCCGTACTGTTCAGTCCGGTTATATAACTTACATAGACCCATACTTTGAACAGATTCTCTGTCTCGACGGGAGGCACGCACCCATACACACGTATACATACATACACACACAGAACTGGCTCTTACAGAAGTTACGGCGCGTACAGAGCGACGTAACTGAACTGACACGGTTTAGTTTTTGACAAACCTGCTCGCCCATTGGTCATTGGTTGACGCGTACGCGCGCATAGTCACGTCGTTACCGATGTCGTTAGACGGTGCGTACTGTTTGCCCCGTTTGTCGAAAACTAAATCGTTTCAGTGTTCAGTTCAGTTCAGTTACGTCGCTTTGTACGCATCTTCACGATGTTATCGTTTTCGCCAGTGTCAATAAAATTTTGCAAGTTTCGATAGTGCTCCTGTATTGAACGTTGTAATTTTGTATCATCATACGTACGTGTTAGGCATGCCTAAAATGTATCTGTCTGCTTTCCGTTTTAGCCTCGTTCATTCGGATGCCTTGCCGTTGGGCGAGGCCTTGACCGCGTCGTCGCACGTCAGTAGTGGATTTTGTAGTCGATCGTAAGACTGGGCTATAGGGCAAATGTCTCAATCACGCCAAATATTTTTGCGATGTAGCCTACAGACCTACAAGGTCTACGAAAAAAAAATCTCACGATAGGCTATAGGTTGTAGTAGCCTAATCTGACCCTGGACATTGAGTTGTCGAGATCGTGGTTCGTCAAAAATTGATGCAGCTTTGATTGAGATGGCGCGTAACGTGTCTGATCGTGCCAGAATGCACGCGCGCTGCTCGTGCGCTGTCACGTAAGCTAACGCTCATCTGCCAGCCGCTGAAACTCAGGTATAATACAGCGTAGGCCTAGGCACGTAACCACTGCGAACAGCAGCTAACGCGCAACCAAATTAATGGCAATCAGTATAGGGGGTCTATCCAACGTTAGAGGGGAGATGGCTTAAACGGATGGGGTTTGTGGGAAACGTCGAAAACATAGTATTTTTAGTCTATTATTGGTTTAAAAGACTTTACTGACACTACGAAGGACGATCTCGGTAACTCCCAGTCACCGTTTCTGCACTGCAACTTTAATTAAGCTACGCTGACATGTTTTGTGCCCGATGGACGGACATGCAGTGGCTGATCCAGATTTTTGGAACAGAGGGCGGGAGACGCCAAAAGCGTCAAGACATGTCGAGGCGCCGCAGGTGCCGAGAGGGGTGAGGTCTGGGAAGGTGGCTGTGCCCCATCCCCAGATTTTAAAATAAAGTTTTATGCAGAAATAAATACAATTTTGTGCAAATTTTTCATTTGGTTACAAAAAATGCATCGGTCAATTGGGGGAGGGCGGCGGTTTATGTGACATTCAAAAATGCTCTTGCACTTTGTAGCTTTCTGTTGATTTTCAAGTAGCTTACACACATGTATGATGTTGGACCATTACCCGTAAAGCTTTGATCTTGAGTCATGCTTAACACTTACTATAATCTGAACCGAATGAATAAATTGCGACAACAGCGACGCTAAAAGGATGCACTGGTGACAATACTGACCGGTGGAGGTGTATCCGATGGCGGCCAGGACGCTGAGCAGCAGAAGCAGGCCGATGGCGATGAAGAGAGCGTTTAGTATAAATTTGAGTACGCGGTGACTCGTGTCTGCTCTGAGTTCGGCGTTGAGCTGTCGCAGTCGGCGGGCCGTGTTCGGGTGTTTGGACGACTGCGCTCGGTTGTCGTGCAGGAAGCCGACGACCTTGCGCAGCAGCATGTAATGATGCTCGGACCTGAGCAGCTGTCTCCAATCCTCTCGCTCCAGCCCGGCGGCCACCGCGCTGGCAGGCAGCGGATCGGCGGGACGGATGTCGGGCGCTCCGGCGGCGGCCTCGGCAATCTGAATGCGCTGCAAGTCGTCGGCGATGGATCGGTCGGCGTCGAAACTGGCGTTGCCGGGAGAACTGCGGCAAGACCAGGTCGTGCCGGTACGTGGGATCATGTGCGGCGACTGAGGCAGCGTCATGGACACGGAGGTGGGGAACGGTGACAAAGAGCGCGGGGTTCGCGCGCCGCCAGCTGACGAGTGAGAGGAAGTCGACGGAATCGCCAGCAACGCTGTCGCTGCAGTCTTAAACGTTTTACGAGGCATCGCATACATGCTGCACGTAGTCAATTGTGCGGGCCCAGCTAGGCCCGCAGTAGGCTTTGTTCGACGCTACAGTACTACACAGCCAAGAACTTAGGCCTGGGCCTTATAGTTCCATTTTCGTCGTGCTGTCTGTCTTACTCCGAACTAGTCTCTGATGTTATTGTAGCCATAGGCATCGACGATCTGCCTTCGATACCGTGTTTTGATCATGTTTCTACGCTTGTTGGCATGCGTTCGATTTTATGGCGTTTACGTTCTCTCGTCACGCAAGTGCATGCAGCAAGACGCTGGCTATAATATTAACTTGTCATAACTAGTCATAATGAGAGACTCAGAGTCATTACTCAAGATAAAAATCAAGCCTAGCCTATTTTCAGCGAGTGTAAAATGATCCTCGAAAATTCTTCTTTAGGTTTATGCGTGACTGCTGTTGTGCCTCTTTGATGTGTTGTATAGGCCTATTTTGTTCAACGCGGCCATGTAAATCCCTTTCTAAATGAATTTTTGTACGTAGGCCTATGCTACCGGTAGTCGCTCGCGTTTACGTAGGCCTGTATTGTTAAGTTGCGTAATTTTATTATTTAAATCTAAAACAAAGAAAGAAGAAAAAAACATGATAGCGATTATGCCAGCCGGGGGATATGATGTCAACAATAAATCAGAAAGCTCCTACAGATAAATACGTTGTAGGCTCTATTATGCACTACGTACCATGTCCTATTTTCTAACCATGCTACGTACGCAAAGTCGCAAATAATCAAATATCCGTAGGCTTTTTTGTTTTTTTTTCTAACGAGAAATTGTGCATTAAACTATGCAAGTAGGCCTAAACACATGAATGGCAATTTACAACAAGAAATGTATTAGTTTGTAACCAATCCAGTGGCGGTTCTAACCGACAAAATCTGGCAAGCGCGGTAACGCGAGCCTATAACGGGGGTCTGGGGGTAGAGCCCCCAGCGGGGTCCAGGGGCAGAGCCCATGGTCAGGAGGTCAGGGGGAAGCCCCCTGAGGCATTTTTGGTTTTTGAACGTTCAATGGAAGCCGCAAATTTGCCAACTTTTCGAAACTTTGAAAACACATAGGCATCAGATATTTGTGTTATCTTTGCAAAAAGTTTCGTGGGTGGCCACGAAACTGGGAGGGGGGCTGGAGCAAAACTGGGGGGCTTGTGCCTACCGGCCCGAGCCTAAAACCGTCACTGGACCAATCTAATGTACTCCTCGCGTGCATCATTTTCTTATTTTCTTTTGTATTGTTTAAGAGCTTTTTCGCTCCTTTCGGTTTGTATTAGAGACCCGGCGTCTAAGTGAGACCCGATTAATATTATACTAATAGTGACTGGTGTAGAAATCGTTAATGGAAATTGTCTCCCCGAAGTTCATAAAATATTGCCCGATTTTAGGAATTGACAGGAAAAAATTTCCAATAATGGTCAATGACGCTGTTGCCATTAATTGGTCTTCTTATACTTTAACGTATGCGTCTATCTGGCACCGTTACAGAGATATGGCGCCTTTTGAGGTTACGTGACGTCATCGGTCACGTGACCATTAGACTCCTGGCGGTCGACTTCCTCTGGGTGGTCCATAGTGACCATGCGTCTATCTAGCACCGTTATGGAGATATGGCCGTTTGAAGTTCTTCTAGGAAGGCTCTTCCAGGAACAGAGGTCGATCGTCGATCGTCGGTCGGTCGGTCCTCAATATTACACTGATCTCATATAGGCCTACTGCTTTTCGCTACGTTAAGAACGTCGCGCGCGAGGAGTAAAAAAGTTGGTTTGACAAAACACAATTCTTACTTGTCTATGGCAGGCAAAATCAACTTTTTATTCAGAAATAGTGATATCACTAATTCGAAATAGCGCTATTTCGAATTAGTGATATCGCTAATTCCTAGATATTGCTAATTCTAAATAGCAATATCACTAATTCAAATTAGTGATATCGCTATTTCGGCAAGAGATATCACTAATTCGAAATAGCGATGTCGCTAATTCGAATTAGCGATATCACTAATTCTGAATGAAAGTTTAGTTCCCTTTTGCCTAGACCCCTTATAGCCGCCGACTCAGCCGGAATCATCTGGCGGCGCCGCCAGCCGAAAAACAGACAGCGCGCCGCCGAGCCAGCCGAAATTATTGGTCGCCGCCGCCGCCGCCGAAATTTTTACGGCGCGCCGCGGCTTGCAGTGATTATAGACCAGTGTACATGCGTGTGCATATTTTTGTTGAAGTTGTATTATTCTTTCAGCAACTATTCAGTTTCAAGCATTGTTCATTTTTCAGTATACAGTGTTCGCTCTACGTCGTCAGCATTACTTAAATGTTACTTAGACCTAGTTTTTAGCCGACCATACTTATGTGACAGTCTAGCTGTTGTTATGCTTGTCGTCATCTGTCTGTCCGTCCGTCTGTCACGGATGTATTGTGGCTAAACGTTGCGAGATATGGCCTAGGTTGCTATTGATCACTGATAGAAAGTCGCATATTGGCTTTCAAATGACATGAAAATCATTTACCTTAAATGACTTTAGAAGTCAGTACTGCAGCAGAAACTGTAGGTTGTAGCGTTTCTTCCCGAGCAAGGTGTTCGACTTCTTATGGGTGGTCTATTGTGACCATGCATCTATCTGCGACCGTTATGGAGATACGGCCGCTTTGAAGTTTTTCTAGTAAATGCTCTTCCAGGAACAGAGGTCGGTCGTCGGTCGGTCCTCAATATTACATTGATCTCGTACTCCTCTTCGTTACGTTTGGAATGTAGTGCGTGAGAAGCAAAAAATAAATGAGAAGTTAGAACGCATTAGTGATATCACTAATTCGAATTAGTGATATCGCTAATTCTGAATAAAAGTGGATTCCGCCTGCCATACTTGTCGGATGTTGATATCGTATTTGTATCGATATCATATCGGAATTAAAATTTCGATATCGGATATTAACCCATCTCTACCGTCAGTTATAATGGACCGGAAGTGGTAAAATGGTGTTTACTGTGTTTGTTGTTAGATGAATCATTTCTTGTAATATATCATGACTTTTTACACCATAATACTTAGCAAACTACAACGGTAAGCAGTGTTTTTTGAGCAGTTTATAGATATGCTGTATCTAGCCGCATTGGTGAGATCAGCTTTACAGTATGGGTGCACCGTGTGGGATCCTCCTTTGTAAAATGGGAGCAGTGATTATATTTACCGTGCGCAGATTGCACACGTTTACCGATGGCGTATAAATGAAGAGTTGCGTGGTTGTTTTTTGTTAATGTTGCTGCTATTACTTAGTTATGAGCAGAAAACTAAATTTAGAAATATTTGAGGCTGTTTCAGTGTTTCTACAGCATTGTCGACAACTGAAAATTCTGCTCAGCTGATATTTCAGTTTTGAATCATGTCAACCTTTAGGTCTTTACCACGAATAACCTGCCGCTCAAGGAACCATCCAGTGTGTCCTTAGATGACGTAATACCACCCAAGATGTCACTTCAGCATATGTCCACTTCAGAATTTCAGACCGTACAGAGGCATGGAAATTAGGGGTCGATTGAATCTGCTGAGCTGATCTAATTTTCTGTTGGTAAACTGCTGATCCAGAAATCGCTGATCTGTTCAGATGAGAATCTGCTGAGCTGAATTTGCTGAGCTGATCTGGAAGTGGCTGATCTAAAAAGGAACAGTGAATAATGTGAACTCGGCATTTTCAGAATTAAATGCATAGACATTGTACTAGTCAATATAGGCTAATGAAAGTATCGACATTCTACAACTGTCCGCAGGATACTGGCATGACTAAAATACCATGAATATACCAATAAAATAAACTGTATAAGTCAGATTAGGAAGAACAAGCAACAGTTAGCAGCGTTTACTAAGCTGACTATATATAAAACGTCAAATAGACTGAACGAAATATGAACAGTAACAACAGCAGTAATTACAGTAACAAATTCGAAATAAAAGACGTCCAATTTTACAGACAAATGTAGGCGTGTTAGGCCACTAATCGACTGATTATGGTTCTGCTTCTGAAGTGTTGATTAATGGAGTGGACAGGACCGGTCATTAATTTAACCAGCTAATATTTTTGTTTTCAACAGTTATTCTGGGTTAGGTCGCGTTTTTCAGAAGTAAACACTTGGAACTGCAGAAGCAGAACTTATTTTACATGTTGGATGTCTTAATTATGTCAGAAGAATTAGACAATGGTAGACGGAAAATAACGTCTAATTTACAGCAATTCGTCAGCCAAACTGAGAAAAAAGTTGTAAAAAAACTGATCTAGAAGTCGCTGATCTGTTCAGATGAGAATCTGCTGAGCTGATCCACTGAGTTGATCTGGAAGTGGCTGATCTAGCTATGAAGCATTGTTGTTGTTGTTGTTAATCTGCTGATCTAAATTTGGATCACGTGACCGTCACCGACCAATCAGAGGTTAAGAAAATAGATCAGCGGATCAGCTCAGCTCAGCAGATTCAATCGACCCCGAAATTAGATCTAACCGCGCCTTCAATGGATAGGCCGTGCCAGTGCGCACGGTCAATATTATTTTCTGCGCAACAATGGACCGTGCAAGCGCATGGTCAATAACACCATGCAAATGCAAGTGTTATCGGGTGGTACTAAATACCGAAAACTACCACTATTTCCATTGTCTATATACATTGAACGTTCGGTGCAGTATGCACTGAAAACTGTTGTATTATATATATCCTTATTCACCAGAAGGTAGCAATACAATACAACAGTACAACACACACAAAAGAACAGAAAAGACACACAAAAATATGACACAAAAAAGCAATATCTATGAATAGATCTGCAAAATAAAACATACAAAGAAAAAACCCAAAAAACATATGATTATAATTGCAATTGTCCCAAGTATTGACTGTCTACAACGGTAGGTGCTATTATCAGTCCGGCCTGGAGTGAACTAAATTCTATTATCATTCTATCCTAGATTGACGTAAATTCTTATATCACTTTGGCCTTGAACAGTTTTGGTTGTTATGTAGGCCTACAACCACTGAAGGTCGTGTGACAGTGTCGCCATGCGGACATGGCGGCACCGGAGCGACTGTTTAACCTCAGCCATAGCATTACGGATCAGTGATTCGGCCAAGCAGCTCCTCAACCTAGCAAGTAGACTATCATAGGATTAGTGCTTGGCAAGTTTTTTCCATTGCCTGCAGCAACCTCAAATATATCACCCACAGTTAATGCTAATATATGGTGTTCAGTGTTTACTATTCTTCACGTAAATTTTTGAAAAACACCAACCCAAACCCTAAACACTAACCTTAAACCTAACGCTAATCTCTGTTCACATGCATTCTTCTCGAAGTGTGGTCACCATACTGCATAATCATTCTCATTTGCTTTATATGCTTGGTGGCCCCACTGATTGCATACTGCCTCAGTCCATTACTTAATACCTTTTTTTGGTCTGCGACGGCATGAGCACTACGTACTGCCACAGATGCATGCCGTCACGGTAGCCAGCCAGCTGATGCCCTCACCCTTAGCAGAAGCCAGGATATCACAGACACCGCCAAAGGCTGAACGCCTGCAATGACACAATGCTGGAATTTATTCACCAATATTTTACCTTTATTTGAGTATCCATATATGGCCACATAATTTTGTGAAATACACTAACCCTATCCCTAACACTAAACCTTAACCTTATCCTCTACCATAACCCTAAACCTTTTTGTTGTAAATTTTAATACTAAATTTTATTTCTAATGTATAGCCAATGCGTCTTTATTGTGAATTTAATCCTTTAACAATGTCTGCACACAATAAACTTCAACTTATGCTGATTAAGAACATAATATTGTTGTTAAAGATGCAAAACCATGGTATTTTTGCAAACAAAATGGCAAAACGCAACATTTTGGCAAAATTACTGCATTTAACAAAAATGAACGTTACATATCTGTCATAAAATTGTTTCACTTTTTTATGATAGTTTTCGATTGTTTTCATTATTTAGTACTACCGGTGTTATCAGCTGTGATCAACTGTGATCGAAATGATTTGGCTGGCAAAAGTCTGTCTCATCAGTTGCAGACGAACCGATGTCACAGTAGCATTACGATGAGAGTAAACTCGAAGCTGACACAAGACTCGAGGATATCTCACTGTGCCTTAATTTAGTTTTGAAGGTCTTTTGCTGCAAGAACTACATGTATTACTAAGTGGAATTCACTACCAAACCTTATCACCTTGTTGGCTTTGTAACCGTCTTTCAGAAGCCAGCTGTTAGCTGTATCATACCCGTAGGCATGCACACTATTGTGGCAGTATCGATCAGAAGTTTATCATCATTCAGATCCAGATCTAGATCTTTAAGCTGTAGTCTCGGCTTTTTTTTGATTGTGGTGGTGATGTAGAAGAGAGGCATTAATGTTATTTTTGCTGTGTGCAAACAAACACATTAGTAAGTGAATCTGATCCTATTTTAGCTGCCATTACCAGATTTGGTGTTATTTGTCCACACGAATGGAAACTAGTGTGCATGCAGTGCAGTTCCATTCCTGCAGATGGAAATAATGTCAATTTCCTTACACTTTTGTCTTTGTGGATGGAAAATAACACCGAGTGAAGAGAGGTACATTTCATTGAGTGTTAATTGTTTTGCATTAGTACTTTGTCCTATTGTTACATTTTACAGTGGAGCATTTTGTGTGTGTGTTTTGCAGGACTGGTCTTTCCTGAAAATTTGTCAGTAACGTATTCCTCTCTGTGTGTCGTTAGTATCGTACCTAACTCTTCTGGTCATCAACTTTTCCATATCACTAGCAACACAGTCACATATGTTTGGTCAGACAAACCCACCAGCTGAAGCAGAAGTATTGTTTCTTTTGCACTGGTTAGTATGATGTAGCCGTACGGTGAGAAATATTCACAGGATTTTGTAGTATCAGTAGTTGATTTTATCTGGCAGCGAACTGCCAAGGTGTAGAGAACAGTGATGTTGATCCTGAGGGGAGAAGACAATGATTGCTGCTGTGCAACAAAAAATACCGGGATCTTTTTGGCTGCTCTATAAAGTTGCAGACATTTTCTGGGTTTTTGTATGGCCAGAATGCATTTGTGGCTGAGCTTTGCCTTGCTGCTGTTGGGTGAGCATACAGTGTTCCCCCAGTTCCCATAGTTAGTGGGAAGGTGGCTTGCTGCTCTATCCCCCAAGAACCTTATCCTTGTGTTGGCATTTGGCCTCCTTTTTTTACCATTTGGGTCTTGGAGACACATGTGAATGAGTCTGTGCCAAATTTCTTTTCCCCTCTCCACCCGTCTCGTGCCAGGTATAACCCCCTGTCTTCCAATAGACAGCATTATCACCATGATGACTGGAGGATAACAGGGAAGATTATTAGAACTACCATTATGTTAATTACATATGCATGCGTATAATGGAGTTTTTACAATATTTTAGGTTAACCTCATTTTTGTATTTTTGTGTTTTATGTTTCTGTAAAGGTTGAACTTTCTGTTTATTGTAAAGTTTAAACTTACAATTCTATTATTGTGTTTGTGTGCATTCTGCCTGAAAAGGTCGTTCCCGAAATGACCTACAGGGTGCGGCAGAAAAAAGTAGCCCCCTAAATTTTTTTGCTGTTTTCTTAGCAACCGTTTAGCATTTTAATCTGAAAATTTACAGATTTATTTACTAAATTGTTCTACTGCTAAGTGCCAAATAAAATTTGATTCCATTGAAAAATGACGAAGTTATAGATTTTTTAACATGACCGCTTACCGATTTTTCAGCGTGAAAAAAAGTTCAAGCTACAACACCAGTTCAATAACATCGTTGAAACAAGTCAAACAACACAGTTAACTAATGATCAGATGCCAAAATTTCATTGTCACTGTAAATGCTTGAAGTGTCCATCGACAGCTCCAAGCTCCAACACAAGCCTTCAGTCGCTTAATTTGAGAAGTCTTTCACAGTCTTGTCGATCGGTCCTTGTGGTAGGTTGCTCCAGATAACCTGAAGCGATTCCTTGAGTTTTGGCTTTATTTTAAGTTTGCGGTAAGCTCCAACATTGCACACCACACGTGATAGTCCACCGAGTTTGCATTCGGCGAGTTTAGAGGCCATTGGTCTTTTCTGATGAAATCTGGACATTTGGCCTGCAGTCAGTTTCCTGCACTGCGCGCTGTGTGTGCTGGTGCGCTGTCCTGCTGGAAGATGAATCCGGTGGGCAGCCGGCGATTGCGTGAAAAGAACGACAATTTAGCGATAATTTATAAACAAAATAAATTGCTGTTTGTCAAAGCGTCACTGTGACGTCATCGGCAGTAACGTGGTAACCGGTTTTTAAAAATTAAATAGCATTTTTAGCTTAAACATTTTTTAATGCTGAAAAATCGGTAGGCGGTCATGTTCAGAAGTCTATAATTTCGTCGTTTTTCAACAAAATCATATTTCACTTAGCAGTCAGATGTAGAACGTTTCTGTAAATAAACCTGTAAAATTCCATGTTAAAATTTCAAGCGGTTGCTGAGAAAACGGCAAAAAAACTTTAGGGGGCTACTTTTTTGCCGCACCCTGTAGAATCGTCTGATTATTACAATAGAAGGCGCTCGTTAGAGTGCATATCTCTGCCAATACGTGTACACAGATAGACAGACAGACACACAGATGGACAGATCGACCAATCTCATAATCTCCTTCAATTCACTTCGTTCCATTGGCGGAGATAAATATATCCAGCCCACCTGAGTACCGCCAGCAATGAGCGGGTGTAGACTGAGCGGTGTACAACATTTGTCGTGCACGTCGCAAGTGTACGTCGTCCCACAGTCGCACTGCTCGCCGGTCTCCACGATTCCGTTGCCGCAGAACGACGGCTGACGCGGCTTCAAGCAATCTCCCAGCGACATCACCGCAGCCCGCATCGACTCCCTGTAAACAAACGTGACAAACAGCTGGCATAATGACTAAGGGCCGGTTTCTGGATCTTAACTGGCCGGTCAAGTTAGTGTTAACTGACAGATTTGCATAACTCGCGTTTCCCGTTGCACTAACCAATGGTCAAAATGGCCAAAAATTTAACTGGCCAACATCGGGCAGTTAGCTAACCGTCGATCGTAGTTATCGTATTTAACGCAACTTTTGTACCATTTTGCAAGCAGTTAATTGAAGAATGTGATACTATAAA
>Ga0209367_1008319_pt1 | contig 14180 bp, 13 predicted proteins | sample WorMetLIZISLAND2_FD_187412 | JGI IMG/M metagenome (GOLD analysis project Ga0209367, IMG submission 187412) | Marine gutless worms symbiont microbial communities from Max Planck institute for Marine Microbiology, Germany - Olavius geniculatus... ... | reverse complement strand
TATCCCCAAAGGGAAATGACAATTGATAGACCAGAGATTCAAGCCTGGAGTCCGGAATTCTACTGGAAGTGATTTGGAATTATGTCAGCAATGCATATCAGTTGCAATTTGGCGATGTTAATTAGTCCGCCCGGAAGCGATAGCTTGCGGAAGCGGACTTATGTTTTAGCCCAGATGTTTTATTTTTTTTCTCCACTCGCGAGATCTCCGAGATGCGTGGGCCGACCGGCGTGAAATTTTGCAGGATGGTCAGTAATAGGCCCTATTTTATAATGCCGGTCCAAAATTAGAGTTAGGATTAGGGTTAGGAACTGGGAAATACACATTCAGTTACGCGAGTTGTTTATAAATTGCATTGGTATTTCCCTTTGGGGATAGCGGACCTTGGGGATAGCGACCTGCAATCTCTCACACAAGCCAAGCTAAAGCCATTTTGGTCGCAAATTTCGTTGCCATGGCAACGGGGTCAATCGGGGGTAAATATAAATGTCACCGTTAATTAGGCCGTCCTCGAAAACCATACCCTAGAACCAAAAATTACGACTCTATCTTGCACACAACGGAAGTTATGACAGTTTAAAGAATTTTTAAATTTTCCCCATAGGCGCCATTGTAATTTTTTCGAATAAATAAGTGAAAAACAAAATTTATTTTATAACAATAAAAAAGACACTTCCTTGTGCAGAACCGCGTCATTTAACGTATTAGGCGTAAAAATCGGTCTAACGGACTCGCCTGTAGGCGAGATCAAGAACCAGAAAAAGTGTAGTAAATTTTGAACAGGATGGGTGTATATTTCATCTATATGGGGAGCAAAAACCCCTGGGCGGATTGAGCCCAAATTTTTTTTGGTGGTAGGCGTCCACAACGTAATCACGCCATTCAAATTTAGTGACGATATCTGTTCAGGGGTTTTGGATTGGCTGAGGGTTAAAGTTTGCCTTTTCTTATAGACTTTGAAGGTTGTCCTTACAACACTCACACTATCGTGTGAGGTATGATAGGCCTTTGTCCAGTTGTCTTATGTTGTTGGCGTTACAGATATATTCCGAGGCTGCTTCAAGGGTGAGTTTGGCGTTGACCAATATAAGTTCGGCTGCAGTTACCAGGGTGGTTCAACGTACTGCTTCTGTGAGGGAGAACTCTGTAACAATGGACCCGCCCCACACTGATTTACAATTATATGCTTTCAAACAAACATAGTACAGAACGTGCCAATGAACATCAGACTGCTTTTTGAACAGCTGTAGCACCGTGTATATAGGGCGTATAGCAGAATGGGACTGTACAATCCAGAAACTTTGGCAGTTAGTAGCAACTTGTATATAGCGAATAGAATAGCGGAACTATGATTTTTTATTTTCAACGAATACTTTGCCACCAACTTATCAAGTAGTGATCGCTTTTGCAAAATCTATCACTGGGACATTCAACGATGAATCTTGTTACCATAAAAAAGCATACATTTACTGTGAGGTAAGAAGACGAAGAAACTGGCAAGACCTTTAACGAAAATGTTATTGCATACTTACTGCTGTAAAAAAAATTTTCTTAAAAGCTCTCTGAATATTTGATGAAGTGAAATAGAACCCGGTGGCTGACTTTATAATGGATCGTTAAGTACACTGCTTGCACACGTTATACATCTATGCAATAAATTATAATGTGACTGAGTGTGACAGTATTATAATAAGTAAAACACATATCATGCTGTTTGTAGTATGTCATAATGTTCAAATGCATCATAGTAATACTGGTGGATAAAGATGTATTACGTAAGTGTGGTGGGTGAAGTGTCAATGTGCAAGGACTTAGGAAGTACAAGCACCAAAAGGGGAAGGGTAAGGGTGTGGGGTAAGATGGGAAGATGTCTGGAGAGGGCCCACGTGTCAGGAAAGGGTAGGGTAATCATAGAAAAAAATTGCAAATTACACGTAGAAAAGTAAAGTTTGGTGCACATTTTTGTTACAATTTTTGTACATTTTTGAACACTGGATCCGCATTCACATGCCATCATTAGTAGCAAAATATCTCTAGAACTTGTGAACTTACAACTGCTGCAAATGTACACAGAACAAGATTTGATCAGGCCCCATATTCTACAAAATTGATCATCAGGACATCAAAGAACCTAAAAATTCACGGCAGTTTTCAGACATAAGTACAACGGGTTTACAAAAAAAGAAGTATTGAAAACTTACAATACTGATATACATTTATGCAAAATCTGCATATCTTTGCATGTTTCAGCATATACACTAGCACTTTCATAAACTTTGTCATTTTTGTGCATTTTTGTACAAGAACATCATAGCTGTCATTATTTCTTTTGAGTGAATATTTTTGTTTAATTTTGCAAGATTCTCAGGACAAATCTGCTTATTTCCAGACATCTGAATAAAAGTTAAAAATATCAGGAAGAATGGGAGCCAGCTTATTAAATGCATCTAATCCACATTTAACCAAAGAATCACAGCTTTGTTAGTAACATACAATAGCACAAATTACTGCACACCACAATTTACAACAACAGTAATCACAGTCTTCTGCCATTCGCTTACAGTCACCAGTATGAAAAAAGTTAAACCGAAACTGAAATTATCTGAAGCAGTATGATTCATTCGGTCTGGAACAGTCTGCCGGAGTCGGCCCGGTCGTCTCCGTCGTTGCAAGTTTTCCGAAGCAGATTGAAAACCGAACTTTTTGCCTGGTCTTACAGTCATGACTAACAACGTCTCATTGCACTGACTGCTTTTACGTGACTTCACTGTCTTATTGTTGTGGCTTATTGTTACGTGTCCTTGTAGTCTTAGGACTTAACGCCACGCTAAAGTTAATTCGTCCTTCATCATCATCATCATCATCATCATCATTCACCATTTGGGCAGAGCAGCTGCAGAAAAATACTGACAGCACCATGAAAATCAATGATACAACAATGTACAGTAATGAATGACATACATTAAGCAATTCAGCTAAGGAAGCTACAATGCCATTCCATGCACGTGTGGGATCATGGGCAAAAAAGTTTAGGGTGGTAGGTGGAAAGTAACAATATTCAGAGAGACAGCTGCAAATTTCCAACATAAGTGTAGAAAATTTCAATTTTACCCCTGAATTCTCCCAATGCAGAACTTCTAGCCCCGAATATCATAATTTTATACAAATGTTTTTGGATAACAAGAAAATTTCCCGACAAGCTGAAATTTACTCCCCCCCTTCCCCGATTGTACTATTATGCAAATGCTTGAAAAGAAAAAATAGCTAAAATTAGCACATCCAAAGTATCAGTTTGGATATAAAGTAGCAAAGGTCAGATATCCAGTATGTCCAGTCATCTGTGATACAGGCTGAGCAGACTTGAAAACATATGAAGCTTTTGTGCATTGCAGCTGGTGAGAATTGCTGCTCTCAGCTTTTGAATGTGTCTGAATATTTTTATTATTCGCTTCATCAGCTGGTTGAACATTACCACTATCATCTACACACCTCACATCATTTTCACTGTCACCATCATTTTCACTGGTATCAGTTACATGCTTCGCTTTCTTCGGCTTCTGGTGGCACCACGTCTTAGGCGCAACAGTTTCAATGCGACCGGCAACAAGTGTGTGCTGAAACTCCGCTGGTTTAGTGCCTATGTCGCAGTAACTGTTCGCTGCTCCATCGCCAAGATTTGCAACCGGAACAGAAATGGAGCGAACGTCGAGAGCTCGCTGGAGACACTCGAGCGTCGTGATGTCGATAAAGCCGTGATCAGCCATGGCAGAACACGATCTTTGAACCTGCTCGATGCATGGAGAAAATGAACACAACCGACCACCTGCAAAACAACACAATCACAAGTCTTGAAGACAGTTAAAAAATGAGTATAGCTTTTTATGGGAAACCTACTGTAAAGCTACAAAGTGTCACCTGCCATATGAGATCACACCTGCCACCCAACACAGGCAAACACACCCAGTCTTAACCCCAGTCAAACAGGCTGGTACTTGGATTTACATACACAGGAGGGATGAACGGCTGAGTTGACCTTGATGTTGGTTATATACTGAGATGGTTCACCTCTGCCAACAGTCATTAGTAACCATTTGGTTGCAACCCGACTGGGTGTCCAACTCACGACGTTTTGAACATAATCCTGGCACGCTAACCACAACACCATGAAGCCACCTCACACCAGTCTTACTTAATGGTATCATTATCACTGCTATTTATTACTACAAATTTCCAGTTACTCGAGCTTAGATTTGACCCCAGTTAGCTCACTTCTTGGAACTGTTACAGAGAACATATTATAAACCAGATGCTATACACAACTATTCAAGCAAATTGACATCCTGACTACAACTTAAAATTCCATTAAAACATCATCATTCACTGTAAGTAAGCAAAATGCCGAATACATTCAACTTTTTCACAATGTCCTATGATGCAAACAGCTGAAAGAAAAAAAACTAGATGTGAAATTTGATTTCGTGTGCAAAACATAAACATAAAATAACTTGTAAAAACTGACAGAAAGAACAAAAAATTCTTTATATGATAAAATGCCAAAATGATTGAGAAATATGGTCCAACAAGCCAACATGTGGTGCAACATAGGCCTGATAAACAGAACGCATGTTCAAATTGTTCAATTAAAGTAAAAAAAAATTATGCTTATGATCAAGACTAAAATACTAAATAATGAAATTACCAGGTTTAAGACATCGTGCAGCAAATGGTATTGCTAGCCAAGGTGACGGAAGATCAAGAAATATGGCATCAGCCACTGCAGAATCGACATCAAATCCATCAGTACAGACATCACGCTGGCAGACTGTCACAAGCGTATCATCAAACCCATGTGCCATGAATTCATCGCGTGCTCTTTGCACTCGCTGCTCGTGAAAGTCAAATGTATGCAAATGACCCAATGGTGATATTGTCCTCAGCAAAGCATGAGAGAGAGAAGCACTCCCTGTTCCTAAAATGCTCCAAAAATGACATCACAGTTGAATTGTGGTACCAAGAAACTATCATAACAAAAATTAGCAAAAATAAGCCTTCAGCAGGTAGAATTGGTAATTCACGCACATTACAATTTTTGTCAGCGCAGAAGTCATTTAATACAAAGTACAAGAAATTTGAGTTAATGCTCACGAGACACGTGAAAGCCTATAGCAGTTCCTGTTCGCAAACTGTCAGCCTATCTCCAGCAATTTTGTCGCAGTTTATTCTTAGAGTGTGCGCTGCAGCCAAAGATCACAAAATTCAATAAAAAACCCTTATTTTGGAAGTTCAGGGTCTTTCAAAGTCATAGATTTTGATACGATTGAAAAAGCTCGTCACTAGTGCTTGTTGTGATAGGCAGCATGCCCCATTGCCCATGTTTATCTGCAACCGTTTTCACGAAAGACTGGCCAACAACGGTAAAATAACAACTTTTACGAGGGTATCGCTCTTTGATGCCCTCATGCGCTGGTTTCCTTGAACCTAGAAAATCGAGACTTGGACCATCAAAATCTACGTTCAATGCTGAAAATTTCATATGCAGCTTCTCCATGTCTAGGCATTATCTTAATCGATTTCGGTGCAATTCGCTCTTGAGATGTGTCTCGTAGCGCGAAATCACAACAAATCCATAAAAACCTCTATTTTGGCATTAAAGGTCATCCAAGGTCATTGAATTCGGTGGCAATTGAAAGCCAGTGTATGACTTTTTATTAGTGATTAATAGTAACTAAGGCCCTATCTCGCACCATTATTGAGATACAGCGACTTATTATTGGCCAAAAATCGCAAATTCTTTCTACCCTTTCTCATTTAGCGCCTTTGTTTGGTGCGACCCCCTCGGAGTTTATGAAAAAGCTTTACAGTTCCTAAAACTAGAGTCTTCCAGGCAGTCAACAGTGAAGATTTGGTGATCTTAGCTTGCACCGTTTTTGACTGATCCACTCGTGTGACAGACAGACAGACAGACAGAATTGTGATGGCTAAGACGCGCTAAAGCAGTCTAGCTGCTTTCGCACGTAAAAATACATCTACATAATCAGTTATCCACACATCCATGCACTCAATTTTCTGTTTAGCCACAGATCTATTGTCCTTAGAGTCAATTCGAGTTAGACTAATCGTTCACAAGTTTACATATTTGCAACATTTGATCCTGACACATTTATCACGACTTTAACAAGAAATTTGAGCTATAGCTCACGAGACGCGTGAAAGCCTATGGCAGTTCTGGTTCAGTAGTTTAGCTAAAAATTGGGGTGTTCAGGCTGAGTTAATATACAAATACCAAATTCTCTATCTGGATCTAATAACGATAGTAGCGTGGCACCACCTTGTGAATGATAAAGACTTGTGTCGCAGCCCAAAATCGCCCAAAAATCCATAAAACCCCCTATTTTGGCGTTCAAGGTCATTGAATTTGGCGCAAATTGAGTGCCAGTGTACGACTTCCTATTAGTGATTAATAGTAACCTAGGCCCTATCTCGCACCATTACTGAGACACAGTGACTTATTGGCCAAAAATCGCAAATTTTGCCCACCCCCCTCTCATTTAGTGCCCTCATTTGGGGTGACGCCCTTCGAATTTATGGAAAAGCTTTACGGTTCCTGAAACTAGAGTCTTCCAGGCAGCCAACGGTGAAGACTTGGTGATCCTAGCTTGCACTGTTTTTGACTGATCTACCTGTGTGACAGACGGACGGACAGACAGACAGAATTGCGCCTATTCCACCTCACTGATGAGAGTCAGAGATCACAGAGTGAACCAAAGTCCTCCACTGTTGTCTGTCCCTTGCTGGTTGAGTTCAATGCACCACCGACATGCCACACCAGTCCCTGATGTCATCTGTCTATCTTTATGCTGGATGACCTCGAGGATATTTACTACCATCCGTGCCAGCATGCTAATCAGTAGTGCCATGAAGGCTTCTGATGGCTCAAATTATAAACGATCTAATTAAACACCAATCATAGATATAATGATATCCGTGACTTTCGGACCTCTAGTCACTATAAAATGACATTTAATATTCTTACCAGCTTCAATGACAACACTGCCAGGTTTCAGGTCCAGCTGAGTCACGATCATGCTGATATCTGTCGAGTACAGTATCTGCGTCCGATGTGGTAAGTTTATCGTCCACAACTCGGGTGTAGGATGCAGTACATACACGTAACCTCTGGAGCAGAATAACTTGCATCCGAACCGCTTGCCAACTAGACTGTCATGCTTCACCGCTCCAAACTTCGTCTGGTGGATCGCGTTCTTTTCCACGCGAAACTGCACCATGTTGTCATAGCCCATGTAGATTATAACCGTGTCGCCGTATTCAATCAGATCTTTATATTTAGCGAAACTCATCGTAGCACGGTCAGCACGCTTTCAGCAGATTTGTTTTTGTTTACACCGGAAACAGAAATACGCGGTCACGACACTCAGTTGTCTCAGTAAGTAAAGTCATCAAAAAGGGAAAGAAGGCCAAGTTGTTAGATGTCATTTTGGGGCAGACGCACACAGAGTCAATGACTCGATGTTTAGGCCTAAAACATTTGTCATTATCATCTTTAGTACTGATCTTTAGCGCTGCATTATGTTGACCAAAACGAATGTATAAAAGTATGAGTTTATGAAAAATGTGACAATTTTTATTTACTAGGATAATCGCCGCATAAATCACCTTCAGTGGCTCATTATCACTGCACGATTTATTCAACCATGATAATATTGTAGCCCATTATTAAATGTTAAAAAATTAAGATGATATGCATTTAGTAAATATCTCACGGCTAGTTTAAAAACATAATTATAGGCTAGGCTTATAGTAAAAACAGAATTGCCTTCAAGGTCATCCAGAGTCGATGATTTTCATGTCATGTGAAAGGGCGTATGCAATTTTATATTAGTGATTTATAGCAACCTTGGCCGTATCTCTTACCATTTAGCCACAATAGCGCGTACTGACCTTGAAGATCATCCATGGTCGATGATTTTCATCTCATCTGAAAAGGCGTATGCCACTTCCTATAGTGATGAATAGTAACCTTGGCCTTAGGTCTATCTCTCACAGTTTCCGAGATATGGCCAGTTTTACGTTAAAAACACATTTTTATATCTCTCTGTTCAACCCCAATTTTAAAAATGTTTCTTTTGCACCAGATCGCTAAAATTATGCATGCCTAAGTTTAAGACAGGGGGCTAATTAATCGTATAAAAAGTTTTTTCCTGAGCCCTAACGGCTAGCCACAAAAGGCCTACATCCGTGAGTGACAGATGACAGACGACTACGATTTCACAGACGTTGTACAGCATAGCTGCAGCGCCTCAAAACTAGGGCTGTCGAATTAACACGTTAACTTAACGCGTTAAAAATTTACGCGCGGTAACAAAATAACGCACATTTACTATGTTGTGAATTAACAAGAGTTTCAAATTTCCAATATTCCATTAGCTGGGCTTATTTGACGATCGAATAATGAACAAGTAATTAAAAAGGCACAGGATATTTGACCGGCAGCCGGCATACGGTTAAATATCCTATATGCTATGTAACGTAAACCGGCTTTCTCGATCCGTACTGGGACTGCATTCTGATCCGTACTATCTTCGAATAGTAACTGAGACTGAGACTGACGGGTGACTATGCCGGAGCATACCGCTGCCGTTGCCAGTGCTACTATGTGATCCGTAGCTTGACGGCTGCTATTTGCTACTACTGCTGGGTTCGAGGGTTCGTCGACGGTACGTCGAGCTCCGAGCGAAGCGGAGGGTTTCGAGGCTGATCCGTCATTCACCATTGCTGCCACTGATCCGTCATATCTAACTGACGGTCCACTGCATGCCTGATGACTTTCTGCGCTTCTCGTACTGACGGGTATCCGAATCTGGCTACCAGTTACCAGCGATCCGTCGACCTTTTCGGTACGGAGCTCGGATGCCAATACCCTACGATACGAATGAGTCCTATCAGTCCGAGGAAAATCCGTCGATCTGTCAGGACTTACGCGACTGTTCATGGTGACTTGCGTTAAGTTCGAGGACTTGGAGAAGCAAGTGATGGTGGACCTACGAGACGTTATTGATCCGTAGACTTCATCCGTACCATCACCATCCGTACGCAGGTTGCTTTGGTCTATCTCCAGCCTTTTCGTCGCAATTCAGTGTTGAAATGTGCGCCGCATCCAAAAATTGCAAAAACATTACTAAAAACCCTTTTTGGGGGGTTCAAGATCGTTCAAGCTCATCGATGTTGATAAATCTAATAAGCCTGTTACTAGTGCTTGTTATGATTAAGCAGCATGTTTGTACCTATCTGCAACCGTTTTCACACTATACGAGCCAATAACGCCAAAAACGTCTTTTAGGGGGTGTCTCTTTTTGACGCTTTCGTTCGAGGGGAACCCCCGCACCCAAGGTCACGAAATTTTGTCGCGAAAACTAGAGACCTTGGGGCAGCCCACAGTAAAGATTTCGTGATCCTACTTTGCACCGCTTTGATACAGATCACGAGTGTGACAGACAGACAGACAGACTGACGGACGGACAAACAGACGCTCAGACAATGGTTAAAACGCGCGAAGCATTCTGCTATCGCGCGTAACAAACACCGAACTCAAAAAAGCGTTTCAGGTTATCTGGGGCAACTGCCACAGGGACCGATCGACAAGGCTGTAAAAGATTTCTCAAATAAGGCTACTGGAGGCTGGTGTTGTTGCTTGGAGCTGGTGGTGAACACTTCGAACATTCGCCGTGACAATGGAATTCTGGCATTTGATCATTATTTAACTGTGTTGTTTCAACGATGTTATTAAATTGGTGTTGTAGCCGGAACATTTTTGAATGCTGAAAAATCGGTAGGCGGTCATGTTGAAAAATCCGTAATTTTGTCCTTTTGCAACAGAATCACATTTTACTTGGCAGTTAGATGTAGAAGGTTAAGTAAATAAATCCGTAAAAGGCCAAATTAAAATTTCAAACAATTGCTGAGAAAACAGCGAAAAATTTTTGGGGCTACTTTTTTGCCCCACTCTGTACAGTAACTATTGCCAGAGAAAATTACGGACATAGACCAACATTAAATTTGACGCCTAGCGGCCTAGCTTAACATGGGCGCCATTACGACTAGACTTATTCAATTTTAGCTGGCCCTTTTTACATGTATATAAAGTCTACTAAAATAGTAGGGAAAAGGCGCTTAGTCCCATGCACTACACCCCAACGTGACTTCTGCTTGCAATTACATGAAAGTAAAGTCCAAACTTTAGACTAGCATTTTTGCGTTGTTTTATTCGATTATACATCCAATGATAATAATTATATTGAGCAATAACATGTAGTGCTACAAAAATAGCAAAAGCAGAATACACATGATAGGGGGCCAGCATTTTGGTAATTACGGAAACGAAATAGGCGTAAATTATAGTATTATGCTACCATAGCCAGAAACGTTTAGTAACGCAAAACGGAGCAACGACGCTATTAATATACAGCGCAACTGGTATTAATTACACAATACAGTAGACACAACATGGGCACTGTCTGTATGACAGATATGCTGACGATGCTGTAGCTAGGCAGCAAGTCTGGTGATGACGTCACGCAGTCCGTCATCCATGCACGCGATTCGGTGCTGGTAGGTCTGCAAACAATTACAACTGCAAACTACTGCTGAGAAACAGGCACATAACGCAGTCGCACTACAAAGTTACAAACTCCTGCGTACAATGCCACTGAAGGAAGGGTCACACTAGCTGTCCGAACGGCCATCAGAACAGTCGTCAAAAACACCAACCAGACCGCTAGTGTGACCTTTCCTTGAGACGCATTAATGCTTCGAAATAACGTAACGCGATTTAAGCTATACGCTGAGCGTCTAAACTATAGCCAGAGATGTATAGGGAAAGAGTTGTAGGGGTTTACGGACCCCCAAGCATTTATAATTTTAATTTTCTCCTGTAAATCGTACCTTTGAAACAGTGTTACTGCTGCAAGAACAATACGTTACACAAACTGAGACCCCCGAGCCGAGGACCCCCAGTGATTACTGAGACCCCCAATAATTTACTGAAATGACGCCACTGACTATAGCTGTTACTTATTTATCATACGACACCTGCAGAGATAGTACGATGCAGGGATCATCAGTTATGACACGGAAATTGGTTTAATGCTGCGTTCCATTGGGATCGTGAACTCGTGTTCACCTTGACCACGAGATCGATTCTGTCCCAAACACGCCAAGTTCCCAACTCGTGAACATAAGTTGTGAACTCGTGATTCTGGCGACTGCCTCCATTTTCGTGACGAACGAAATAGATTGGCGGGAAACGACGAAAACGAAGTAAACGAAGTCTTGAAATGCAATAATTTGTAATAAACGGCTATTTTGGGTAATCAACATGCTGCATGACACATTATTATGAATATATGAGTTTTCTGTAATTTAAGCGTAAGATTGTGTCGCCATTATGTAGAGCGAATGACACTCGCAGTCGCAGCTGATACCTGTAGGCAGTGTGGAAAGGTTCGTATTGTGCAAAACCCAGCAATTTTAGTGTTGAGTTGATTAGGATTGTGGATCGGACTAAACCTAGGTTAGGCCTACTTTAAAATTAGTATGCGTATATATTCGAGTGGAAAAGCTATCAGAATAGATCCAGCGTTTATTACATTTTACGACTTTGTTTACTTCGTTTCCGTCGTTTCCCGCCAATTTATTTCCAGTGCTTGGGACGCTCACGATGGTGATCACTGATCACCAGTTTCCCAGGCTTGCCGTAGATATGAAATTTGCCATTTATATCCGTATCCATATCCACAGATTTTCCGTGGATATCCATGGATATATCCATATCCATTGACGCCTATCGTGCGTACATACTGCCACTAAATTTTCGCGAAATACAGCAGTGCCAGAGCGTCCATCCCCCTCTAGGCATTTTTTGTGAAATTGTTAAAATAAATAAAAGTAAAACAATAAAACACATTTGCATTGAAATATGATTTTAGAAAAGTATTTCCCGGCTGTCATGAAAATCTACCGTAATTATTTTATTGCCCTTGCTATAGCCGACCGTTAGGTTGAGCCTTGGGTACGATAGGCCTAGCTATGTCGTCTCTCAGTCGTCTTTTTAACCGTAACAAATGTATTGTGGCTAAACAGTACGTCGTAAGAAGTTAGCGATACCGTTGGATAGGGCGATAACGACTACCTATAAGCTGTTGAAAGTAACCATGTCTCTCTCTGCAGCTTTTTGGCCGCAATTTTGAATGCAGTGCTTCTGCCTGCAGCCATCACTTGAGTTACGTGCGCCAAATTACCGTATCTTATTCTAGCACTGATTTTAGCGTCCAGTATAGCAACGTCACCAGATCGTGTATGGGACTGCAATCACTCTGGAAAGTCGCTATCTTTCCGCAACCGGAAGTCGGACACTAGTCTTCATGCAGATATAAGCGGTACGATCGGCCCATCGCAGCAACTTCTGGGATTTTTGTTCTCCAAGACAAATGTTGCATTCATGTACGCCTACGGGTAGATAGAGTGAACGCTTTGAAAAACACTTGGTTTGTACTTCCTACTAGCATTAAATTTGTTAGGAATCCAGCACGTTTGTAATTTTGTTACCGTTTGATAAAAAATGAATAAAAAATAATCTCACAAATTGATAGACCGTTTGTTGCCCAAACAACAGTATTAAAACACCATGGATTAAGATCTGTTGCTGCTATAGTGCTAATAAATTAATTAAGACTAATTAAATAATGACGTGCTGATGTCACTGATTATTCATTTGACTCAATAACATGAATAAATGAGAAAATGAAGAGTAAAAACGACAGACAGAAAAATATTATATGGAAATAAAACACTTAAATATTCAGTTTAATTGGCAAATGCGACAGCACAATATACATGGATATATCCACAGGATGGCTGAAGTCTGATATCCACACATGGATATATCCATGGATATATCCATGGATATCCATATCCACGGCAAGCCTGCAGTTTCCGCTTCTTGTGAACACGAGTTCAGGATCCCAATAGAACACAGCATATGTGGCTCTAGTGGCGCAACTAGGCACTTCCTGGCACTGACTGCGCGACAATCAACATTAGCTCCTTAACGCCGGTCGCACATATCCAGATTTTCAGCAAAACCCCTGCGCAATATCTCCAAAATACTTTTTGTGGTGACTGGTGAACTTCTGTATAAATTGTTCCTGCGAGTGTTGATATCAATGATATGAACGCGTATTAACAAGAGCAGAATGGCAAGCATCGTATCTACAGCTGTCCATGGCAAAACGTTCAAACTACAAACTGCAAAGTTCTTCAAAGACTACTTTAATATTTGTTTATTACAAAATAAAATACTGCAAACAAATCTGTACATTATTTATGAAGAAACTTTACAAGCACACTAAAACACTGGATGGGAAGAAGTTCGACACAATGCATCGCGTATAGAAAGCTGTTATTTTAAATTTTCTTAAAATATCGTCGACACTGACAACAGAATTCTCATATGATGCTTTGCCACCACTCTACCCTCGTTAACTCGCACATTTTTGTGGACGTTGCTGAGGCCTACGCCTACCTGTATGCGGCGAATCAAGTGCCTGCGTCGGTCCTTGAGCACTTTGTCGCAGTTAACCAGGAACAGGTCGTTTAGTTTGTCCAGTTCCGTCTGGAACTCGCCTAGGCATACATCCAGCTGCTTGCGGAACGCTTTGAAGCAGCCGATCGTGTACTCGGTCGGGTAGTAGCCCTGGCACAGCGCAAAGCACATAGTCGAGGTGCTAACAAGACATACAAGCTGCAGCAATGATACGATTGAGATTTGCACTTAAAAACTGACAGAAAAGTCGTCAGTTTGCACATAAACTAAAACAGCTGAGAATGTTACAAATGGAAATGAAATGAGAGAGACTGATCGAGATAAAAGCGGTGTTATGTAATTTTTGGAAATTAAAAAATAATTTAAAAACAGACGATTAGGGCAAAGCTAGAAAACTGAGCTAAAAAACCAAAAAGAAAAGAAATAACAATAAATACAAGAAATTTGAGCTAATGCTCACGGGACGCGCGAAAGCCCATAGCAGTTCCTGTCCGCAGGCAGTCACCCATCACAGTACTAACCGAGCACGACGTAGAGTAACTTTGTTTCAACCGAAACGCGC
>Ga0209367_1008318_pt1 | contig 14180 bp, 6 predicted proteins | sample WorMetLIZISLAND2_FD_187412 | JGI IMG/M metagenome (GOLD analysis project Ga0209367, IMG submission 187412) | Marine gutless worms symbiont microbial communities from Max Planck institute for Marine Microbiology, Germany - Olavius geniculatus... ... | reverse complement strand
CCATTATATTTTTTCGAATTTTTTGAATAAATAAGTCAAGAAATAAATTTTTATTTTGTAACATTAAAAAGGCACTTCCTTGCGCAGAACCGCGTCATTTGACGTATTAAGCGTAAAAATCGGTCTAACGGACTCGCCTGTAGGCGAGTTGAAGAACCAAAAAAGTGTAGTACATTTCGAACAGGAGAGGTGTATATTTCACCTATATGGGGAGCAAAAACCCCTGTGCGTATTGAGCCCAAATTTTTTTGATGGTAGGGGTCCACGACGTAATTACGCCATTCAGATTTGATGACAATCGGTTTAGAGGTTTTTGGTTGGCTGAGGGTCAAAGTTTGCCTTTTCCCATACACTTTGAAGGTCGTACTTACAAAACTCACACTATCGTGTGAGGCTGATTATGCAAATTAGACAGATAAGTTTACGCTGTTGTAGTGGCAATCAATACGGCGGACTACTAAAGTATTGTTATTTACATTCTTATGTCACAATGGCGATGAATCAAAAGAATGATGTGGGCCTACAAAAGAAATCGGATTTCTATCAAAAGCGTAAGGAGGGGTGAATATTTTACCTATATGGGAAGCAAAAACCCTTGTGCGGATTAAACCCAATTTTTGGTGGTAGGGGTCCACGCCGCAATTACGCCATTCAAATTTGGCGACGATCGGTTCAGGCGTTTTTGGTTGGCTGAGGGTCAAAGTTTGCCTTTTTCCCATAGACTTTGAAGGTCGTCCTTACACTATCGTGTGAGGTGTGATTATGCAAATGAGACAGATAAGTTTACGCTGTTGTAGTGGCAGTCAATACGGCGGACTACTAACGGTTCTATCTTTCTTCTACAATCACGGAGAGGTGGGCTACTACTCGAATTATTTTCCAGTGATGTATACATGTATCACTTTTTTCCAGTCCAAGACCTAAACTTTTTTTATTAAGATGACTGACACTAATATTTTTAACACCAAGATCTTTTATGCATTATCATGTCACTCACTGACTAAGAATTCGCGTCAGACTTTAGTTTATTTGTTTGTTTTGGAGGCAACTATTTGCCTCGTTTGTGATAATTTATATCACCTTAAATCACCGACAGATCGTTATGTGATATTTAAAAAAAAATTTTGTAAAATTTTGCTCAGGCCTAATTGCGTGTATGTTTTTCCTACTTTTAGTAAGTATTCTACGTTATAATTTATATAATTTACTTATTGGCTTCAATATAGATATTTCATTAATTTATAGTAGGCCTACACACGGCACAATTATATTACATCTTATAGGGACTTGGTTGCGTAGCATGATAGTGGTTAGAACGTCGGTCATGGCCGGCGAATTTTCTCTATCCTGCGCTACTGATGGATGGTCGTTTGACCACTTTGTGGGTAAAGCGTCCGCTATCAATCAACCAACAAGGCCAACTTAGCCTGCCATCCCTCCGGGGTCGGTTAAATGAGAAGTAACCCATTATATGGGTTACGGAAGGTGGGGACCTTTGTACAGCTGACTGGGCTGTCTGGCCGGCCGGTGCGCCAGCCTGTGTTTGCAGGCTGCAGGGGCGGCTGTGCGATCGACGGCTCTGGTTAGTGACGAAAAGCGCATTGGAGGTGTACGTCGTACACGACGATGCGCTATACAAATTGACAACCTTTACCTTTACCTTTTTTACCTTAATGTTGACTGTCATAGACGCGAAGCTAGAGTTTGTAGATGTAAGCTTATGAGTCGTAATAATTGCACAAAATTATTTTTATTGTGACAGCTTATGTTGCTTAAGTTTGGCTAGTGTAAAATGTTGAAAAATAGTTTATAGGCTCGTATAGGCTTACATGATGGTTCATAAAAAGTAAGCACCAAACTTTTTTTCCTTTTCTAACGTAACCGAGTATTAAGTACGTATGTTGCAGTGTACACGTGTGCATTGGACACCTCCGCTGCGAGAAAGTTTTGCGTTTCCGTTCTTTGTGCTACAATCATTTGCCATCACCGCATGTCTAAGGTTAGTAATGTACTACTACTACTACTACTACGGTAATATTTTTTAGTAAGTGATGAAGTATTTTACTGTAAGTCATTCCCAGACATGCAATTACCATGGAGCGGCGCTGATCACAGAAGACAACGAATGTGCTGGTTGGACAATATTTGCCAGTGGACTGGTCTATCAGGTGATAACCTACTACACACAGTGAGAGACAGAGGGTGTTGGACTTTAATGACTCATCCGTGCAGCCAACCGCTGCGAAGCGACGACGGCGAGATGACATGACATGACATGGCGCTGATCACCGTTTTCTTAGCTAAGCCCTCAGGTTGCAGACACCAGTCCAGTTGACACTGGGGGACCACCGATACGAGGCTAGTGCATCGCGCGATGTGCCTGTTTACAACCCAGCTTTCGCTTGTACTCATTCCGCCTACCCATCAAGGGATGGCCTGGCTGAGTTGGCGCGGGTGGCTAATTACATACCGACATGATTAACGTGTACATTGAAAATCATCTATGCAATGAGTACGGGGAAAGGCCTAGTGTGGCTGATTGAGGAGGTGGTAGTGGTATGTTTGCTGCCTGCAACGCGGGTCCAACTGTTCGCCGGCGCGGACCATAGATGTAAAAAAACAATTTTTGTTTCTATATTAAAGTTTTAAAAGACATGTTTTTTATGTTTTTTTTATTTTGTTAATGTTTTCGTTAATTTTTTTAATTTTTTTTTACTTTTTACTTTTTTGTGCTTTTTAATGTCGTGTTTTTTGTTCTTGTTAAAACACAAACGTACAAAATTACAATGATTTGCGTTTAGCTGTTTTTGATCTGTACATTCAGTACATTTCGGATTGTAGTTTTTACAAATGGTAGGTTTTTGCTTTTAATTATTTGAGTTAGATATTCTTTGCGTGTATAATAACGAAAAAAGTAGCGATTGGAAATATCTGCAGTTTAATGTTTTTATGCATGTTTTTATAATTTTTTTATAAAAATAAAAAAACATGTTTTTTAATGTTTATTATTTGCAAATCAATGTTTTAAACATTTATGGCGCAGACAGTGGATGCTCGCGTAGTGCGCAGCGGTATCATTAGCTAATACCAATCAACTGTCACTTCCGAGATTGTAAAGCGTTTCTGGTAACGAGTCTTACTCATGTAAAAGTACTGTAGCAAGTATATCTTCATCTTTACAATTTGCCAAATACTAACAGGATCTAGTGTAGAGTAACTTCGTCGATCGAACACTACGCGTTAACCACTGCACCAAGATGCCATTTTCCTGTATGAAGTCTATAACAGGCTTGTTGTGGTTTATTTGTATGCCGATGCAGATCGTCACGGCCGTCATTCCTGCACAGTTTGCTCATAGCTGCCCCGACGACTTGCTTCATACTAGCTTGGCAGGTCGGACAGAAATTGATTGCATTGACATAATTATATACCACTAGATATGTGATTTTTATCTGTCCCATTGATATAGCATAGCATGGGACGGATTATAAAAATTACTTTCGTCTGTCTGTCATTCTGTCATTCTGTCATTCTGTCAGTCTGTCAGTCTGTGAACACTCTTACGGCCGCAATTTTGATTCGATTTTGATGAAATTTTGCACAGTGATTCGCGGCTTGAAAAGTAAAATCGAGTTTGTTTGGGATAAAAATCTGATAACTCTTTTCCCTATTTTACCCCAATTATAAAACATTTCCATTACGGCTTATGAGAAATTCAAAGCGGTATAACTCAGTCCCCGGAAAAGATAATTGCGCGCTGTGTTTACCTACCCCCTATTTTCGGGGTCGGGTAATCTAACGGTGTTATTTAAATTTATTTCCTATCGATACTTGTTGCCATAGCAACCATTCAGAAGTTGCAAAATTTTGCATTAGGCCTACAGCCAATGGAGATTTCAAAGCGGTATAACTCGGCCCCCGTGAAAGATGCTGTTTGCACCAACCCCCTCTTTTCGGGCTTAGGCTATCTGACAATGCCAGTTAAATTTCTCCCCTGCCGACCCCTGTTGCCATGGCAACGAATTTTGAGACAAAAATTGACTATAACGCAGCCCTCGTGAAAAATAATTGCGCGCTGTTTTCGCATATACCCATAATTTCGGGCCCGGGCTATCCGATGGTATCATTTAAATTTCTCGCCTGCTGACCCCTGTTGCCATGGCAACGAATTTTGGGACAAAATTGACTATAACTCGGCTTCCGCAAAAGATAATTGCACGCTGTTTTCACCTACCCCCTATTTTCGGGCCCGGGCTATGCAATGATGTCACGTAAATTTTCCTCCTAAAGACCCCTGTTGTCATGGCAACCAACCGTTCTTATTCAAAGACAAAATTGGCTGCAGGCTCACAAGAGCGTCAAACGCTGAAACGCAGCTGCTAGGTTATATAACGTGGCAATGGGACAGATACCTCGTTCCACAGAAGGTATTTCTACTCTCACATGGTTTTACGATAGCTTGTTCTGGTAACATGTAGCACACTGCTACTTATTTTCCAGGCGGGAATTTATCTGCGGAACATTGCACGTGCAAAATATGCCAGCACATAGGCAGTTACGACAGATGGATTATGGCAGTTCTTAAGAGTTTAAAAGAGTTTTGTTTAGCTTCTATACTAGAGCCACCGCAGTATTGGAGGCTTTTAACGGTATGTGTTATAATTTACGTATAACTTACTTACTTACGCAGTTAATTAATTGAGTTACTAACTTGCATAATCAGAGCTAAGACGGGACGAAATAAAGCTTAGCTTTGTTATTTAGGCCATCTGGTTTGTCATATCTATGTCATATTGCTACCAATAAACTGATGTTTCTGTTGACTTTACTCGTAATATTTGACTGTCTCTGTTCTAACATAGAAGCCGCATTACGGATTTAAAAATTGCTCGTTTGTCTGTCCGTCCGTCAGTCAAATGCGAGCTTCTAGCCAGTCAAAAACTAAAAGAAAATCGCAGAGAAAGAACAATATTGATGTTTACCTTTTCTGAAACATTAACTGGTGTGTCAATTTTCACCCAGCGACCGGGAAGGGCGCATAATATGTCTGTAGATATGTTGAATGTTCAGTTCGCGCAGTTTGCACTGCTGACGCAGTCGAGCGCCGTGTTCGCAGTTTTCTGTCTGCATTTTACTTCGGACCTACATCAGCGAACCGCTACTGTCGGCCATCTGGTTTGTCTGATTTAACTTTTTAGTGTAATATCAATCAACAAAAGCGGAAATTGGCAATAACGAAAAAATAACTGATTCGTTGGTTTTTAGTCTACGTATCGACATGTGTATGTGGCTGTCCATTTGGTTAACAAGGCCACACCAGTAAACTAGACCATAACTAAAACTAAAGCAAAAAAAACGACAAAAACTAAAAACCAAAATAACCAAAAAACGATTAAAAACAAAAACGAGAAAAATCAAATAAAACAACAAAAAAGTATTGCAACATGGCCTAAATTTTAAAGTCGTAAATAGAATTAAGATCAGAATTTGGTTAAAGTTTTTAATGCAAAAATAACGTTTTTAAAGGCTTCATTCTAACATGGCCATTTTTACTTTGCGTACTGAATGTGTTTATTCTATTTTCTGCTGTTTTATAGCCTATAAATTTTTCTTAAAACATTTTTCTTTTAATTGTTAGAAAATGCAACCAAAATCTGAGTGATTGGTTTAACTATGTTTTTTGCCACCTACATTTGGACCAGCGACTCTATGGTCTATACGAGAGGTGAGGTCCATGCGAGAGGTAGCTTGAATAAACACTCCGAGCAGACTTTATTTATCAGATTTCACAGTGCGAATAGAATCATTCGAAAGCGACCATTTACAGCTTCACTATACAGTTATATAACGGCTCTCAGACGAACTACGTACTTCACAACGTTCAAAACTCATGACGTCTGAGAGGTGTGTGAGAGGCGATAAACAATAAACAAATACAATAAACTTTAATTAAAGTTATTCGGAAAAAGTAAAAATAGCAAACTAGGGGAGGATTTTTGGTGGCAAATTGTTGGTTTAACCACCATTTCCCATAGTGTTAAAAATCCGTTGCCAGGGGATGCTTTTACATGACCTTAAAACTTAGATCTGTCAAAATGCTTTTGCGACCGGGGCGTCGTTCGGGGTTTCGCTGGGGGAGCTCACAGCGCTCCCTCGGACGCTCCCACAGCTTCCTGGACGTTTGTTAATTGCCCTGTTTGCCGAGCTCGTTTAGGTACACAGTTTTGTGCGAAAACTTCGGACTAAATTCCATTAGAGCGACACAAACGGGTTTATCTCGGACTTGTCACGGACTTTGTCGCAGACATCTCGACATGTTGAGGTGGTTTGTTACGTTCCAGAGAAACTAGATTTTATTATCATGCACAGGTGGGTCTGACGCTGGGGCTGTTGCTGACGTGTGGAAATTCCATGCTACTCGCGTCACTGTTTACGTCCAGTCTCGTCGCCGTCATCGTAAGTTTTCACTCAGCTTGTCGACATGTGTATGCGGCTGTCCGTCTAGTTAACAAGGCCACAACAGTAAACTAGGCATAACAATCACATTTTGCAGTCGGCGCTGAAGTCGCTCACGCACCTGAACATGCCGGCAGCAAATGAACTGGCACTTTAGTTCATTTCAGCACAGTTTATTTCTGTCGTTTTGTACACGTTTCAAACAACGTCTTACGTTTTGGATTTATCGCGTGCGATTTTGTTGTAGTTTTGTTTCATTTTCGTCGCAAGTGTAAACACCGCCTAACTGATGACAGGTGCTGTGTTGGCGTAGGTTCATCTGACAATCGTAGAGCGTAGGCTGAAGATGATCGCAATTGGTTCTATTCCGGCGCTGGTGAGTTCAATGAATTGAATAAGTGTTTTAATGTAACTACTGTACCTGGTAAACGTGATTATTAATAATAAGTTTTTATTAGTAACACTTTAACATTATAATAAACATTTTGATAACATGGCTAATTATTGTTCACACTGAATTATCATAATAATTACTTTTGAAATTTGCATTTGAAATTTTGTGGTGGTAGGCCTACAAATCAGTGTGTTAAAATCTAAAAGTTATAAGTAAAATCCTGTTATGCCGTTACTTTTGCTTGGAAAGACGGTTGCAACATGTAACTCATTAACTAGGGTAAGTTGGCTTACGGTACTGCAGAGTACGGAACCGGAGCGTCACCTGTCATACGGGATCACAGAGTGTCACCTGCCACCTGACACAGGTAAACGCGCTGTACCTCAGCCTTTGCCGGACAGACTGATAGGCCTACTCGATTTAGCTACCTGCCCCGCAGGGATGGAGGGCTGAGTTGGTCTTTGGCGGTTGGTTATATATCGAGTAACTAGGCGTACTGGATAGCGAGACCCGACCGGGAGTTGAACTGACGATCTGTCGATCATAAATCCTGCACTGTACCATAACGCCACCAAGCGACTGTTTGTACAACAAAATGCTTGTACTTTAATGTTCTTTGGCCCATCGCGTACGTTCCGGTGTATTATAATGTTGCAGTTCGTTCGTGCAGTGTCTATTAGTGTCATAACGTTGCTACTGAAGACCACCTTGTCAAAAATACTCAACGTTGCTGACGACGTAAGAAAACAGTGCTGTTCATAAATGTCATAAATGTTTATAGGCTAAACGTTTCTGTTTTACATTTTTCTATACAAAGAATTGTAAGTTTTTAAAAAAGTGTTTTAGCAGTTTTCTGTCTTTTACAAACATTGAACGGTTATTTGGTTTTATCGTCTAGTGCAACCGCTTTTATAACCGTAGCTTATGCATGGTTGTTAGTTTACGTTACTGATTTACTGTGTTGTTATTCACAAATCTTGCCTGCTCTAGCAAATTTAATGACGACGACGTGACCACGACGATAATGATGATAAAGTATTGAGCGTGTGTAAACGTGTTGTCATGCAATAGAGTCATATCGTCGATTTGCTACGCAGTAAGTTCAGCGATCACAAAACGTTCCACTCGCTGCTCTACACGTGTGCAGCTGAGTTCGACTTTCTTGAAGCACAGGTAGGAACCTACGCGCCAATTAATGTATCCAACTACCTTACTTCATCTGATGAGTTCACTTCACACGACACACTGGCTCCAGCTGTAACACTCCCGCATGACATGCAACACTAGGCCTATACACGATTTTGTGGGCTAAGAATTTCTGAACATTTTGTCGTCTTTACAGAGATTGTGCGTTAGCTATATAGGGACATTTATGCATCATTTTTATTTTTGGGCAATAAAGTTTTGTACGAATTTGCTTTTTCTCGAAGCGTGGATTGGACATTTATACTTCACTTTGCTTTTTAAAAGTGTAATGATGTAGATTCAGATTTTGACATTTTTGCCGTGCGGATTCGTAATTCTACACGATTTTGCTTTTTAGAGGCGTAGGCTAACAACAAGGGATGCGATTTATTCTGCCCTTATTTTAACTTTTAACTATTTTCTTTTAATTACCCTTTCTTTCCGCTATTTTGCTTTTTAACTCTGAGCGAACTTTTCACATGCAACTATAATTAATTTGTCTGTTTTCACCCAAACCAACTCAGTTTGGTTATCCTCGTAGCGATGATGCTTGTTTTTTTTGTCAGGTAGGCCTGATGCGAGTGGGCCAGTAAGTTTGCGTTATGTTATAATATGTTTGAGAGCTATTTTTGGTAATTTTGTGTGCAATTCCAGACTTACGTTCGCCTGACGAAAACGTTGCTAATTCCTTACACGATCATTGTCTTTGCCGTTGCCAGTTTACATGTAAGTGTACGATGCGTTCATATGTTGTACTATATTTTGTATTAATATTTAGTTATTTGTTGCTGCAAACAGAATTTTTACGAATATGAAAAAACATATTCTGAATTAACGAATTAGGCTGAGTGTTAGTCAACGCTTAAACTTTAGGTTACTTTTTGTTTAACGTTCTTTAAAACGTTTTTTATAAAACTGTTTTTTCAATAGGCTATGTTAAAAATTTTCTTCAACTCACAGTGAACAGCTGAAATGTTGTGAAACAGATTGCAAGGGCAAAATACAGCGGCGTTCCAAGGCAACAGCGAAGAATATTAAACAGCTCCGAGGCGCCATTGAAACCAGCTGATATTAACAGCTCATTGGCCAGTGGTAGGTCTAATGGCCACCACCATCATGCGATGCTCAATAATGGCGTCTCCATGAATGGCCACACGGTGCCCAGAAATCACGCCTCACCGACAGACAACGCATACACGGTGCTCGGTAAAACAGCCAAACCTGCCGTTACCAACTCTGATAGTCAGAATGCTGAGGTATGTATGTACATACGGCAGTTCTGTTAGGCCTTATTACAGGTCTTACCAGTCCGGCTGTCCATCCGTCCGTCTATCTTGTACGGGCTCCTAACTGGAAAACAATAAGCGTAGAAAAATCTACATTGACGTAAACATTATCCCAGAGCAAGAATAACCGGTGTGCCAGTATTCAGCTCGGAGTGTAAAAGTTCATACTCATGAAACGTAAAAACCTTTATGAAATAACTTACTCTAGCTGGCTCACGCGCGTTGGGCGGCTTCGCTTATACCCCGTTCACACGAGGAAGCATACAGTGAAGCACACGCATTCAATATACACCGTCATCAAGCCAGCTCTAAGAGTGCGCGACGTGTGCTCTAAGTTTGCTTCATGTATGTTTTTTCGTCTAAACGGGGTATTACTGGACATTGGTCGTGTACGACCCGCGGCAACCAGACGGTCGGCCGCATACATGTCAACACAAGGCGTGCCCATATATTTGTTCGTTAGAAACTATAAAAGTTTTAATAATATATTATTAATTTATTATCTCGGCCAAACAATGATTATATGTCTATGGGTTTGTCCCTCAAACGACTTCAGCAGGCCCTGCAAGGCATACGAGTCTGACAAACGAACAGACAAGCGGACGAACGGACCATGGTACAGTAAGAACTGTCGCATTAGCCGGTGTCATCTCTGCCGCCTAAAACATTGAGTGTCGAAAGAATTTTGACTGTGGCGAAATTTCAACAGTACTAAGTGTGGATGTAATAAGGCCTAATTATTATTCTTTATTATTGTTAGTTATTTGTTTATAAAAATAACAACATTTCACAACGATGTTTTAGCTCGTGTACCACGGTCTTCAGTTGGCAGCCTTCACCGTTATGGCGGGTATGTTTATGCGCCTTAAACTGTTCTGGACGCCACAAATGTGTCTCGTGACGTCACTGCTTTCATCGGAAAAGGTATAGCAACAACAACAACAACTAATACTACTATTATCGCATTACTACAGTGTTTACTGCTGGTATTGCTGCTTATTGATTACAAACAATTCTAAATTTACCACGATAAACGAGTAAATGTCTGTTATTTTTGCCATGTGCCATCAGTCCAAAAAATATAAAGTTCATTTTTTACCAAGATGGCTATAGTGCCTAGCACACGCTAATTTTCGGATTTTTAATTATTCAATATTTTTGCAAATGCACTTCGAGTGTGCTGGAATCATCTAACAGCGATTATGTTACACGTATTATTCAACTGTATTTGTTTAATATTTATTTAAATATTCATCAACTGTTTATTTTTAAGTTTATTTTTTTTATCTTATAGCTAGTATAAGTAACAAGTTGCTATGGATGACAGTTGTTTGGTTTCCATGGCAACGTCGGTCGGCGTCACACTGTGATGGTGGTTGTCATAGCAACAATGAGTTTCCAAGGCATCGCTAACGTTCAACATCAGCGATGCATACAGACCGAATTCACTAATCCCAGGCTAGAAGGACTGATTCGCTGGATTAACGGCTCAACAGCGTCAGGTTAACATTTCTATTACCAGAACTGAAGTTACAAAAGCGTCAGTTGCGTACGTATTATAATTACGGAATTACACATAAATTTGTTGAAATTACGCATGTGTCGCTGTAGTAGCACGGACCGGTAGACTTTTTTCGCGGGCACGGCAGGGCTTGCCGTTTGAGGCGATCGGTCAGTCGATCGTTTAAATCGATCGCCTAAACGCCCGCCAGGCAATCGATTTTTCGATCGCCTACTCGCTGGCCACGCCGAGTGCTTTTTGGTCGCTGAATTGGCGCAACTTTGCGATTGGTTAGAATGATTTCACTCTGCCGTCGTTTGATGGTTGAGATGCAAACTCTAGCAGACGTAGACGATACGGAAACTCTTTAAAAATAGGACCTACTAGTTTTTTTACAACAAAATGCATTTGCGGCCAGAGCCTCGCCCCGGACTCTGTAGAACACCTACTAGCCAAATCTTTTAGAGAAGAAAAAAAGAAGTGGTAAAGGAATAAAAAAAGGAAGAAAGAAAAATGGAAGAAAGGGGACGTTGGACGGTTGCTTCCTGGCGTTGACGGGGAATGGAAGCCCTTGATTTTAGCGTCTACACTCTACAGTGATACTATGTATCCCCGTCATAATCAATCGCCTATCGCGACGCGATCGATTTTTCAATCGTCTCTTATTTTCAAATGGCAAGCCCTGGGACACGGTGTATGTGTATTTGTATTTGTATGGATGGATGATGTCTACGATACAGACTCGGTGTTTGCGGGTGCCATGCCTACAATGGCAATGGTCAAACTGTGCACGGGCAGGCCTATTGTCAACCATCCTCACTATGAAGATTTTGAGCTCAGGTAACTCTATCCGTTACGAGCCTATAGGGCCTACAGGGCACATTAGTTGTTTTAGTTGCTGTATAATTAGTGTAGCTTAGTTTATTCGGAGTTCTGTCTGTGAGTAACGTTAATTTAATTGACAACGACCGAAATAAATCGTTAAAACGCGAAACCGCTGATCGATGCTGCTACTTGGGGTATCAGAAACTATCTTTTGCATGTTTCGGCTGGTGGTTTTGACCCCAAAATCTCCTTTTCCTTTAAACTTGGGGCGGGGACACCATCTTCACAATGTGTCATTAGACTTCACAAATCTACCTGTCAAATGAGATGTAAATTCATCGAACAGATTATGCATGGGTGCACGAATGTGGCATACGGACGACAGGCAGACGACAGACCGCGCTACGGATAATGCATATAGCTATAGGCGGAATCGCTAACACCACAGCGGCACTGCGGTCAACACCGCCACGGTATGCAAATTACGCTGTCCACGCGGTGTGCACAAATTACAGGCGTCGCACGAAGCTGGTCTACACGTTGTACAGCCGCAAACCGGACGTCGACGTGTGGACCAACTTGAGACAGCTTGGAGTCAACTACGCCGTGCTTGAATCATACTGGTGTCGTCAACAGCAGAGGTACAACTACTAAAGATCGTTTTACGCCTCGGCTTTCGATCGTCCATTTCTCCTTAAACTTTCTAAAAGTTCTGTGTGGAGTTCTGCAAGCTTCTATTTGAACAAGTGACATAGATCAGCACTGTTTTGTAAACGGTGCGAGGTAGGATCACCAAATCTTCACCGTCGGCTGCCTAAAAGACTCTAGTTTCAGAAACCGTAAGGCTTTTTCATAAATTTGAAAGGGGTCACCCCGAACGAGGGCGCTAAATGAGAGGGGGGTGGTCAAAATTTGCGATTTTTGGCCTATAACTCGCTGTATCTCAGTAACGGTGCGAGATAAGGCCTAGGTTACTACTAATCACTAATAGGAAATCGTATACTGGCTGTCGATTGGCGCAGAATTCAATGACCTTGGATGACCTTGAACGCCAAAATAGGGGGTTTTACGGATTTTTTTGCGATATCGGGCTGCGCAAGTCTATATCATTCACAAGGAGGCGCCACCGTCGCCAACGCCACACGCGCCTATGGCCGATGTGTATTATGGTCCCGATGGGCCGAGTCAAGTGATATGCGATTTTCGAAACTATAACTACTGAACTGGAAATGCTATAGGCTTTCGCGCGTCTCGTGAGCTTTGCTCAAATTTCTTGTTATGAGTAGGGAGACCAAGGGAGCTAAGACATGTGTATGGGCCACACTTTTTTTACTTTATACTCTAATTCTTGCCTTAGCCTCGTTACATTTAGGTTATCATCCAGTACGTTCTTCCAGGGTGACAACTTTCCAGAGCACATGAGATTCCTTGACTTTCCAGTAGGGCAGGCAAAGATTAAACGATAAATTAGGGTGGTTTGGAAAGCAAAATTCCCAGCTAGACCAAGCAATTGTTTTCGATTAAGAGTGACTTCACAAACTTAAAAGTTGGGGGTACAAATAATATGCGAGCGAAGCGAGCAGAAAAAAATCGTATTCTTTGTTCAAATGCGTAGTCACATTTGACACTCTATTGTTCTACTGCCATGAAGTTGCACAAATAGCCTAGATTTAAATTTGGCAGGAGGTAGACAACTATTGCACAAACTTAAGGCTTGCATTCTGATGGCTCTGAGTACCACTAGTTTAAGCCAAAAACGGTTGCAGATGAAGATCGTCAGCTGCTACAGCAGCTGACGATCTAATCTACAACCTTACTTCTACTGCTGTCCAGTGCCTAAATCCCTTTGATACACCCAGTTAGTAGATGTTTATCCTACTTTGTGGCAATTTAAATAATTCAGAGTCAGTCATCAGCAATAATACAACATTTACTGCAGATCAGGTATTCATAGACTACATTTTGCTGTATGTCTGTGATGGGGGCCAAAGGGAGCCAAGCCTCAAATGGGGGCATGGCCTCCTGGACCCTTTTTGGCGCCGCCACTGACAGCGGTCTATTGGTGCGGGGCATTTTGTTGCGTAGTTACAGCAGGAACTGCTAGGCCTATAGCGCGTCTTAGCCATCGCAATTCTGTCCGTCTGTCCGTCCGGTCGGTCCGTCCGCCCGTCACACGAGTGGATCAGTCAAAAAAGTGCAAGCTAGGATCACTAAATCGTCACTGTCAGCTGCGCGGAAAACTCTAGTTTCAGAATCCGTAAAGCTTTGCCAGGAATTCTGAAGGGGTCACCACGAGAGAAGGCGCTAAATGAGAAGGGAGTAGAAGAAATATGCGATTTTTATTACGCGCGAAAGCAGCTATGTTTTCAGCGCGTCTTAGCCATCGCAATTCCGTCTGTCCGTCCGTCTGTCCGTCCGTCCGTCTGTCCGTCTGTCCGTCACACGGGTGGATCAGGCAAAAACGGTCCAAGCTAGGATCTCCAAATCTTCACCATCGGCTGCCTGGAAGACTCTAGTTTCGGGAACCGTAAAG
>Ga0209367_1008315_pt1 | contig 14181 bp, 8 predicted proteins | sample WorMetLIZISLAND2_FD_187412 | JGI IMG/M metagenome (GOLD analysis project Ga0209367, IMG submission 187412) | Marine gutless worms symbiont microbial communities from Max Planck institute for Marine Microbiology, Germany - Olavius geniculatus... ... | reverse complement strand
GTGCGAGATAGGGCCTAGGTTACTATTAATCACTAATAGGAAGTCGTACACTGGCTTTCGATTGGCGCCGAATTCAATGACCTTGAATGACCTTGAACGCCAAAATAGGTGGTTTTATGAATTTTTTTGGCGATTTCGGGCTGCGACACAAGTCTATATCATTCACAAGGTGGCGCCACGAAACTATCGTTATGCGATCCAGATAGAGAATTTGGTACTAGTATATTAACTTAGCGTGAACACCCATATTTTCAGCTACACTACTAAACCGGAACTGCTATAAGCTTTCGCGCGTCTCGTGAGCATTAGCTCAAATTTCTTGTTCTACAATGGAATCCGAGCTTTGCAGAAACGCTGGACCAAATCCGTTTTAGTTTAAAAAAATATGTTGTAAAGTGGCAAAATACGATTTGAATATCTTCTGCTTAACTGTATCGGTTTACGAACTTTTTAACTGACCCTTGTACATCAGCGATACAGGCAAACGGACAGAGGGACTGACATAACATTACAGAAGGACGGACTGACAGACAACCTACGGTGGCAATACCGCACATTGCATTGAAAAGCAAAAGAGTGCAAAATAATGTGGAAAAAGAGTGAGAGATCCGATTGATGACCTGGAGTTGTTTGCACTGTGTCAGTTGTCGGTCGAGTGCATTTTGAAGGCGCATAACTTCATTCTCAGCGTCAAGTCTTTGCGTCTCTGAGCGCTTCACTTCAGCCGTCAGCTCAGCGTTTGTCCTGCCCGCAATCACACACTCCAATAGCCGGTTCTACTCTACTTCATCTTACTGCACAATGAGCGAGCACCTATAGCTTACTGATTTGTCTTAAACACTGCAGACTCAGCCTCGTCCTCGAAGCGCTTCAAGGACAAAGAGCAGTGCACGGCCTTAGCCTTGGCTTTGATGACAAAGTCCTTGGCTTTGATCTGAGCCTTGACCGTGCTTTTTGTAAGTTCTTGGCATCGGTCTTGGCCTTAAACACAAAGTTCCTGATAATATCACTAGCATGACTTTAGCTCAGAAGAAAGGTACTCGAATAGTTTTTAATATCCTATGCACACCTTTGTGACAATTTAGCATCGTACACAAAATGAAAAAAACGATTGCAATTTAAAAAAAAATACAACACATTTTATTCAGAGCCGTTGTGCACTTGCATATATGCACTAGTAAACACAAAACACTTTTAATGAAAACTGTGATCAATGACAAAACAACACCAAACTAGTGCATTCGTTTGTGTATGACCACATTTTGACGTTATTTTGTTGTGAAAATATATGGACGCAGACATTACTTGCTTTTTTGACGTTATGAGAGACTTAAACTTCAGAAGTCAGGTTTTAAAATCGGTAGTAAATTACCTGTGTTTTTAACCCAAATAAATAAATATTGACGTCTAAATTGACAAATAACGTCATAATCATACACTTTGCCATGAACAAAACATAAGCACATTATACACTGGTGGCTACATTTATATCGCCATGCGTGCTAAAGTATGTTTTAATGAACTTACTCTACTTGGACGCCAAGACGGCTGCGGAACACATAACAATATATCACTCACAATATTACACTTTTGTCTAATAAACAACATCAAACAGCCATATGCTTGGAATTCTACGCAAGGTGCAATTGTTCTTGTATGACATTGACAACAATCTTACCTTATTTCGTCTCAATGCATTTTGACATTTAAAAAAAATAGTTTCAAAAATAGTTTCAAAATCGGTATTTAGTCACGCTTTGATATTAATATTAAATCATATTATACAAAGTTAAACCGAAATAGCATAATCCTTGTCGCCATTATGATTTTCACAGCATGAGTAAGCCTAGTCTTAAAACATGATAACCTACAGACGGTTAGGCCTAACAGCGACCCAGATATATCAAAGACCACCCAGTAGTTCATGAATAGCGCGCTGGAAGTTGGAACAACTTACGCAAACCAAACTCTTTCTCAAAATAGTGACCATTATGGTTAATGTGCAGTCTACAAAATGCTGACGTGTTATGAAGAAGAATCGCGACATATAGGTGGCCTAATCCGCGTTCTATCAGCATTGCAGTTTACCTGACTTCGCGCTCGAGGTCTTCGTTCAGTCGACTGTAAGTTTCGATTTGTACATTTTTCAGTCGCACCTGCTCACGCAATTCGCTGATCTGTTCCCTGTTTCACATGCACACGACACGCTGACTACACTGCGAATACAGAAATGCACCGCTGCTATTGTTAGCAAAAGGCCACAAAGCAGCGAGTAGACTAATCTTTCGTGTTAAGGCCAAAAATTTTGGCCTCAAAGCCAAAACAAAGACCAACTCTTAGTGACACAGCCGGATGGGGGGTATTGTAAATGCAAGATTGAGCAGTAAAACTGAGGCCTAACTTTGTACCTGGCAGTTACCTGATACATTCTTGAGGGCTTTTTTAGATTATCTTACGATCACGCGCAGCGCACAAAATTAACTTTTTCACGTTTCAGCGCGGCCCAGCTGAAACATGCTGCGCGTTAATATGCTGCGCGTTGCGATTAGCCTACATTTAACTGACCATCAAAGATTCACCGATCGTATTCAATGGTGTTATCCTGCCTACCGTTGCAGCTTTGGGCGAAGGGTCTCTTTAATCTGCTGAGCTGAGAGCTGAGGTTGCTGAGCTAATCTTGAACTGGCTGATCTAGCCTACTTGTACAGCTTGTGTTTTTACGATTACATTGAACGATTTTGATATAGGCCTGTATGCTGCTTGTATCTGTATATATCCGGCTGTCTTTATATCTGTCCGTTTATCGAGTACACTTAATCATCAGAGTCGCCGCTCGTGTACGATAACTTGAGCAGAGATCAGATGGACGCTAAGCAGCACGCTGAAATGATTTCAGTCTAGTCGGCATACACTTCTAACTTCACACAATATTAGGGGGCTTAGCACTTACTCTGCAAACATGCGACCAAGCACTGGAACGTGAAAAAAGTTAATGTTGAGTGCTGCGCGGAAAAGTGCTGCGCGGGATCAAAGCTAAAATGCGTTAGAGGCTGGGCTTCCGCCCGGATTACGCTGGGGGAAACAGCGCTTCCCAGATCTCTTGGTGGTGGAAAGGGGGCTTACTATCAACAACTCCCCTCCCCATCGCTTTTGTCCTCTCAACTCTAATTTCTGGCTAAGTATACACTGTGTCGGGAAAGAGTACCCTCGCTAGAAATCGTACAATAAAAATGTCAAATCTAAACGAATATAAATAAAATTTCGCACAATTGATCCACAATAAATTAGTAAAAAGACCACCAAGTTTTGTTTAAAAATATTATTTTAGAGCGGAGTTATTAATTGTTGAATATTAATAACAAAATATCTCTGTTACCAATATGGCGTTACATAAGTAAACCCCGCGGTTACTATACAATTTTGTAACTTTAACAAAAAACACCCGATTTTAACGAAACTATGTGTCAATAATGCGCCGTCCATTGGCAATCAAAATGCCAAATTCCAGTTAAATCCGCTAAAGCAAACAATAGTTACAGTGGTATCAGGTTTTTGTGGAATACGTCAGACACAAAAGACCTGAAACTGAAGTGTTTTGGGGTGACCTCACAAAAGTTGCTGTAACTATTGTTTGCTTTGGCAGATTTACTTAAAATTTTGCATTTTGATTGCCAATAAACAATGCATTGTTGATAACGAATGATGCCAAAATTAGGTGTTTTTTTGTTGGAGTTACGAAAATGTACATTAACCGCAAGGTTTAATTTTGTAACGCCATATTGGTAACGGTGATATTTTGTTATCAATATTCAACAATTCGTAACTCCGCTCAGAAATAAAATTTTAAACAAAATTTAGTGATCTTTTCAGTAATTTATTTGAGATTAATCGTACGAAATTTTATTTGAATTTGTTTAGATATGACATTTTCATTGTACGATGTCTAAGGGGTTACTTTTTTCCGGACACAATGTATATGATGTGTTCTGCTGACCGGGAGTCGTGGATCTGTTGTTGCAGCTGGTCTCGTTCCTCTTTCAGCGCCAGTAGCTCGGTCATGTGGGTTCTCTCGAGTTGACTGACAGTGTCCGTCGACTGCTGACGTAGACGACGGATCACCTCATCGCGCTCCGTCAACTTACCCCGTAGCTGCTCCACCTCTACTCATTCACAGCACATCGATCGATTAGTCGAATGAATTAAACAAATATCCGGAAAATGTATATTTACTGTCCGCGGTAGCGACGACAGTATTGTTCTCAGCATCGTCGCTGAGTTTTTTGGTTGTTTTTTTTCTGTTAACACGATAACTGATGAACCGCTGCACTTAGATTGACGAATATTTTTTATATAACTCTACAGGCGGAATTTTTACTGTTACACATTGTGTGAATGACGGAATATTCGACGGTTTAAAAAATATATATTAATTTACTGTTTAAATAGTCATACACCGCTAATACGCGCAGTAAAATTCATGTTCTAAAATAAAAAAACAACTATGTCGACCAAGCACTGACATACTGTGCGGCCGTCCGATTAACTTTTGACCTTTTGAACTGAAAATCGGCACACCTGTCATTCCTGCTCCAGAGAGTGAAAAGTAACAAGAAAAACCCAGCTAACGCAAAGGTGAACGCGCATGTTTGAAATCCCAGTAAGACAAAATCAGTCGCTAAAGGGCGCCAGACGACCGGCAACTATATATCTATAGTGTTTTACTTGTACTCACCAATATGTAGGTCTACGTAAAAACGTTACCTGTCTCGCTCTGCCAACGCCGTATCGGCTGAAAATCGCAATTTTTTCCTACTCCCTGTCATTTAGCGCCCTCGCTCAGGGTGACCCCTTTCGAATTTCCTGAAACTAGAGTCTTCCAGGCAGCCGACGGTGAAGATTTGGTGATTCTAGCTTGCACCGTTTTTGACTGATCCACCAGTGTGACAGACGGACAGACAGACGGACAGACAGACAAACAGAATTGCGATAGCTAAGACGCGCTACAGCAGTAACTGCTGTTGCGCGTAAAAACTCATTACAACACAAGGTAGCCTATTCAATATGTAGGTCTACGTAAAAACGTGAAGTCTTTCCACCTACGTGCGATGTGCCTGTTTACGTCCCAGTTTTGTGTTGGCACTCATTGCGCCTATCCACGAAGGGATGGCCAGGCTGAGTTGACCTGGTATGTGGTAAAACCAAATGTACAAGAAACCTTTACCTACTGCATGATCGATACCTTGTTGGAGTGCATGCGTTCGTCGATCGCTGGATGACTCAGCATCAATGAGGCGCATGCGCAGTGTGTCAGACTCCAGCTGCTGAATCTTGAGTTGACTCTCAAACCGCCGCACTCCCAACTCACCAGCCGCAGCCGCAGCCGGCGCCGCCATCTTTACAGCAATCATTCACCAACGCTCGGTAAAACGCAGCTCTCGATTCATGCTATCGTTGCAAATAAGGTTTAAAGATTCTTTATGGAAAACCCATCGCAAAGCTATGGAGCGTCACCTGCCAGAAAGAATCACGCAGTGCTACCTGCCACCCGACACAAGAGATAGCACCCCGCTTTAACCCCAGCCAGACATACTGGTACTCGATTTACCAACCTCGATGGGATGGAAGCCTGAATAGACATCATCAGTTACTATGCTCCAGTGCTCTTAGTACGCCAAAACATAACCGACCGTGTAAAATATGCACACAAGTATATACATACCGATCTGTGGAGCAGCAATGGCGACGCGGTTTGCTGTTCGAGCAAAGTGTTCGCAGTCGTGACGCTGTGTAACTCTTGGCGCAGTTGCGCTATCTGTAAATAACAAAAAGGAAAAAATATAGCGTTTTCACCGAATACGTAAGACTATTATGCGGCCATCCTATCTATGTCGTGTGACTTGTCCTGCCCGTCGTATGTTCGTTGTTTTAACTCCCTTACAGGCCCATAACTCGATGCAAAAAATGTACAAAACCAAAATTAGTGTGACAGTTCCCCAGCGCAAAAATATCTGTGTGCCAGATTTCGGTTGGAAAAGTCAATAATCGGCGTCACCGGACGCCAAAAACAGAAGATATATTAAATGCAAAATATCCCAAAATGTCACTATGATGAAAGGAGAAACGTTGTTATAATATACCGTCTGCTGAAGACTTTGAATTTCCAGCTCCAGTTTTGACGTGAGGGTTTTATCATGGGTCACAGTCTCGTCTAGGGTCTTTCCGTCTTCGTGATTCACCGTCGTATCAGAACCTTCATTATGCATGTTCTTCTCAGAGTCCGTATTCTGCAACAGCAACGCATAATCGAATACTTAAAAAAAGCTGATCAGCTAAAACTTTAATCTAAATTTGACATAGATTGCTTTTCACAAAGTTGTTGACGGTCGTGAAAGCGTCCTTAAACACTAGACTGCATGGTAAATTCTGTTTCGGCTGAATGGGTATAACACGATCATGAAAATAATGACATGCGTAGACCAAGCGAAAGTTTATTTCGCAGTGAAAAATTCACAGCTGCATTAGGCCTATCGTAACTACTACCTATCGTCTCTTGCACACAAAAGGTATCCTGCTTTTCAATACAAACTACAACATCATACAGGTCTACGACGCAATACGATGGACAATTGTAACCAAAAAAACGACAAATAAAAAGCCGAGTAAACTAAACAACTAATTACATTACACTAACTTAGTACATGTACATATAACACTTCAAAAACAATAAACGAATAGCCTAAGAGTAGATTTAAAATTCATACCGCGCAGATAGTGGGCTTTCGTTCAGCCGCAGCATCCACAGCAGCATCGTCTTCATTGTCCGCATCAGCAGCGTTAGATTCAGCAGCTGAGTCGCCGACACTGCGAGTACTCAACTCAAGCTTCTGACGACTGCAAATTACACCACGAATACGAAGCAAAATTGTGATCCAAAAATTGAAAGTATTCATCAGCAATCAGCATAGCACTGAAAATCAACAATTTTATACATCAACAGTTCCATATATAATTGTTGGCAAAAATTATTCGTCTAAAATGGCAGACACTGAACAAAGCAACGAATAAAACGATGCAGAAGCAGTAAACGATTCAACGAACTCGATGATCCGACGAAGACTTTCGATTTCACGTTTTCTCGTCTCAAGCAAACGGGTCATCGACATCACCTCTCTCGCTAGCTACACGCACAGGTACAAATTACGGCCTAAATAAGCTTAATTAATAAATCAACAAATAAAATATAACGTTTGCACAGCTGTTAATGACGAGTCTATGCATACTGTGCGGTCATCTATAGCACATGCTCAGAGCCTATGATGTGAATAATACGAGACCCAGTCCATGCTGCGTGTAACTTATCAATAATAACGAGATATAAAACATGCACAGCACATAAATAACTAAAAATAAATAGGCCTACAGCAAATAAATAACAAACTATCACACTGCGGTTGGTACTGGTCACTTGTACTTCAGGCTATTTTACGCCAATACAGAAAGTCTTACTTCTAACACCAATAGTAGTACTAAGTTTCCTCAAACCGCCTATAAGCTGAAGTTTAACGCACGACCTCGTCACTGAGAAGGCTACAATCTGCGACGGCCGACTCCATTCTCTCTATTCGCTGTATCTCTGTTGTATGTTATTTATTTCTCAATGCTGCGGAGAATGTGACATAAAACAATGCGCTGAGCGTTGTCATGGCTGCGATTTTATAACAAAATGCGAAACGCAAAGCAAGTTTGTAGCTTGTGCGGAAAATGAAACACGTTGCCTCAATAAATAATAATTATTTGCAGCGTAGGCATAACTTTGAAAAGCAGATTCGAATAAAAAATCGCAACCATGTCGATAGACTATAAATTCAGCGGCATAGTTTACTTCTTCCCAGTTACGATATGCAGCCACATTGCTGGCTGACGAGTGGCAAAAATAAGCCAAGCAGCTTCCAAATTGCGACGAAAATTTACGTCGAGAACACCTTGATGTTGACAGTTTGCATCGACTGCAAACTTCAATTAAATGAAAATGTAGATTTTGTATTTTTGAAGTCCTTAGACTTATTTTAAACGTCAAACGATAAAACTATGTCAGCTCGATTGTCATAAAACAATTATTAACCCCCTAATAACTATGCATCGTTTGCTATAACAAACAAAATCGGCACAATGATACCCAAAATGCGTTAAGTATATGCATTGAGCAATGAAATTCGCTGCAATGGACAAACAGTGAGATTGGTCAGATTACCTGCTGACTGTTTTGCTCCTCTGCTGGCGTGTGTGACGTTTTGCAGTCAAGTGACTCCAAGCAGCTGACATGCTGTTGACGCAGTGAACGTTCGCGAGACATCAGCTCGACATTCTCGTTCGACATTCGCTCCAGCAGCAGTCTCATTCTCTACAACATCGACAGACTAGTACAAACCGATTGCCGTATCAATAGCCGCTAAGCTATTGATACGGCTGCCAGATAAATATTCTGTGTAAAATTACTGTAAGCGACAAGAAATGCAAAAGAACCTGCTATCGGTACTATTTTTTTGCACATTTTACTTTGCTTGCGCATTAGTCTCGAATACCTTCAGACAGTTCTCCAGTATGTCGATCTCACGGTTCTTTTTAACCAGGTCGGCACTGAGCTGGCTCACGACGTCGGCTTCTGACGTGCTGAGTGACAGTTTGAAAGACGCTGATAACTTGTCGACAATCTGACGAGCGAAAACGTTGTCCTGTTCGACGACGCACCGCTCTAACTGACGCAATCGATCCTCACTCATCGCCAGATCTTCCTCTTTGCCTCGCAACTACATTGTGAATTCACCACAACATTAAAAATCTAATGAACAACTTACAATAAATTTGTACAAAAATTCAAGTCATACGCACTGAGTTGCTGCAACTAATTATCTACTTATTATAATTTATTATAATAAAATATCATAAAATAAAAAACTGTTAATTTTATTGAAGGCTCTAAAAAAACTTTTGCAATAATCTTTTTCGCTATCGATCATCTGCCAAAAATAAATAATATACTTGTGCGTATATAGTGTAGCATTAAAAATTTTGCTGTTACTATTATTACGCTGCTGTTTTTGTAGCTGGTATATAGCGTAAAAATAAAAAAATAGAGCTATATATGTAACTAACCGAACTGTTCTAATATTAACCTACTTTAGCGACATATTCCAAACTTTCCTTTCCGGCGAATACCCGTAATTCATTGTTCCTAAACATTAGAACATTCGTCGTTGGTGATATCAATAAATGTCATTAAACAAATTGACAGACAGATCAAAATAAGTTCAATATAAACACTTCACATCAAGCAGCAATTTTTTAAACTTACAGCTTTATCTTTCAGCGTTACTTCTTCGTTAACAGACGCAAGAGTTTTCTTCAGAGACAAACTTTCAATATGAAGACTGTTCGTTGAATGCTCCAGTTGACTTATCATGTTGTTCTTGAGCTGAATTTGTTCATCGAAGTTACTGATCTGAATTTAGCAACAAAAGACAATCAAGTGAGAAAATTAGGGTTGACTAAAAATGCCGGACCTGAATTTGACGGACATGAAATAGACGGACTAAGTGACCAGACATGAAATTGACGGACATGAAATTGACGGACATGAAATTGGTGGACAAATATATATCGTTTGAAACTAGATTAAATTGCAATTATTTTCGAAAGAACAACATAACACAGGTCAAAGCAACAAAATAAGTTGTATAATGTCATAGATTTATTAAAATACAACTACGAAAACCTTAACTTCAAATTAGCAATTACGTCATTGCTACTTGCAAAACATTGCTCTAAAATGTATCTTTGCAACAGCTGCTAACGATCACTAGTCTAAAACGCTACATGGTAATGTAGTATGTCTGACAAAAACATAATCCTGCAAGAATGCAATTCAAATGCAATACAACGTAAAATAAATGCAGTCATCGAAATGCACTAAAACACAGAAACTTGTCGAACACGTCAAATCAAACTATCATTTACATTATTTAGTCGCAAGTTACCGAAAGAGTAATCACAAGCTGCTAACGCGATCATCAAGTATAATATATCTGTTGAAAGAGCTGATGTAGTTTTTACGCGCGAAAGCAGCTAATGCTTTTAGTGCGTCTTAGCCATCGCAATTCTGTCCGTCCGTCCGTCTGTCTGTTCGTCTGCCCCTCTGTCTGTCACACGGGTGGATCAGTCAAAAACGGTGCAAGGTACGATCACCAAATCTTCACCATCGGCTGCGTGGAAGACTCTAGTTTCAGGAACCGTGAAGCTTTTCCATAAATTCGAAGGAGTCACCCCGAACGAGAGCGCTAAATGAGAGGGGGTGGGCAAAATTTGCGATTTTTGGCCAATAAGTCGCTGTATCTTAGTAACGGTGCGAGATAGGCCTAGGTTACTATTAATCACTAATAGGAAGTCGTACACTGGCTCTCGATTGGTGCCAAACTCAATGACCTTGGATGACCTTAAACGCCAAAATAGAGGGTTTTATGGTTTTTTGGCGATTTCGGGCTGCGACACAAATCTAGATCATTCACAAGATGGCGCCACGGAACTATCGTTATGCGATCCAGATAAAGAATTTGGTATTTGTATATTAACTTAGCGTGAACACCCCAATTTTTAGCTAAACTACTAAACCGGAACTGCTATAGGCTTTCGCGCGTCTGGTGAGCATTAGCTCAAATTTCTTGTAAATTCAACAAAAATTTAGCGTAAAATAAATGTTTTCGTTAAAATGCATCAAACATGCCAAACACATCAATTCAAAGTTATCCATCATAGCATTATACCTCAAGTTTACAAAAACTTATTCACAAATGTCTGTCTGCAACAACTGCTAACAATATGAAGTTTAGTCTCTCTGAAACAACGACTAACGTATTAAGTATACTCTCTCGATCTGAAAAAAATGATGACGCTTTACATCGACTTAGGCGGTCAGCGGTCAATAAGCGGCCGTCTGAGATCTACTCTCGTACAGGTTATGTCCTGCATATTCAGGTCCGTTAATTTCATGCCTGGAAATTTGGTCCTTCAATTTCATGTCTGGACATTTCGATGGTCCTTTATTTTCAGGTCCGTTATTTTCAGCGCCCCCGAAAATTAATGCAGTAGGCCTACGTACCGTTATGCACGATTTTTACGAGTACTATCGTCTTAATAATCTTATATCACAGCAGTTGCTAATGTTTGCACCGCACTGAGATAGCCTTATTATGCACGACTGTGTCAGACAAAACTGTTCATTTACGCAGGCAACATTTGTAAATCACATAGCGATTTCCTTTGGCTTCAAAGCGTGTGAAACGATGCAAATCATGCAAATAGAACTTTTAGTTTTAAACCAATCTTTGCGCGTGACAGCGTGTCTCAACTTTTTAGCAAAAAAATTAAAACGTTTTATCTAGTGCTTATTTAACGTGTAGATTTAACTGTTTTATCAGCAGTTTTCTATTCTAGTTAAGCATTTCTGTTGTGATATGTATATATAAACTCACCTACATCGTCTAAAATTTAATTTTATTAGAACTGCTGGATTGGATGGTTCGTTGGTTGGTTTATTGACTGACATGCGATTCCGTCAGTGCAACTGAAACTACCTGTTGTTTCAGCTCGGATATTTCGTGAGCGTGACGCTTCATCTCCAAGTCTTGTCCAGCAGAGAGTTGCGTTGCGTCAGCAGCCGAGGCCGCTTGTCTCTGCTCGGCGTTCACGAGTACCACCTTCATGCTCTTCAGCTGCGTCTCCAGCAATAAGTTGCTTCTTTGCAGCTGCTTTATTCTGCCGGTAGACGTCTGCAGTGACGACTGAAGCGACTCGATCTCACCTACACTCACAGCGAACATCTTCGCCGTCGCTATCTAGTTTTTTTCGTATATTTTTTACTGTGCGTTGTTTATTGTGCTGCCGCCTGTTCGTTCGTCCGTCTGTTTGTCCGTCTGTCCGACCTGTACCGACGGCTAACTCGAATGTGAGGCAACACTTCATCGCGCCACACTTAACAGCGCGGCAGTTCACCGGAGCGGCAGTTACAACTAGGCTACATAATGGAAAGTGCGTGCAGATAGTGGCATATGTAGATTACCGCGATGCTGGCAGCATGTATCGACGACGTTGGCTGGTTGCGCGGATGCGGAAGCTGACCTCTTGAGTGCCGCTTTCAGTGACTCGTTCTCAGCACTGATGCCGGCAAGACGATCCAGAGCTGTCTGCAGACGAGATGATATTGCCTGATTCCTGGCGACCAGCTCTCCGACGCTCCTGTTCAATAGCCAAGTTTCGCATCACGGATTAATTGATAGCAAGAAAGCCATGTTGTCGCAAGAACATTGCGCGATGCCGCAATAATATTGAAGCGATAGTTTGAGAATGCATAAAAATATTAACGGGCTAAATTTCTGCTGCTGACGGTGTGGGACTATCTGCATTAAATTTTTTTTGGTGCCGAAAAATAAATGGTTTGTGTAATACAGCGCGCGGTAGCCGTTAAAGGTCATCCAAAGTCGTTCATTTCGGTATCAGTCGAAAGCGCGCATGCAAATTAGTGCTAATTATTCAAATAGATTAATGGTAATTAAAATACTATTCACGATTAAATGTTCCCATGTAGGCCTATTGATTTATTTAATCAGACCATAGATAGTGATGGTACAGCTACTTAATTTAACTTTTAGATTACTCAAGTACTACTCATTCTCAAGTACCACCCATTCACTTCTGCTTTGCCAACATTTTAAATTAGTATTTAACAATTAGCCAACAATGGCAGCAAAGTAGTCAAAAATATTAACACCAAATGGCTCAATTATTATTAATTCAATATTAAAACGGGACTATCAAACTTCTGATATTGTGTCTCCATTTCTTTCTTCGCGAATGACGTATTTTCTGAGGCAACTTTGAAGTCCACTAGACGCTTGGTTGCAGATAGAAATTCGTCTCTCAAAATCTGGCCAACAATCGATATTAGCAATGCTGTTACTTAAGGTATTCGAATTAAATTAGATGCATACCGGTAGACTAATCTTTAACTAGACGAAATTTTTAAAATGCGAAAATTCAACTTAGATCACACTTTTTTTGTAAATTTTTACCAATTTTACAAAATCTACATCTTTGTTTTCTTGCTTAGAAAATATAATGTGGCTGTCATGTTTTTCAAGTATAGTTTTCAGTGAATTAGTTCGAAAACAAAAGGGTGGTATCACAAATATTTTACGAAGCAAAACTCCAAAAAACTTTTGAACATAAAAGTACAAACTTTACTGACCAGGAGTTTATTCGGCAGGTCAGTGTTGTCGGCAGCAGGTAGATTAAGACTGGACGTAATGACTTCAAACTGAGTTTGTTGTCGAAGCAAATGAAGCCTCTGATGCCACAACAGCCAGATGATCTGTCGTTCTTCACCGAGATTTGTCTCCTCTCTCAGCGCGTGTAAGATGGAGTCAGTGTCTTCATTCAGCTGTAAAAATTTGACGATGATAAACATTGCAAAGAATAATTGAAGCCAAACTGCCGCAATAATAATCGTGACAAAAGCGATCAGGTCCGTCGAGAGCCACATCGGGGCCCAGGGAAACATTCTCGCGCGGCCCCCAAAGCATGTTCGCGGGGCCCCTGTGGAAAATTTTTAAAATTTTTCTTTTCAAAATGATGCATAATACGTGCATTCTGGTGTATTTTTGTATTACTGAGCGACGGCGGGGCCCTCGCACGTCGTGGGGCCTGGGGTAGCTTACTCTCCCCCTTACCCCACCCTCTCGACGGGCCTGAAAGCGACAAACGTGGTTTAGACTGTATTATCACATAAAAAATTATAATTACATTTAATTCGAAGTTGACTTTTTTGGCATTTATATACAGCATTTGAAAACAACTCACGGTACTGTTTATCTTAACAGGCGCTGCTTCTGAACGCTGTTCAAGTTCGATTAAACGCAATTTGTGCAACCAATCGAAACGAAGATAACTAACCTGCGAAAGTCGATAAATCTAAAACAGAGAAATATTAAACGTTTGTCAAGAAAACATCATCATCATCATCATCGACAACCGTGGGCTCAATGCCCGTTGGTGTCTGACGCCATTGTTACTATCGCTGCCCACCGCTGCCTATCTAGGGCAGCGTGGCTTAACTCCTGCAGGGTTGTCCCA
>Ga0209367_1008313_pt1 | contig 14183 bp, 4 predicted proteins | sample WorMetLIZISLAND2_FD_187412 | JGI IMG/M metagenome (GOLD analysis project Ga0209367, IMG submission 187412) | Marine gutless worms symbiont microbial communities from Max Planck institute for Marine Microbiology, Germany - Olavius geniculatus... ... | reverse complement strand
TGCTTGGTGACAGAGGCACATGTGTGTGAACAACTTGCCTAAGATCGTTACCCGGCAGTATCCTGGTGCGGAGTCGAACCTGCGCCTCTGAGTTACCTCAGGATTACAAGTCCGACACGTTACCGTTAGACTACCTAGCCACACGCCATACTATTACTTGCAACGAAAAGATACAACTTGATGAGAGGCAAAGAAAGCAGCTAACTAACAGTAAAACAACAGCAAAGTATATGTACTGAAAACATACTAAACAGCACACACATTAAAATATTAACATATCAGGTACAAACGCGTGCTCCTGCGTTTTGAGCATTGATCTGTTTAAGAAATTATTGATCAAAAAAGACGAAGCGGTCACAGTGTTGCACGGTAAAACGTCGCACCTTTTCACGAAAGATGTCGAGTTCGTCTTTGTAAATTCGAGCAGCTCTCGCTTCCTCTAACAAGTCGGCATTCTGCAACATTAAACGAACTGAAATATCACTGTTTTGCACGTCATGCAAAAAACGAATTAAACACCTGCTTTTTTCTAACAAATACGCAACATTTTTGTAATTTTACTGCTGGCAATATCAACATTTAAATTTAAGAGACATTGACAAAAAGTATTAGGTGTCTGAATATAACTTGATACTGTTTGCGCCAGATATTAGCGGATTCAAATATTGAGTAGCCACGTCAACTGTGCAAGTGGGAAAAGGTCTTTAAGCTATCGGTGCATGTGAAAAGCTATAGTGACAGACTACCTCAGATTTGAGTCTATAGAGATTGGACTTTAATTCCGCCACTTCGTCCGAGAGCTCGGCAATATCGACGTTTCGAAAATCTCTACAATAAAGTGCAAACATGAGGCATACTTCGTACAGTGGAGAGCAAACATAATGATACAGTGATGCACATAATCAATGTCAACAGTGTTTCGCTGGTGGTGCTATATTAGGTTTACCAACAAAACGGTTAAACAAATTTATATAATTTAGAATTAATATATGTCATGTTTTTTATAATACCGTTATTCTGTTTTATTAGCACGACTTATAAGTTTTATCAGCGTGCTTATGGGTTTACTTAATATAAACACACAAAAGCAAACAAAAATATCAAATGCGAAAACGTTACTCACAGCTGCTCTCGTAGTTGGCGTATTTGAGAAAAAGAGTCACGTGACGCCGCATCACGTGATGACGTCATTTTCGGTGACGTTACGTCAGCATCATACAGGCACACGATGTCATTGTCGCTGCCGGAAGCAGGCAGACAACCCGGCTGATCGCGACCACTAAAGAACGTCTCTAGCGTCAGTAGCATGTCTGGCAGGCTCTGTAAAGATGTTTGCACACGTGAAACAGAGCAGAAACAACACAATTATTATAGCAGGTGTGGGGCAGGGGCGTCTAAAACTAGGGGTGAATAACGCGGGCTGCGTCTTAAGTTGAAGGAAGCGAAAATATGGAGTCTGAAATTTTTTGTCCCTCGCGAACTTCTTCTCCCACTTTCAAACCGCGGTGCCCTGCATCAATGTCTGATATTTAGAAATATATAGAAAAATAAACAGAAAAATGACAGAAAATAAAGACAATATCATATAAAAAGCAAGGAAACTCCGATCTAATCCTATGATCCAAGAAACATAAGCATAGATTCAGTGAGCTGACTGACCGCTATAGCATCTCGTCTCTGCTGCAGCAGCTGGGTGACGTGATCATACAGTCTGCAGTGTGATGAGTCGCTCTGTGCAGGTTGTGAGTCTGATGACGGTATGCTGCTCGTTAACTCGGCCGCCTTCACACACAGTCAGCAATCATCGAATTCACATCAATCCCGATCACGATTCGGAGTTCGGACTTCGGACCCAGGATTCATCTCAGATGGATACAGCGTGCGCTATACAAACGTAGGCTACTTACTGCTTATATTCAAAAGTTTGTGTTCGTCGAGTGCTGCTCAATGTTCTACGCAATCGCGTTCCGTTGTTGCATTTTATTAGGCGGTCGCATTATACAACTTTTGCCCGTCCGTCCGTCTGTCCGTCTGTCCCGTACGCGCTCTTTACTCAAACAAGAAAAAGCGCAAAAGAGTTAAAATCTGTGTGGACGGTATCCGGAAAAAGTAACTTATGTGCCAATCTTCAGCCCAAAAAGTCGAAGGTCAATGTCAGGGTTATGGTTAGGTTACGTTTGAACAGTGTAATGGGCGAGTACGCTTAGCTAGGTGGACTGGACGGCAATGTATTATGTCGTCACTGGGCACATTCCGTCTTGACTCACAATCAGTCAAACGCCTTGCACTGCGCTCAAAAGAATGCACCGCATAAACCGGATTAGACTAGAATAAACGAAACAGAGCGTAATTAACCTGTTTAATGCAGTTGACGATTGCTTCCTGCACGTCGACTGGGAGACGTTGGATGTTGTCGATGTACGCCTCTCTACGATCGCAATGGACGGAGCAACCGAGCATTAACAGCAGCGCCGTCTGTACTTCAGTGGACGCTGCAACATCCACACACTGCCGTTAGCTGTACCAATACTGCCAATACTTCCGACTCTTATAAGAGTAGCTACTACACGATTATCGCAGTGCAATTAATTATGCCAAAGCACGTAGCAGTGTTAGGCTTTTCTGAGTATAAACCTGACAGTAAGCTTAAAGAGTGAGTATAGACACTTTTGTTAAAACGTCAAAAATTAACCCGAGGATAAATATCGAAACAGTTTCATCTTAGAAAAAAACTACTTCCGAAGTTTATCCTTAGTTTCTAAAAGTCTCAAGACTGGTCACTGTAGACTGGTGTCTTGCTCCCGAAATAATGTACAAAGGTTTTCTTCGCAAGTTGCCATTGCAAAAAGCACACATGATACATACAGGAACTGATTAACTGAACATTTACGTTGCTTGCTAGTGACTTTAGCATGTACGCATGGTCATACTTGTGGTTGCAAAAGTTTTAATTTTTTTTAAAGTAGCCTAACTGCAGCCATACACCAAAGCCGGCGTCGGCTCACAGACCTGACTACGGCAACGGTATGGTATGCACTTTCCGAGGGTTTTCTATAGTTCACAATGTCATGTTTTATGTTAAGGTAAACGATGGAATACAAGGTTGTCAATGATCTGTGTCGCGACTCTGAAAAGACGACACCACGCCCACACAGTAAACTACATCAACTATAATTTCATCTTGCATTCTTATTTCGTGACCTACTTCGTTCTACCATCTTTCACCACAGCGTCTGTAGTGTTATAACCGTCAATAATTTCACTCCAGTTAGGCCGGCCTCATATGCTGCAATAATAGAAAATACAACAGCCTAAGACTTTATATTGCAACAGTCTAGTTTTGTTTTATAGCAGACGTCTTCACATGCTGCAATAGAATAAAACAAAACAATATAAAACAACTTGCGTCGGCCGTCGTTGTCGACGTCGACTCCGCGAGTACTATTTGTCGCAGAGCGAAAATTGGCGCTGCAAACTTGCAGACAATACCCCGTTCACACGATCGAGCAAACATCCAACAAGTGCATTCAAAATACACGTGCACGACGTGTGCTCGAATTGCTCGATGTTTGCTTGATGATTGCTCGATCGTGTAAATGGGGTATAATTTTTATTTTATTTCAGGGGTGGACGTCTGCAATAAAACAACCGCACAATGTTGTGCAACTTTGCAGAGAAGTTTTATTTTATTTTATTTTGTTGCATCATGGACGGCCGGCCTTAAGCGTGACAGTTGAAACGTCCCACATCTGTTTATAACACGTGCGTGTCACAGTCAGGAAATAAGTACGTTTCAACCTAGTCTAGAGTTTATTATGACTCGTTATGCAGTTTAAACTTCTATAATACTTTTATTCCGCTGTAGACCGTGACGAATAAAACGTATTCATATTTAATATCTATACTTGCCGCGATCTGGATCGAGAAAAATCTTGACAATATTCGGCAGCGGTGATATGACGTACTGCTTCAGAACGTCCTATAACAAATAAGTAACACGGTGAATGAATACTTCGCTTTTGAAACTGGAAATATGCACATCGGTTACTCCAGACGTGGAAACGCGTTCGCACCAATTTGACCTTTCTATGCCTTCTTGTTTTCGAGTTAGAAGCTTAGTACAAAACAAAATATTGACGAACGGACAGACAAACGGGCAAGACGCGTACTGCGACCTATAAAACGGCCATATAACATATCAGCAAAAAATCAAAACAACCGTTAACCCAACCCTAACCCTGACCAGATGGTGATCGACACGGCAAACGTCGTCGGTTGAATGTTTTGCCGATCATGCCAAATGGTGTATAAGCTTACAACAGCGTGTATGGGCACGCTTCTCATTTTGCATCGCATGCAGTTGCTTGCCTTGCCTCGCCACGGCATTCGTCGACATTGAACTTACGGTCACGGCCGTTGCCGTCGCTCAGACTGTTTGCCGATACTTCGATGCATAAATCTAGTGCAAATCACGTTAGCATTCGGGAACATAGCCTACGGCCTATACTTTACTTGGGAGTTATCGAAAACTGTCAAACTTTAGAGGTAGCACCAAAATACACCCTAGAAACGAGTCGTTGACATTAGTGTTTAACGACACGATCGACAGTCTTGGCTTTGGTCATTTCATATGCATCAAATATTTCTCTCGAGATCGTCCAGGACTGTAACATAATTTCCGTTCTAACAATTTAAGACGCTTCAGCGGCCCTATGTGTTCACCTGTGTCGGGTGGCAAATGTATGATCCCAGATGGCAGGTGACGCTCCATGGCTTTGAAATGATTACCAGTAAAAGCTGTAGAAGCTGTAGACAAACTATATTTTAAAAGTAGCATTTACACGATTTAGATAAACGTAATTGAAAGTGAAGCCCGGGATACCAATTTCTCAATCTGTTCCACGATATAGCGTACCGGTCAATAATGGTGCCCAGGTGTAAAACTGTTCATATTGAGGGACGTTATGTTTCGCTGTATGCTGGTGAGCTGGTGCTGTACGCGGGACATTAACAAATCGTCAGTAACGCCATTACGTATTGACGTCACGCGCGCTGCCTCTGCTGCTGTTGCTGCTGCTGCTGCTGATGATGATGATAGCGTCAGTGATGCGTGGCGAGAAAGCCGGCATTCGGCGAATGGCAAATTTCACGTCAGCTCAATAGCATTCTGACGTACAGCCTATTGGCTGTAATTTTCACTTCTTTATTTCACTCTTTTACATTCATACATGTATACCTGATGTTTCAACATAGCTTAAGCACTGGTAGGCTATACTTCCGCTTTCCTGAAATGATTATATAAGTTTAATCATTTTTCACACAATTGTTCTTTTCGAGTCATTACATGAAGTATAAATAAATACAAATAGTAGCCAGGAAATTCATTCTAGCATCGTCTATACCTTTCGCATAGAACCGAATGTGAGGGGAACCACTGGTGAAACATTTGGCCGGCAATAAGTGGACGATAAACCGAATAAGTAGGCCTGGCTTACTGATAATCACAGTCGCAACAGACTTCCTGGTGGTGAGAGAAAGTTCCACCGACGTGTATTGACTGAAAGAATTTCGAAAATTCGTTGCGAAATTATCTAGCGGTTATCTTAAATTCCGCGTCTGTGTATAACGCGCACGTTTCACGCAGAACACGCTGAAGCCATAGCGGGAATGGCATTGGCTTATCGTGCAGCCGTTCTAATAGACCGCATTACGTGTCTCGCCTGTCCGTCCGTTCGTTCGTCTGTCCCGTACGGACTCCTAACACAAACACACAAAAAACGAAGCAAACACAAATCGGAGTAAACGTTCCTAAAATCAGCAGTGACCAATGTGGAAGTGAAAATGCCTGCAGCTTAAACGACCAAAGTCAAACGGACGGCCGCAGAGTACGTCGGCACTGGGCCGACATAGTTTTCTAGTTATGCATTTAGCCTGCTCCTGACTCCTGAGATCAAGTCAGCGTTTGCAAAACTCGGCAAAGTGCAGACGCCGGCGCAGCATACTTTCCGCGCATCAACGAGCACGACTTCTGAGTAAATGCCACACCTGACTGATGGATGAATGAATTAGATGGACGGTAGGCCTATTCGTCGGACATAAAACATTTGCCGTGCCGAGGTGAGAACGAACAATATCACTAAAGGCGCTACAACTGCTTATAACTTTGACTCGGAGCTGATCTCTTAGGCGTGAAAGGTCTTTGCGCGTCCATAAAATGACCGCCTGAACTTTAGTTGCCACGGCGACCCGTTTTTACCGCGCGATATCGCAAAGCACGCTGTTGCCATCGTAAGCTGTCTGTCCCTCCGTCAGTCTGTCTGTTTGTAATTATGCTGTATCCTGGCCGTAGGTTGAGTTAATTAGAGCGTATACTTTATACGACTAATTAGCTCAGATTATTCGCTTTTCGAAGCCTCAACATTGGTGACTCAGTCGTAGGGTAACATTCCTAACTTTCGGGTAAAATATATCACCGTCGCGTAATTTAGTTACTTATTAATCACCAGCGTAAAGTGTCGTCACTCGGAAGCAAAACTGAAAACATGAATAAACTTGTCATATGACAGAATTTGCAACTTACAACAGACGAGGACGCTCTCGTTAAATCCGTTTGATGAGTTTCGTAATAGGTAGTAGGTAGGCCTATAGATCCTATCCCGGTTTCGGTAAGCTGTTTATCTTATCCGTTCATCGATGACGGTGGGCACGTTATTCAACCACATTCGACAGGTAACAGCACTATTTATTGTCGCACAGACTCGGCGAAGGTTTATGCTCTCCGAGCGCTTCTAGTTGGTTATACATAATGCAGTTTTGTGGGAAATGGAAACAACGAAAAGACGATAATGATGAACGAAATATGGCGATCAACTCACGAGGTAGAATTGTTGGATGTTGTCGAGCAGAATGGTCCAGTTTTTCAGTGTCTCGACGACGTCAGAGCAGTCTTCGGTGTTCGCTTCGGTAGACGAGGCTTGTGGGTATCTGTGCACAAAGCAAACGTACACGGCGTACACAAAATGTAAGAAGTTGCTATAATTACATATTTTACCAAAAAACAACAGATACTTATGTTTTAAAAATGCGTTGAAGCGCCACTGCTACAAAATAGTACTGAGAATGTCAGCAACAGAACAAAAGCCAAATGAATTCAGTCAATAAACATTAAACAAAAAAACTAAAGGGCAAAAAAGAGCTTCAGTGTTTGATGTGCAGCGAAATTGCATTAAAATACGAGCTATGACTTGGCTCACATCTGTAGCATAGCGTCGCAGAGAAAAGCACCATCGCAGAGGTCAGCGTAGGTCACTTGGTCCACGCTCAGCGTCTGAATCTGCAGAGAGAACAAACCAAATCAAACTCTGTCGGATTGTTCGTAACAAGATAAGTCAGTGCCACTACCAAATTTCATAATTTTATAACTGAGTATAGCACTTTGACCAATTTTCAAAATATTTTCAGTGGCAGTCAGACCAGTACATCTACAATACGGGTACAACGATTGTTAAAGGCTACCACCAAGTTTGAATGCGTTGGTACACTGACCCCGAGGAAAAGGAAAGATTTGGGAGTCGAGATACAACTCCAACAACCATCAAAACACCAGGTGGCAGCATCTATCACCGATTCCGCGTTTGTCAAATTACTTTTGTCTTTGTTATGATTGTGACTATTATTATTATTAATTGGAGGACGAAAACCACACGAAGACTCCAGATAGATGACGCCCAGTGATGTACAGACTACACTGTCTGTATGTAGGCCTAGGCATTAGACAGCTGGTAAATGCAGTGATGATATAGCGCGGACAGTACTGTTCTCTGTGCAGTGTGCAGTGCTGCCAATATTAGTGCCGCTGACGGCCGAAGATGCAACCACGCCGCCAGCTTCTTCAACCTTCTTGCGCCGTGTTGCTAGCTGCGCTATCTTAACGGTCCGCTGCAGAAAATGCTCTACAGAGACACCTGCAGGCTGCTCAATGCGAAGAAATGATCCACACAGTTGGACAGGTGTAATAATTTAAAGCCACAGATAGGCTACCTGCGACGGTTTGCAAGTAAAACTTGAAAGCCTGCATGCGAACATATCACAGACAATACAGACAACAGGTCAAAGACCTCAATGTAAGACCACGGACTAATTTGATTCAGGGCATAAAGCAGTAATTAAAGCGAGACCCTGTTTCAGTTCAAGTGAAATAATCAAGTCACCAAGAAAACGGTAGGAATAGAAATACAGACATGACGTTTATGCTTCCGTTGTGCGTACGGCAGCAGGCCCTTATGATTGGGTTAACGTTAAACATACACTGTCTGACTTACTGATTCAGTACATGAGTAAGAAATTTAGTTTTGAAAAATGTCGTCACTCGTCAGCGAGGGCTTAAAACGTCACCTAAACGGATCAAACCTCCTCAGCATAGGTCTATAGATGCAGCAGCCTCAGCACTGCATAGATTTAGTGTACCAATGCGAATGTGGTCAAATTGCTATAGACAATCAAAGCGCTCGAACGTTAATAACTTACCCAGACGACAAGTGGAGAAGACATAAACTCGGCTTCAGAGATTGCAGGGGGTGAAGACATGATGAAACTGGTGACGTCAAGATGCTGAGAGTCTTCCACTTCCAACACGGCTAAGTCCCGCTTCAACTCGGCTCAGCCCATCGCGGCAGGCTCCTCAAACAATTAACTAACCTTCGACGATGTTGCTGTAAGTCAGACAGGACTCCCGGCAGTAAATAAGATAAGAAGACAGCAAGCGGCGAGGACTGACAATAATTCTATCCGAAGCATCAATTTTATGTCGAATGTCCGAGAGACGAATGTAGAAGGCAATTTGTCACACCAACGCTGTTTTTGTTCTTAGCATAATTTTGACTAAAGAGGCACGTGCGACACGCTTGCTGGACTAAGCCGATCGCTAGCGCCACTGCTGCTTCGATCTCTGCACATGTAGCCTACTATAAGCTCGAGAGTTAGGTTTCAGTAGCGTATCGTGACCTATCGAATCGGAGCTAGTAGATTCCGAGCATAGTTCATAATATGCCACGAGACATAAAAGTCGCTTTTTGACCTCCTCTCGCCGGTCGCTTGCTATAGTATTGGTCGATTTGGCCCGCAGCTTGCCAGCTGCTGCAGAACGATTGCAGCCGAACAACTATCAGCAACGTCCTGCAATTTATACACACGTGCCAGCGGCAAGGCAAATCACAGCAGAGTTCGAACGAAAACTGCAGCAACTAAGTGCGATTTGGAAGTCAACCGTGCGCGTGAGTGTCAGCCTACATTTCCAAAATATCAACTCAAATCTTTTATTACCCTTGTTCCTTTGCTGTCAAGAAATAAAATCAGCATAAAACACGTAAAAATTTCTTTAAAGCGATAGGTATAAAATAAAGTGAAAAATGTATTTCAGTTCATCTGATTTCATTTCTGTCGTTTTGAACACGCCTTAAAACTGCAGATCTCTTTTTTTACGCGATTCACAGGTAAAAGAATTTAAGGAAATTCTTTTGTAATCGGAAACACGGTCAGAAATTATATTCAAATGTCGTTCACACGGAGCTTCGTTCTAACAAATCTGAAAAAAATATTGTATAGACAAGAAGCCCAGCTGTCGCTAAAATAGCCGACCGTACTGGTTTTCAGTGACTTTCAGTCATCAAAGGTCAACGATTTTTATTTTATCTGACAGGGCGTATGTAACTTCCTATTAGTGATTGGCCGTATTTTTCGTTTTCCGAGACACTGCCAGTTTTTCGTTGAATTTCCTACCCCCTCTTCATTTTACCCCAATTTGAAAATGTCCCCTTTGCACTAGATGGCTGAAATTTTGCAAGCCCAAGTTTAACACACATGGCTAACTATTTGTGTAAAAGTTTTTCCTTACGATTTAAAGCTAATTAGCCACAATACATCTGTGACAGACGAACGGACAGACAGACTGACAGACAGACGACGACAACCATGCCAATAGCTTGACCGTTACTTAAATACGGTCGGCTAAAAACATAAAACTACTGTAGTAAACTGTTGCTAATAACTCGTCTCGTATTACATTAGGCTCGCCCTGGCCTACATACCGTGTCTGTTCAATTCACAAAATCACAACATGTCTTGTTTTACCTTCTACGAGCTAACTTAAATTGCAAACTCGTTACAGTCGTTGCAGGACTGGCAAGTGGTAACTTGCGGCTTGCGTGATGCAAACTATTTAATAACCATTCAGTGCATGACTTTGCACTCTAGAAGTGCTTCCTCGTAGTTTCAATGTTTGCATGACAGCAGCGTAGGCTACGTATCTATGAACTTTTGAATCCCTATATGCAGGCTGCGACTACAAGTAATTTGAGCAAAGCTCATGAGACGCCCGACAGCCTTCGCAGTTCCTGTTCGCAGGTTGACCAGGTCTATTTCCAGACATGTCGGCACAATTCAATCTTGAAATGTGCGACAAAGTTAAAAATTGCAAAAAACACTGAAACCTCCTATTTTGGGAGTTCTATGTCATTCGAGGTCATCGATGTTGATACCATTAAAAAGCTCGTCACTAGTGCTTGTTATGGTAAGCAGTATGTCTGTGTCTTTTCAACCGTTTTCACGCTCAGCGAGCCAATAGAGGTAAAATAGCCACTTTTAAGGGGGTAGCCCTTTTTGACTCCCGCTTGCGCAGGCCTCCTTGAACCTAGGGAGTTGCGACTTGGACTGCTGAAATCTGCGTTTAATGCTGAAAATTTTATGTGCAGGTTGTCTTGGTCTATTTCTAGCCATTTCGGAGCAATTCACTCTTAAAATGTGCGTCCAGGCCGAAATTGCTAAAAATTCACCAAAACCCCTCTTTTTGGGGTTAAAGGTCATGCAAGGTGATTGACGTTGATAAATCTAAAAAGCCCGTCACCAGTGCTTGTTATGATATGCAGCATGTTTGTATGCAACCGTTTTCACACTAAGCGAGCCAATAGCGGCAAAATATCTTTTTAGGGGAGTACCCCTATTTGACGCCCTAGTTTGAGGGGAACCCCTCACCCAGGGACCCAAAATTTTGTCACAAAAAACTAGAGTCCTTGGGGCAGCTCACAGTAAAGATTTCGTGATCCTAGCTTGCACCGTTTTGATACAGATTAAGAGTGTAACGGACGGACAAACAGACGGACAGACACCTCGACGATGGCTAAGACGCGCGAAGCATTAGAGCTGTCGCGCGTAAAAACGGCCAAACGCCTAAAAGGCTATGTGATTACACGGTAACACGCAAATATTGTTGGCGACATTTTGTAGTCTTTTTATGTTCGCGTATCACGTAACTGTCTATAATAGGCCTATACTTTTGCGAAGTTATTTTATATGCAACAATCGGTGTTATAAAACTTCACGTTCGAGGCAACACACTTATTAGTATGTTAGGCCCAAGCTATTGTTAGTCGCTTTGTGTGTTTTATGTCGCAATGATTGTGCTGTTTGTTCATGTCTGTCTGTCACCGTCTGTCTTTGTTTTACATAGGTTTTTAACCTGAAATAAACGCACTGATTGATTGAATAATACTAAAGGCCTTCTGAAACATTCCACTGACAATAGGCCTACATCACGGGGCTGAAGATTGAATGGAAAACGGGTCACAATATTTTTATCTGTAACGAACTACTTGCTTTTCTGCCACTAAACGACTGTGCAAAATCTCACTGAAAAGTGCTGACAATGCAGAGCGTATAAAAATAATTAAAAATCCTTACTGCACACCTTTCGATTTCCCTCCCTTCACTTTCCTCTTCCCTTTCCTATCTCCCACTTTCTTTTCCTTCCCTGTTTTTCCCCTTATCTTTCCCCTTCCCTTTATAAATCTCGATTTTCTAGATTCAAGAAAACCTGCGCACAAGGGCATCAAAGAGCTGTACCCCCGTAAAAGTCGTTATTTTACCGTTGTTGGCCAGTCTTTCGTGATAACAGCTGGAGATAGACTGACAGTTTGCGAACAGGAACTGCTATAGGCTTTCGCGCGTCTCGTGAGCCTTAGCTCAAATTTCTTGTTCATATAGGCTACCTATAGGCACAGTATATAGTGCTATAGGCCTAGCTATAAAATTTTTTGCGTATATTTCACCTATTTGCCGAGAAGTCCCCCTTGGGCAGATTTACATGAAAATTAGCATGAGGGATCATCTAGCCGACGTAATCAACCGTGCCAAATTTTATCTCATTCGGGTCAGGGGTTTCGATTCTGTGAGGGTCGAATTTTTGACTTCCCCATAGGAAAGAGAAGTCGCCGTTAACACAGGGCTTGAACTACTGTTCAGCCTGTGATTAAATTAGCCTACTATTTGTATACTAATATTTCTTGCCGTATAGGCTATTATGTAAGTGAAAGAATTCTTATCATCGGCAAATGTTTGGCGAAGTTATGCCAAACTGCGCTAACTAAACATCAGCCGTAGCGCACACAGCTGTGCGAGACTGGTTTTGTCCTCTGGCGACCGTCGAGGAAACACCATAGGTCTAACCACAGATAGTTATGTGGTTCTAACGCGAACTCTCGAATAGGCCTAGCCTTGTTATACACGGCTCAGATTTCAGATACAGATAACACCATTGCGAAGATGGAAAAATCCCTCCAAGTAGGGCCTGTGCGAGTTCGTTACAATTTTGCCATTCACTGGCGGAGTGATACTTGTGGCCATCGTGATCGCGGCATTTGATATCCATATTCTATGCCTAACCAGAGGCTGATCATAGTGCAACAGCAAACTAGCATTATTGGCCGACCGTTATAGGTCGAGCCGTGGGTACGATGTGTCGTCTGTCTGTCTGCCGTCTATAACGCATGCATTTTGTCTAAACGGTACGTCTTACCGGAAAACTTATTACACGATTAATTAGCGCGGCGTACAGCTCTTCCCACGCAAAATCTCGGCGATGCAGATTGCAGTGCGAGGGAAACTTTTTCAAATTTGGGATTGAACAAAGGCGAAGTAGGGAAAATGCGCGCTTTTCAACCGCCAAGTCGCCGAATCTTAGAAACGGTGTGAGGGGCTAGGCCCCTAATGTTGCTGATGGGAAGTCGCATAAGCTCTTTCAGGTGACACGAAAACCATCGGTCTTGGATGACCTCGAAGGGACATTACGTACTTTGCTATGCCAATCGTGCGGTATCGTAACTAAACGGTACATCGTAGGGAGTCGGCGATGGTACTATATCCTATCTCCATCTCACTCCCGTCCGTTCTTTCCCCTCCCTCCCGTCATACGTAGGCCTAGGCCCCTCAAATCCAGCTAGGGGACTGGGGGAGCGCTGTCAGCTACCCCAGCGGGCAGAGCCCCAGCCGAAATCGAATTTGGTGCATTTTAACAATTTTAAAGATTTTCCTCAGTATTTGACTCAGAATTTGACAATATTGCGCAGTGTGCACTGATGATGCAATTTTTTTCATTGATAAAAATGCTATTGCACATAAAATAAATCCTATTACAGGCTCGCCATTTCCCACTACACATTTTGTGTTGGATAACCACACTGTTTTAGGCCCTGTGACAATGTCCAGTTTTAGCCGCCCGTTCCTGTAGCCCAATGTAGCGCGCCCGTGCTTACGGTTTGCCCCATCACCGCTGCATCGACACCGTTATTGTCATAATTATTACGACTACTATAATTAATTACAGCGCGCCTTCCTCCCGTTTCCTCTGGCCGTTGGATTGTTTGACTTTGATGCATGGTTCTGAACTGACCACTGGGTCGTGGACGTGGGCCGTAAATGACCGGTCCGTCAGCTAGCCCGAGGGGTAAAAATGTGAAACGCACACGCGTGACGCGTTCGCTGTCCGTAGGCCCTATGACCAGGTGTAGACCGTTAAGGCCTTCAGGTAATATACCAGATAGCAGTGGCGTATTTAGGATTTGGCAAAGGGGGAAATGGCGAGCGCGCAGAGCGCGAGCCTATAACGGGGGTCTGGGGAGAAGCCCCCAGCGGGGTCCAGGGGCAGAGTTCCTGGTCGGGGGGTCAGGGGGGCGAAGCTCCCCTAAAGCTGAAACGCTTTTTGCTTTTGAACGTTCAATGGAAGCCGCAAATTTCCCCATTTTTTTGAAATTCGGAAATGCAGGCAATCACAGCGTCATATCAGATGCAATCTCACATGGCGATTTTAATCGCATATTGTATCGGTATGAAAAAAGACCATCAAACATTGTTGA
>Ga0209367_1008312_pt1 | contig 14184 bp, 8 predicted proteins | sample WorMetLIZISLAND2_FD_187412 | JGI IMG/M metagenome (GOLD analysis project Ga0209367, IMG submission 187412) | Marine gutless worms symbiont microbial communities from Max Planck institute for Marine Microbiology, Germany - Olavius geniculatus... ... | reverse complement strand
GGAGAGAGGACACCCCTTCCCATACCCCTACCCTCAAGTGCCCCCCACTACAACTAGATCCTGGCTACGCCAATGCTTTGAATTGTTGTGGACGTTACTTTCTTTAAGTCGTGGAGATATCAGATGGAGGCAGAAAAGGTCAATGAAAGTGAAGCCGCAATTAAATCAATAAAAACAAATATCACCATCAACTGCAGTGGATGACGTCTTATTGAAACCAGGATTGTGAGATACACATGTATTGTATTCTATTTCCGTTACCAATTAGCAGTGGCGGATGCAGAAATTTGGAATATGTGGCGAAAATGTTTGAAAATTTTATGCAAAAATAACGTATTTTCATGCAAGATTTTCACTTGTTTTAAGATGCATCCAGTCAATAGGGGAGGGGGGACGCCCCCCCTCTGGATCCGCCACTGCCAGTTAGCGATAATTCTCCGCGGAAGAACAATTCAATTGGTATATAGTCTCACTCGCCCATAAATTAACTTTGAAAATTAACGATTTCAACTACCGATGTTAGCCCCAGTCTGCCTTTTTACACAGTCTGTTATAAGATACACAAAAAGGTAAAACTAAAAGTAAAAGAATGGAAAGTTTAAAACTGTGTATCTGGTATCTGCAGAACAGGACAGATGTTCAGAGACGCTTTCTTAAGCCTGAACAAGAAATTTGAGCTAATGCTCGTGAGACGCGCGAAAGCCTATAGCAGTTCCTGTTCGCAAACTGTCAGTCTATCTACAGCCATTTTGTTGCAGTTCATTCTTGGAGTGTGCTGCAGCCGAAGATCGTAAAAATCAATAAAAACCCCTTATTTTGGAAGTTCAGGGTCTTTCGATGTAAAACTTTACCTTTCGATGTTGACACAACTGAAAAGCTCGTCAATAGTGCTTGTTGTGATAGGCAACATGCCCATGCCTATCTGCAACCGTTTTCATGAAAGACTGGCCAACAATGGTAAAATAACGACCTTCATGTAAGTACCGCTCTTTGATGCCCTCATGTGCAGGTTTCCTTGAACCTAGAAAATCAAGATTTGGACCATCGAAATCTACGTTCAATGCTGAAAATTTCATATGCAGCTTGTCCACGTCTATCTCAATTGGTTTCTGCACAATTCGCTCTTAAAATGTGTCTCGCAGCCTGAACTCGCTAAAAAATCCATAAAACCCCTATTTTGATGTTCAAGGTCATCCAAGGTCATTGAATTCGGTGGCAATCGACAGCCAGTGTACTACTTGTTATTAGTGATTAATAGTAACCTAGCTAGACCCTATCTTGCACCAGTATTGAGATATTGGCTAAAAATCGCAAATTTTTCCCACCTCTCATTTAGTGCCCTTCTTCGAGGTAACCCCCTTCGAATTTATGAAAAAAGCTTTACAGTTCCTGAAACTAGAGTTTTCCAGGCAGCCGACGGTAAAAATCTGGTGATTCTAGCTAGCACCGTTTTTGACTGATCCACCCGTGTGTCGGACGGAGAGACAGGCAGACGGACAGAATTGCGATGGCTAAGATGCGCTGATAGCAGTAGCTGCTTTCGCGCGTAAAAATTTACTCAAGTGGGAGTCCTTTGGTTCCCTGTTAAGTTGGTTGCCACACAGTGGGCCTAACTCAGTAACATTCGAAGATGATTTTAAGTTAAAGTTCAAACCGGTGGAACAAGTCGATCCAGTCAATGTGCCACAGCTATAGTCTTCTGTGTCACTTTGAACTGAGACATGTCAAGACTAGAATGATGCAGTCATTCAACATTAATTTATGCCACACCTAAGTTCAACTTAATCACAGCAACTTTTTTGAGCCACAGATGGATTGCATTGAAGCGAGGAAGTTGCAACATTGACACCAAAATGCACAATACTATAATTACATCAGATATGAAACAGAACAGTAAGTTTGGGTTGATGCGTAACACAAATACGGTTACATCAGAACCATAAATGTTAATTTACTAACTACAGTAAGCTTAGAGATCAGACTATCAACAAGTTATATACTCAAAGTCAAACAACAAGATTATCAGGATGTAATGTGTACAGTGCACTGCTGTACTACACCAATGCTAGCAAATAAGTTTATTATTACCGGGTACTAGAGAATATTGAAGAAAATGCAACGTTAAGACTGGCACATAACCATATAAGCAACAAAAAAAGTTCGAACATGAAAAGCTATTAAGATCAAAACACCTACGAAAATAAAACATCAGAAGCAGAGAAATGCATAATTGTGATGCATAAAGCTAATCTTTGTGCACATTATGTAACATCAAATCTGTATCAATACTGGACATTTTTAACGGTTCCAACAATTACACACAGAAACTAATTATTAGCAATTAACTTAAATAATGCATAAATGCGAAAGCTAATGTCTACATTTAAACGGAAACATTGGATAGAACTGTACATCATTTCCAACAGTTCCAGCGAATCTAGGCAAGAAATGTGAACTACTAATGAAATCATAAAATTAACTAATTAATTCAAAAAATGCAAAAATTATAAAGCCGATGGTTAGAAAGAACAACACGAGTAACAAGAATGGTTAGAATGGCTGAATATAAGTTCAAAAGTCACGGTGCGTGAATTTGCTAAATGCCAGAAATGACTGGAATCGTCGAGACATCAGTCACTGAGCCTTCTGCTGCTTCTGGCGTGCTCGTTTGTATGCGCCCAGCAAGGTCTTCATTGTCAGCTGCAGGTACATCCACTCCGGCAAGGCGTTGCAGGTGAACAACTGCAGCAGGCACAGAGCATCACATTCACATTAACTAAACGCCATCTAAACAAGCAGCAAAGTAATTTGTCAAACAGGCAAAATCTCTGCGGAAAGTCTACCTAACTCAATGTTTGTATTTGCCAGGTGGCAGCATAGGACTGATAGTTCGGCTGCAATTTGCAATTAAACGTGTTTTGGCTGGGGGGGGGTAAAAACAAAATTGGCAGCTATAATACTATATTCATGATCGTCATTTTATTACCAAACCCAAAAGCCAAAGCAGATACTCATCATAGCATCCCACAAAGGGTAGAAGGCTGAGTCAACCCAGTGACTAGTTACATAACAGCATGGTTTACCTGTCCAGTACAGACCATTGCCATCTGGGCTGGGAACTTGTTGATCGGACTCAAACTAAAAGTGTTAACCGCTAACAACCAAGTTAGTGCCAGTCCCAAATATTGGAGGTTTTATAACATCCACAGCATCAAAATGACAACACATATAAAAAAACTATGTGAAAACAACAGGCTGAGCACCACAGACAACTGCTGCCATTTATCACAAGTGCAGTTATCTGTGGTAAGACGCTAATCCTGTGATGATAATAGGCTGTGCTTGTCAACTTTTTATTAAACGGATGTATGACATCATGACGACGACATCAAAAAAGCTTCAGAACCAACCTGCAGGCTATGAGCCCAATAGCCGGGGGTCCGAGGTGCCACACCAAGCGTTGCCAGCGCAGAACATACGTATTTCTGTGGGCCGGGCATTAGCCATGACGTACGACGCAGTTTGCTCATCTTGGTAACCACAAAGCCCGGCATCACGCTCTGTCGACAGTATCACAGCCATGCTCTGAAAACCTCTATACTTACTCAGTCAGCAGCAACAGAAATTACAAAAATACTTCAGGATGAAATCACAGGCTGCAAAAGAAACAAAATGCAAAAACTCTCGTTTGAGTTCACAGAAAGTTAAAAAATACACGAAGACCTTCAATATGTTGTAGAACTCAAGGTAACAAAAAGAAAATAAAGTTCAAGCCTTCTCGTTGCAAATGACAGCACCTACGAGAAACAGTTCAGAACTATATATAGCAAAGTCTACTGCATTAACATTAACAAAACAAGCCTTTATCTCGCGGTCACAAAGACCAATGACCACTTCACTCATATGTGTAGCCAAAAATTATTGCTGTACAAGTGTATAGTAACATAATAACAACTGCTTTTGTACTGCTATGTCAGGCTAGTAGCAATAACAGGGAGTCACCTGGATAATAATGCCAGTGTTCTCATACTCAGTTTGAAGACAGCGGCTGAAGTAATCAACATAGCTCTACAGCAACATCAACCAACACACATTGCTGCCACGCTGAAGTTCACAATTGAATGGTTAACATAATTCATGACAGCTGTTAACCTCCTCAGCGGTAATCCCGAGCGTTATTCGGGGTGGTTGTTATGTACTGAAAACGGTAACCCCGACTGAGACTCGGAGCGCAGCTATATATTTATTATGTCATTGTACACGAAGTACACATAAAAGAAAAAAGGAAAAAAATGACACAGAATACACAACTGAGAAATTAAAAACTGAATATCAAAGTCCGGCATATTCCAATATTCTCCTGCCATCTGTGCTGCGAGGTGCCGGGGTGCATGTCCAGAACCGTCAGTGGACCATGTCTGTAGTCAGTGGTCAGTAGCAACTGATCAAATCCTCCTTCCCTTCCATCCGACTGCCAGATGTCATTTGTGTTGAGTTAGTTTATCAACGTCACAAGTGGCAGTGCATTCAGCAAGGCCTGCATCGGTTGACAGCTGCCATCAGCGGTCAGTGCGGCTGTATGCCTACCGTCGGTGCAGGTCCAGTGGGAGATAAACAGTCAAACGCTCAAGTGTACATTTAAATGCCATTAAGCAAATGTTGCGGTGAACTCGCCACGGCAGACGCATGTACCACTTTCAGACAGAAACTCTGTCCAAATTCATACCCACCAGGAGGTTAATAAACTTCGATCAAAAAAGTTTTTAAAATCCGACTTTGCATATTTGTAACTTTGAAAACCTGCAATATCGTTAAACTACCAGTATGCTATAGACTGACTCTAAAAAGTTTTAGAAACAGCACAAGTGTTTGCACCAACTGCTAACAATCATGTAAACATACGCAATCATCTGTTAAGATGCCGAAAGTCTCAGGTGTCGACAGCTAAGCTTAATGACGGTTAGGCTTAGTTTGCAATGGTGCGGGGGCAGCCAGAAAAGTATATGATAGACCAGGGGTGCACAACTTCTCTGGGCATCTGGGCCACACAGGAGATAGATTCTAAGCTGGTGGGCCACATGACGTACCCCAGGCCATCATCAATGCTTCATAAATGTTATCAGTTATCTGGCTGTATTGTAGGGCCTTGTAGGCCACAATGCCACTTTTTGGCTCAATCCACAAATAATGCCGAAAATTAACAAAGACATGCATTCGAATGAAAATGAGAATTATGACAACCATGACTGGTGATCAAAAAGCCGTCACATCATGCAACGATCTACTCTAGTAAACTAAAATAATTCGTGCTTCTCAAGTTCTTCATCGCAATAATGCTACATGTAGTGCACTCACTTAGTGAGAAATATTGCATTTCTTGTCTGAAGCCAGTTGTTCATTGTTCGGAGACAAGCGGGAGCAAGCAATATGCATAACGGCATGCAAATTGTCATCTGTTAAACATGATCTGAGCTTTGACTTCTTTATATTCATGACAGAGAACGCTTGCTCACAAATGTAACTGCTGCCAAAAATTGAAAAAAGTTTTAGTGGATTTGTGATAACTGTTGGATATTTGTGTCTGTCGAGACACTTGTAGAACTCCAGAATTCCTTTTTCACAAAATACAGTACACAATGCAGCTGAACACTGGATGTCAACACTGTCTAAAAACCAAAACAAACTAATCAAATTCTGTTTTGTTTAATTGTGGTGAAATGTCAAAAAATATCAGTAGAGTACGGGGTAATTTTCCTTATTCTACAGCAAGCGAGGTGGGCCACATCCTGGGTCTCGGCGGGCCGCATGTGGCACGCGGGCCGTATGTTGTGCACCCCTGTGATAGACAATACATGTGATATTTCTCTAGATTTATGATGTCCAGTATTAGAACATCTGGTGGGCTTCTCCTTTTGAAGTGAAAAATGATGCACATCAATTTGAGTTGTTCTGTGTATTTTTAATCTTCGGTAAACAGCTTATACAGAGTGGTAAGACCAAATGTACAATGCAGCCTGTAGAACAGCCAGCCACATCATAAATAAGACATCTGCAGTGCACAGTGCGATTCATGTCTGTACACTTATGCTCAGCAGAAGTAGCAATGTATGTAAACCAAAACACCAGCCAACAACTAGTCTGTCCTTCAAAATTGGTTTTGCACCAGCAACCACATATACTTGAATAACAAACAGAAGGACATCAACGAAAGCAAAGTGAGATACGTGATATGAAGCATACCTTGCAGCAAGAATAAACGCTCAAGAGAGGAGTCGGCAAAACACCAGACAATGACGATATGTTGATGATAGCTCCCTTGTTGCGTTCACGCATCTGAGGTAGAACGATCTTAGTCATCTGCAAAGCCAGACATAGCAAGATAAACATCATCTTTCCAAAATGCAAATGCGGCACCAAGAAATATATTGGAAGATCAACACAACTGAACTGACGGTATCAAATCAGCATCAAACTGTATTATGCACCATTATATGCAGCAAAACCAATAATGTAAATTACACTTTACAAGCACTAAAAATTGCAGCAACAAAATCAATCAAGAAACTCAAAAAACCACTCATATATTAAATCAGAAATGAACAAAAGTACTCACGTATGTGACAGAAAAGCAATTAACGTGGATGATTTTTTCAATATCCTGAAAACAACCACAGAAATAACTGAATAAATATGATGGCCCAGCTAACACAAAGGAAAACGTGCAACAGCGGTGCATGTTTGAAGGCCCACTGGAAACAAAGCTCACCGATCCCAGCAATTTAGACATGATGATTTTTATCTTCACCAGGGTGAACATAGTGAACATTGGTGGAGATTAAATAATCACTTTTTCTGTCTGTGTGTGTGTGTGTCTATGTACATGATGACTCATAATGCAGCAGTACCTGTGTGACATCATAATAGCAATGACGTCATTGCATCAACAACGCAAACAGCAATGCTAGCCTAGCATACTGTTATTACTTCTCCTTCCCTTCCTTCTTCTTCCTTCCCACTTCGCGAAGTGGCCCTCCCCTTCCCTCGTATTTACTTCTGACCAAACCGTGTTGCCATGGCAACAAAAGTAGGGACAAAATGGGCTATAACTCGGCTTCTACAGGAGACATCTTTGAGATCTTTGTGTAGTAGTTAGTACTAGTAGTAGTCAGTGGCGTCTATCCCCCAAATCTGGAGTAAAAATCAGGTGCAACTTCCCCCAGTTTTGGACTCAGGTTCCCCCAATTTCTGACTCAAGTTTTTCCCTTCATTTTGAGCTTTTTCTCCCTTTAGGAAGAAAGTTTTGTTAGGGGAAAAATGAAAAAAATAAGTAACAAATAGGGGGAGTTTGGTTAAGGGTGTAGTTTAGCCAGTGAAAAAATAGGGGAAAGTTTTGATCTACACCTTTATCAAAACTCCCCCCCCCCTATTTTTCAATGGCGTTGATCAGAAGGATCCTTTGGGCGTTGAACAAAAAAAATTTTGTGAAATTCCGTCCACTACGAACAAAGTTATAAGCGCTCATTTTGACCTACCCTAAGTCGCATTTTTCGTAAGACCATATTTCGGCCCCTAGGGGGTGCTGTGCTTCCAAATTTTTACACGCGCTAGAAAATGACCAAGTCTTACTAGCACACGCTTCACCGGGGACGGGGGCCTCCCTTACAATTTTTTTGAAAGGAAGGTCAAAAATTGGATTAAAATGTAATAAAGAAGCGATTATAACTTCGGAGTTAGGGGGTGTAGCCCGACGAAAATTTGGCACTTGATGTGCCTCTAGGTTGGGGTGTTAACGCAAGTACAACTTTTGGGGGCACGGCCCCCCTTAAAATTTGGGAGGGCAAAAATGTCCAAAATTTAGTACGTTTTACGACAACTTTCAAGTTTGACCGCAAATATCTCTGGAATCGATGAAGACAGCGACAAAGTCTAAATGGCGTTGACGAGAACGATCTTTTCGGCGTTGAACAAAAAAAATTTTGTGAAATTCGGTCCACTATGAACAAAGTTATAAGCGCTCACGTTGACCTACCCTAAGTCGACAATGCGCGTTCGGCGTATGCCAATGCATTTGAGTTCGGGCCAGGTGACTTTGGTGACGAGGAAATTTTACCACCACCCCTAATTTCCCACCAATTGGACTTAGGGCGCTGGGCGGACTCACGTTGGGCTTTGCCCCAAATTTCTAGTTAACTATAAATCACAAATTTTCCCTATCCCCCTTTCTTTTAGCATTCTTGCTCCAAGTGACCCCTTATGAATTTATGGAAAAGCTTTACTGATCCTAAAACTAGAGTCTTCCAAACAGCCGACTGTGAACATTTGGTGATTCTAGCTTGCAATACTTATCACTGATCCACCCGTGTGACAGACAGACAAACAGAATTGCGATGGCTAAGACGTGCTATATAGCAGTTTCTGCTGTCGCATGTAAAAACGAACATTCAAAACTGTATTAAAATGATGTGAAAATAAAACGTATACATCACTGAATTAAAATACTTACAAAACTCGTAATGTAATCAATCTATCTGTCTAAGATGATCACAAAATGAATGACTGAGCAGTTTTGCTACCTTACTGTCTTCAAATTCGTGGAAGTAATGCGGGAATTCGTAGCTCATTCCGACATTGTTTACTGCACAGAAATCACGAAGACAAAAACCAAAGCATAATCTCTAAGTTCTAACTATTTACAGTGCATGGGTGTGTCTACAAAACATTTCAATATTATCGAACTATAAACTACAAAAATTTCACAGCTCTAGAGTTACACCTGTTGACAGCTTTGAATCAGCTGTAATGCTGTATGGATATTATCATTCATAGTTGATTTCAGTCCATGATATGGCAAACTGGTAATGTTAGAACACGGCCGTCCTAATAGTCACATTTAGGGGTGCACCGTATCCAGATCCGGATCTGGCCGGATATCCGGTGGTTTTTGTGGATCTGGCTGGATCCTACATTTGTGGCAAAAATGTGGCTGGATCCAGTTTGAATCTGGATCTGCACCCCTAGTCACATTACAGGTCTTGCCCACTACGATAGTCCAAGTGACCCACACACTTCTCATTAAAAACAGAAGGTACAGAAAAAAACCAAATTAGTGTGAACATGGGAAGAAAAACCATCGTATCATCTAATTTTCAGCTAAAAGATCAGGGTCAAAACAGTGCAGCAATGCAATGAATAGATTGTACAGCTAGGTGGATGGCTGCATATTATGTCAACAGAGAGCCGACCCCAAAACATCGTTGGTCATGGTTTCTAATTATGCCCACTAATTATTAAATAAGTATTCTAATTATGCAACATCATCACCATCATCATCTTTATTAGTCAGGGGCTCACGTGTCTTGAATCACTTTTATGTGCTTTAGTCTTTTTAAACTTAGATGCATAATTTCACAATACGGCCAAAAATGCCTATCATCACTATAGTCTAAGTTCATGCAGTAGTGACAGCATAGCAACAGCAAAGTAATTTATATGATTGCTGAAGAAAAAAACGCAGTACTACCAAGAACGCCAATCTCAAGTCCAGCAAGTTCTCGAGAAATGGTGTCATAGATCTCCAAGCCACCACTGAAGTCTACCTGAATAGACTTCGTCTTGACAGAGCTGACTGATTCTGTACATACAGCAAAAAACAACGTCATACCTTCCAGTCTGTTTATCACATTGCATGCAGTAACTTGCACCTGGCACCAATTGTGGAATAACTTGCCAATAGCTAATTTTGCTGTACCAACTGCTTAATGCATCATCACAGGCTAAACGGTAGTTCAAGCCCTGTGTTAATGGCGACTTCTCTTTCCTATGGGGAAGCCAAAAATTTGACTCCCCAGAGAATCAAAACCCCTGATTGGATTAAGATAAAATTTAGCACGGTTGATTACGTCGATGAGGGGACCCATCATGCAAAATTTTATGCAAATCCCTCCAATTTTATGCAAATCCCAGCCATTTACCGTGGCTTCACGGTAAATGGGTAAAATATACGCCTTTTTTTCTTCAATGCACCCACAGGTCAGACCTCTTAAGGAATTGTTACGCGACACGGTTCTGCACAAGGAAGTGCCTTTTTGGGGTTAGAAAATTGAAATTTAATATTTAACGTATTTATTTGCAAAAATCAAAAAACTAGAAATTTGGGGCAAAGCCCAACGTGAGTCCACCTGGCGCCCTAAGTCCAATTGGGGGGACAATTTAGGGGGCTCACATTCCTCTCGTAGCAAAGTCACGTGGCCCAAACTCCAACGGATTAGCATACGCAGAACGAGCAGTGTCAACTTAGGGTAGGTAGACATAAGCCAATCAACCATTGTCATCAACGGACCAAAGTTCTCCAAATTTCTTTTGTTCAATCCGGCAGGGACAGTAGTTGATAATGCCCTTTATCGCTTGTCGATATGTCCATCCGTTCCAGAGATATTCATGCTAAAAATTGAAAGTTGTCCTAAATCGGGCCAAATTTTGGAAGTTTTTCGCTATCCCAAATTTTAAGGGGGTGGAGCACCCCAAAATTTGTATGCACGTTATTAGCCCCACTTAGCAATACGTCACGTGGCAAAGTTTCATTAGGCTACTCCCTTTTGCTTTAAAGTTATATTGGCTAATTCGTTACAATTAAGGCCCATTTTTGACCCCCCTTTGAAAAAAATTGTAAGGGGGCCCCCGTCTCCGATGGGGGGGTGCTAGTAAGACTTGGTCATTCTCTAGCACGTGTAAAATTTTGGGGGTACAGCACCCCCTAGGGGCCGAAATATGGTATTGCGAAAAAGTTGATTTGGGTGGGTACGATTTCACTGCATAATCTCCATGATTGGTAGACCAATGTTCACCCAACTTTCATCACCCAACGCGAGAGGAATCGCGGTGCAAAACCTCCTAGTCCGATTTTGAATATCTTCATCCATTCCGGAAATATTCGCCGCCGGGCTAAATTTTGCATGTTTTTGGCCCCTTAAATTTTTTGGGGGGAAGGGCCCTAAAAATTTTAAACCGGCATTATAAACTTCGGCCTAGTACTGACCACCGTGCAAAATTTTGCGCCGATCGGCCGACGCATCTCTAAGATCCTATGATTGAAATTTAAAAAATAAAACATCTGCGGTAAAACTTAAGTCCTTCCGAAAACTATCGTTTCCGGGCAGACTAATTACAATGTCGCCTATGGGGAAAATTAAGCAATTCTTTAAACGGTTATAACTTTGGCTGTGTATAAGATAGAGTTGTAATTTTTGGTTCTAGGGTATGAATTTCGGGGATGGCCAATCTAATGGTGTCATTCAATTTTACCCTGGACCCTCACTGGTTGCCACGACAACGAAATTTGAGACAAAATGGGCTATAACTCGGCTTGTGAGATATCTGCAAGATTTTTGCACCTATTGGGGGGTTTTCGGGGATGGGCCATCAAATGCTGCCAATCACATTTTCCCCCGACCGACCCCCATTGCCATGGCAACGAAATTTGGGACAAATGGGCTATAACTCGACATATGTACGAAATATCTCCGAGATTCTTGCATCTAACAAGGGGTTTTGAGGATGGAGCAAATGAATAATTTTGGTAAGTCCACCACGGTTGACTCTCATTGCCATGGCAACAAAATTTGTAGAATTTTTGTCAAAATTGGCTAGAACTCGGTTAACTAAAGTCCACGAGATGGGCTCAGACTTAAGTTTGACTTGACTTCAGGCTATAGACATTTGTGGTCAGCCATTTTACGCAATGGTCCAATAAATGCAATAATACCATTAGTTAAATTAGCATTATTGAAGTGTTTTCCGGGCCTGTAATAAGCGGGTGATGCGTGCAATATTAGTTCATTTATTTATATGGCCATTTTGTGGATATAAAGAAATTTTGCATAATATTGTCAGGAATGCAGGCCAGCAGTGACGTCATGCTGATGTGTGTCGTCTGCTTTGTTCAGTCAAGCCATTAGGTAGTAAGTAACAGTTATAAGTGGCTCGGCTACTGTAAAAAATATCTGAAACGCAATATCTTTCTAACTGATTGCCAGTAAGAAAACAGTATTTTAGTAATAAAACTGCAAATATAAATGCACAAAACATCAGTTTATATGCTTGTTAATGGCAATATTAAAGAACTCGCACATCGAAAACAGCAAAAATCACAAAAGTTGATATTATTCAGCAGCACATTGACACAGTCAGTGTGATGCAAGCAATATAACCTTTTGTGATTTTTGCTGTTTTCGATGTGCGAGTTCTTTAATATTGCCATTAACAAGTGTATAAACTGATGTTTTGTGCATTTATTTAATATTAAGGCTCACAGCTGCAGAATTTGCCTTTGGCCATGCAATTTCCACAATCTACAATCCCACAGAGTTACGTTAACTCTGCTATCTAAGTGACGATTACATACTGATTAGCTTGAGACTTCTCATCTGTTCATATTTTCGATTCACGCCGGCTGAATGTGTCACCAAGTGCCAGGTGCAAATTTCAACAAAAAATCACTGTCATTTAAAAAAACCAATATTTATCGGATTTCAATGTTCACATATCATCACTTTCTTGCATGGAAAATATAATTTTTATGAAGATGAACACAATACTACATTACCAGCATGTAATTGTCACAGTTAAACCACTGACTGCTAATAACCATCACATACCAATCTCTTGCGCAACTGTTTGAAGTTTCTCAGCAGAACGACTGATCAGGACAACATTCATACCACGCTGAGCAAATTCAACAGCATACGCTTTGCCAATACCATCAGTTGCACCAGTCACCACTAAAACACAGCAAAAATCATTAGTGTTCTCAGTTTTTACACGTAACAGCAGCTAATGCATTAATAAATCAACGCGCGTCAATTTATGTTAATTCACTAAATTCTGTGAAGCAAAAGTTCCAATATTATGTTAAACTGCGGCTATTTGACAATCAAATGTATTCAAGTAACTAAACTGTTGTTGCCATTATATCATTAAAGTACCGGTAAATAAATTTATTACTTTGACAACAGGCTAATAAATTTCTATGCTAGCTATCACGACAGTTATTGTTGATTATATCGTTAAAATGTGTTTTTAACCTTCTATATTATACAAGCGAAGCCCCCAAATGTCGCGGGTCCTGGGGTAACTTACCACCTACTCTTTCTATCGACGGGCCTGAGTGCATTAATAACGTGTTAATTAATGCATTAAAAAATTAATGCAGCGCGTTAATGCATTAAAAAACTGACGCTTTGACAGCTCTACTTTTAACGCGATTTAGGATATTGTGTTAGTTTGATAGGTGATAGGTCAAATGTGGCACTGGCTTCATTATGGTCAGTTAACATTTCAACCACAACGGATGACAACTGACCAGGACGGATCAGAACAGGGCAACAACGGACCGCAATTAGGTTTAATTTCTTCGCATATGGTCCGTTGCGGTGATTAGTCACACCGGTGTTAAAAATGCCATACCTGCCCATTCTCCCAAGGACTTTATGTCGATAGCCGACCCAATCACATAGGACCTGATGACTCTCCAGGATGTATATAATGCCCTGAGAGCAATATAAGAAAATGACAAAACGCCGAACATGGCAAAAATGCCGGTATACTCTCCAACAACACCAGCCATGTTGTCAAGTTGTCATCTGAAAGCTTGCGGCTCAATAAGCAGTAATCAACGCGCCGTACTTCGAACTTGAAATGAGACTAAATATATTTGGCACTCATTTCATTATTTCACATTATACTTGTTTATATAATTTGTTAATATTTGATTATGCATTTATTGTTATTTATTACAGTGGCATTATGACAAATAACTCAGAACAGTTTAAAATATTACATATAAATAACACAGACTTCCGACTTTCTAGCTTTTTTTCCAATGCATTTACATCTCACTTGCGATCTGCTAGTATTTCGAAAAGTAAACATAAACAACATGGCATCAGTTGCAGTGGTAAATGCGAAAGAATTATTTGAAAAGTACAAAAAGTTTGTCGAAAATAATGTCGAAACCGTTGGTCACTTGGAGTCAGCTGCTCGCATATTGTCGTACATAGTTCCGGGTATAATGCTTTGTGATACATTAATCATCATCATCATCATCATCGACAACCGTGGGCTCAGTGCCCGTTGGTGTCTGACGCCATTTTTACTATCGCTGCCCACCGCTGCCTATCTAGGGCAGCG
>Ga0209367_1008311_pt1 | contig 14187 bp, 3 predicted proteins | sample WorMetLIZISLAND2_FD_187412 | JGI IMG/M metagenome (GOLD analysis project Ga0209367, IMG submission 187412) | Marine gutless worms symbiont microbial communities from Max Planck institute for Marine Microbiology, Germany - Olavius geniculatus... ... | reverse complement strand
GGTCAGGGGTTTTGATTCTGTGGGGGGTCAAATTTTTGGCTTTCCCATAAGAAAGAGAAGTCGCCGTTAACACAGGGCTTGAACTACCGTTCAGCCTGTGATTCGATAGCACGTCTTAATGTTTTAATCTAAATTTTATTTTTTTTTTGACATAGGATGTGTTGAGGGTTTACAATCTGAGTAGAAAGTCTGTTAATAGGCCCGAGAAAGATAATTAGAAGCCAACCAAATGCTTGGCAACCAAAGGCATGCAGCCACAATAGCGTGTTCTTTTTTTCTCTCTCGCCCGACGCGCACCATATTGTCAGGATTATTTTCAGAAATTATGCGAGAAATATAGGGAACAAATGAGAACAGCGGTATGCAGTCTAACTGCACAGCAAAATCAATTGATTACCTGTTTAAGCAACCTTACAAATATTATAAAAAGCAGTATATAGATTGAAATAAAGATCGTTTAGTAGAAAAATCTGTAACCGTGCTTCCAACGTCTATGTATAGCTATTCCGAAAGAATTATATCAGTTAGCGTGAGCTTATTATATAGCCTATTACGAGTAAACGTCATAATGCTACGTAGCTGACACGTGTTTGTAATAGAAAAGTAGGAGGCCTACATTAACGTGTATAATTTATGCATAACATAGCCAACAGTTTTCCAACAGTGGCTAGATTGTTATAAATACCAGCATGAACTTCAGTGTCGATTTGAATATATGCTCCTAGGCCTCGTTACCAAGTGATGCATTTGCCTCTGAAGCATGGATGAGTATAATCTGAGATCTATTATAACGATGCAAAGCGGTTGCGTTAGCGGACGACGCTAAATAAATTGCCGGTGGCACCTAATGAGATCACTAATTCATTGTACAAGGCGTTGATGGATTATGTTGGTTGGCTGGTTGCAGATCGTCCGACCGAGGTCCAGCTCGGCGTCTACATCAATAGCATCTATTCAATCAACGAACAGACGATGGTAAGTCTACTTATGCTCTTCCTATACTAGCGATAAAATTTAATATTAACCACCCCACCCCACTCAACACTTATACGTACATATACCATCAGCGCATGTGTGATAAGACAAGATAAAGCAACCTTACTGCACATAAAACTACTTATTTGGTTTTATTGCAATGCATGCATGAGAATCCCCCGCAATGGAATATAGGCCTACCGTAACTTCTTTGCAAGTTTGTAGTAAGTGTTCGACGGCTTTCGTTTGCAGTTATTACGACGCCCGCGGGCGTGTCCTCGTCAGTCGTCAGTCCTGCAGATGAGCGTACTATAGGACTTACTGATGTGACTCCTGGAAAACGGTAGTTTGTCGAATATCATTACGAATCACGTAAAAGTTGTTGCTTTTGGGTCTCAAAAATTACTACCAGTGACAGACATCTTAGCGGTCCGGACCGCTAAGCCAGCCGTTAAGGCTTTAGACCAGCCGTTAAGACCTCAGCAAACGGTTTCGACGACTACCCCCAGGAACTACCGTTCCGGGCGACCTAATAAAAATCGCCAAGTTCGAAAAAAATCCGTAAAATAAAAGTAATTCATTGTTCATACTTTTCAGTTTGTGTGGTGATTCAGAAAGATATGTCATTTACTGGTGGTGCGTGAGCGGACACAATAAAATATATGAGCGTGTCGGTCAGATTGCGTGAAAGTCGGATATAGCAAGCCGGACTGTGTCGTCGTCGTGGACGATCTTTTCAACAGAGTTGGGCGTATAATTGTGTTACCGATTTCCATTACTCCCATTTACCGCATGCGTCCAATGTGCCAGTGCATAGCGGCACGGATCGATTCCATCTACTTCTGTCTCCAGTTAACATTCGCAGAATGGCAGAGAAATCGACTCGGTTTCACCGGCGGCGATTGTTGGCCGTTATTCTGATTATTGTTCTCGTGATATCGCACGCAGGAGTTGAAGCTTCAGCCTCCTGTGTCTGCGTCTGTCTATGTGTCTGTGTGTGGGGGTGTGAAAGTGACCTGTGACGCGTTAAGTACCTAAATTGCGCAGTTGAAAATACTAATTAGTTTCAAGTGCATGTTATTCTGAATAATAAGTTACTCGTGTATCGTATATTTCCTGGTTTGGACATTTCCCGTTATGGACTTTGACATATCCCACGAATGAGTTGTCGCCTTTGGCTTAGCGGTGAAATGTTCATTTCTTAAGTTATTTGACTTGTGAGAAGTTGCTTCAGACCACAATCAAATGGTATAGCCGATAGCAATAACGACATTTATGACTTTATGCACGACTCAAAAAATGAGGTTGCTATCTCTGGATGCAAAGATAAAGCACTTCAGTTTTTGAGTGATCCATCATATTAACTTATCAGTTGAGAAATTACCCAGTAGTCGTCAGAAGACAGTTTCTGTACAGGGGTTGATGACGGAACAGCCAAGCTCGACTAAGAACTTAGTCTAACACCCTACAGGAATGAACTGTCAGATTAACTGTATAGTATAACACTACTTTATTATCAGAAAAATAAAAATAAACAGTTTACTTAGTGACAACAGAAAACATAATCGGTCTTGATTTTGTTTGGTGACAGGTGACACTTCTGTGATGTACGTAATATGTACTTATGAACTTGCACTTGTACTTAGTACTTATAAGCACTTAGGTACTTTTTCCAGAATGTATTTGTACTTGTACTTAAAGTACATTATTTGATGAGTACTTTGTACTTGTACTTAAGTACTTTTTGGAGTACTTACGTCATCACTAGACGCGTCATTAAGATGTGAGAAGTTTGTCACCGCAGAAGGTGATTGTGATGTGTCATTTACTGACCCAACTTATAAATTATTACCTTATACCTCGTGTATCATGACAGCTGGTCAGTTGGTCATCATTTTTCTCATTATTTCATTATAGACTGTTATTCTATACTCAAGCTGTCTGTTAAAAGCGTAGTTTTTGGTGAAATGTTAATCGGACTAAAAATTAAAGACTTTCTAATGTTTCTAATGTTTCGATTACTTTTTATATTTTTCAATGTTATATTAGTTGCGTGTAAGCCATTGTTTGAATGTTCGTAAGATTTTTTGTGACATTCACTGGCTACATAAAAATGGGCAGTTGTAACTTGTAAGTGCCATCTTTGGCTTTTCCGGCCCCTAACAACACAGCGTACGGTACTGTTTTATGCGTACTTTGAAGTGTTTGTGTTGTTAAAATAAACCTTTACTACTCGTACTACTACTGTCGAACTCAAAGCATAAACGATTATCACATTATATGTACTGAAAGCAAAATCCTACTTAACAAAAGCGTCTTATACGAGGCATTATTTATATTTGAAGTAATGGACTACCCAGAAAAATACGCAGTTGTGAAAAACATTAATCGTGATATTTCCGAGACGTCGGAAAGTTACGTTTATGACCTTACCTAGCCCTGCGTGAAATAGTTATATAAGTTACTGTTTGTTTATGCTGCTTATAATAACTGTGATCTTTTTGATATCTTTTCAGACTCTGAACAATAAAATTTTTCTGACTTATATCTCGATTCTCTAAAAATGCAGCATATCGGTCGGAGTGAAATCACCGACAAACAGCAAAACGTTTGTTGTCGTCACAGTCTCATTGTTTGTCAGTTTGTTTCATTGTGTAACAGCGTTGTGTCTGTTTTTTTTTATTAAACTTCACTTTTTATTAAACTTCAAATGAATGAATGAATGAATGTATCATTGAAACTGAGTGACCGTTCGTCGTCAGTCTGTGTAAAATAAACTTTTAATTCAATCGATGTATTTTAGTTAATAGTGCAAGATAGACAGACATCGGTTAATTGACATAATAACGGGAAGACATATGCACTAGCGTTTACCCGCATTGCTTAATCATTCAAAAATAACTTTTAACTTTTTAAAGTTAATTGATTGCTTAGTAATTGTAGCTCATACTTCATTAATACAACTGTCGACTAATATGAGTAGCAGAGTCTAGGTGACAGCGAACGTCAAGTCAACAGTAGGCCTGTGTGCGTAGTGAAGCGCAACAGTTGATGCGACATTTGTCCCAGAGCGTCGAACATTAGGCCTGCTGCTAACATCAGGCATAAACAGTTAAGTTTTAGAAATCGAACCATAACTTTGTTTTGTGCTATTTCGATTAACACCATGCCAGTGTAGTAAAATCTATGTTTGTGGACAAAGGTGAGACGTTAAGTCCTAGAGTTGTTAAACCGTTTGCTACATACTGTAAGACGACATTGTGCTGTATCCATTAGAACTACTGTCAAGTGTTACTGGCGTGTTTTCATTAGATTTGTTTTTGCTGCGTGTGTACATAAATAAATAGATAGCTGCCAGGATGTTTTACCTGCAGCCTGTAGGTAGGCGCAGACGAATCGATACCCCTACTCAGTGTGTATTTGGAATTACTTAGAAAACCATGTTATGCCGTGCGTCGACGGCCGATTCAATTCCCATGACGTGGCCGTCAACTGCGAGGGCACGTAGTTGCGTCCGATGCGAACTGACATCAAGCGCGTCGCGACCGTTCAATCGTCGTTACTCACTAGAAGTACACCCGCGAGCCTGCACTCTACACTCCCGCAGCTTAGCTAGGTGTGCTAGCAGGTCGTTTGTCTTTGCCGACGTCTGTGTCCTAACCCCCGCCTCAGCAGCAGCGGGTTTAAGTCACGAGATGCCTGCATTTGCAGTCAGTTCCGAGTTACATCGCCTCACTTCCGCGAACGGCAGTTTTGCCCTGCGCCGCCGATAAAAGTCGCTGCCGTAATGCAATCAGCGCCACAAAACAGTATTACCGACGACGTCATAATACTCGTAAATATAACGGAATGTCTGTTGAAATAAGATATTATAGAGTGACACGACAGGTCGTAAACGATTTTAAATGACAAATTAACTACGCTAAAGCTATCAAATACTTATAAAGTTCATATCAGCTTTTGCGGAAATTTAATGCAATCTTGTTTGCAAAATATCACGATTTTCCGTTACCTACTTGATTTATAGAGGGTGGGCCAAAAAACCGGACCTGTATGAGCGTTGATAACTCAGCGATGGTTAGTAATAGAAAGACATGTGATACGTCAAAAGTTTCAGAATGCTGTAAAGAATAAACAACAAATTTGCATAGTGAAGCATTTAAATATTTCTTGCCTAATTTGCATAAATATTCGTCACCTCCGAAATTCTGCCAAATCTGACTGTATCACATGGATTTAACATGGGTATTTGAGCTTTTGTAACTTAGCGATGTTTATTGATGGAAAGGCGCGTAATATGCCAGAAGTTTCGAAATTGTGTACAAAAGAAGTGTACAACTTGCAAGTCTCAGAATTTAAATATTTTTGCTTGATTTACACAAATCTGCCCACCTCTAAAATCATGCTAACTTGGCAGTAACACATGAATTTAAGTTGATTTTCATTCAGCATACAATGAAATATCAACAATCATTAACACATGCGTTGAGTTTAGATGAAATTCGACATAGGCAGTTGCCCAGCGTTTGCATTTATAACCGTCATCAATTTTTTAGGCAGGTAATTGATCGCTGGAGTTAATGTGTTCGGGATCAGCTGAGCCCAGCATTGGATTAGCACACGTTTTAGCTGGTCAGTTACTGAAATTTTGTGACCGTGCTATCTGTTGCAATGCCCCCACACTGAATAAGTCACAGAATTTAAATCTGGATTTTTTGACAGTGAGTTTTTGAGCTCAATGAACTCGGGCACATGGGAGTGCAGGCAAATGCCCAATTTCAGGGGTAATGAAGATTTATGCAAATTAGGCAAAGAATATTTAAATGATTTGTTATGCAAGTTCAGCCCTTTTTGTCTACAACATTCTAAAACTTTTGACATATCACACCTTTCTACGGGTAACCATCGCTGAGTTATCATCGCTCAAACCGGTCCGGTTTTTTGGCCCACCCTGTATGAGTCAACATAGTGAGGTCACCTAGTGGATGTGGGCAGTGACCTCGCTTGACGTTGTAACGGTGGTGTTGCATAAATAAGCATTGTAAATGCTGTGTAATAGATACAGGTCTAAAAATTTATGCCAAAATGTTACTGAATATAATAATATATCTCTGAGGCGACATAAAATTATTGCTGGTTAGTGTTAACAAAACGCATATGTTTGAATTTTGAAATCGAAATCGTTTACGACCTATCGAGTCGCCCTATACTATGGGCCTTTCTAATATCTGTGCTTGTTATCATGAGCATTGAGCAGTAAACCAGAAGCGCCGCACACGATTGTTTACGTTTGATGGAGGTACTGGTAATGAGTTCGGGTTATAAACTCCTATTGAAGTGCTGTGAAGCTCAGCAAATCTATACAGTTATAACTGTTATATGACTGAGAATTCCAGACGCAAGTCGTAACGTGGAAAGCTGTTGCCGACTCGGCTAGCGCCGAACAGTAACGGTCGATTATTCTGATCTGGAGGGAACAGTTCACGATACGGGTGCACTCATTGCGCAGACGCAAACGCTTCTCAGTACAATCGTAAAGCATTTCTTAGGAGTTATCGCGAACTGTAGAAGAGTTCTTGTCTTTATCTTTTATAGATTCTCCTGCTTCGTGGACTATCCGGCCAGAATACTGTATAGCCCTGAATGTGATAGCGGGTCATAGTTACGTAAAAGGCGCCCAGTAAACAGGTGTTTCTTTACAGTGTCGTTGAATTGTTTTGAGATTGTTAGTATCGGTGCTTGTGCTGTTCGTGTCTAGGACTATTCGGTGAGTATGTACCTACGCCAGGCATGGAGAGACCCGCGACTGTCTTTCCCGCCGATCAACCGTAAAGTGCCACAGGTTGTTCACCATTCAAACTTTATTAGTCAAGTAACTCTGTACTTACTGCTCTTTGCAATCTGTCGTGATTCAGTTTATAAAACAACACTGAATTTCGACATTGAACTAAAATGCTATACAAATTTTTCTACAACAAACTTGATTTTAGTGTCATATTATATTAAACTGTATTAAATTAGAAACATAGGACAACACTATAGTAGAGTTAGTTGAAGTTATTGCGCTGTAACGTTTTTTACTTACAAAGTTTTTTTCTTTGCCTTAGCTTTAGTCTTTCCTTAGCATATTAACTAACTAGAGCTGAAATGGCGGCTATGATAAGACCTGCCCAAATCGAAGCTTACAACGCAGCTTACTGTGCGTTTACCAGCTGAGTAATGGGGTGTTTACACGATCCAGCAAAGGTCCAGCAATACATTTGCTGGAAGTTTGCTGGACGTTTGCTGGATCGTGTAAATACTCTATAATGTGTAAATAAAACGTCTCCGTGCACAGCTGATTGTGCAGGTGCGCTTGGGCGAGGACGACCTGCAGCACGTCTGGGTGCCGGACACGTTCTTTCGCAACGAGAAACGAGCAACATTTCACGAGGTGACTGTCAGCAATCAGCTGATGCGCCTCAACTCGACCGGTCACATCTGGTATGTCACCAAGTAAGTCCTGCTCGCAACTTTTAAGGTGTTTCTACTGCAAGTCTGTGGAGAATGTCAGCCGTTGGGTTTTGCTGCTGCTGTTACTGCACGTACGTTTTGTATGTGCAAGTAATCAACGTTTTACTTTTGTCTGTTTTTTTCAAACCTGCTAGCAAACACAACGATTCTCGTAAAGCATGATTAATTGCCAAACTACTGGAAAACAGTCAGAAAGTTTAAGCTTTGGTCAAGACCGATGTTCTCCGCACTGCCAACGCGATAAGAAACGCAATTTCGTGTCTCGCTATAAAAACCAGGAGCAGTTTAAGTCTGAGCCGCCTTTTCCATCGTTCGGTTATGAAGTGATTTAACTCTGCGCACTTATGCATCGTAAACATGGAACCGTGTGCAATAATAGCGTCATCGTCAGTTTATTGCAAAATGAACTGTAAAGCCGTGTTCACAAGCACAACGCGATTTATGACGCATGCCAACTCGTACGTGTAGCTATACAGACGCAGGAAACAAGTTCTGACTCAATCTCGTCAGTTTTATTTTCCACAACTGGAGCAGAAGTTACGGCCATTGCTCAACTTGGTTTACTGTGTGTTACTGTACCAGGTACTATACTGCTACCGTATGTCGTATCGCACTACATCGCTGCGATCGCTATTTGCTGAAGAAGTTTCCCCAAAACCCCGAGTCGATTGGGGTCCCCTCCACTCGACGCGTTTAGCGTTTCTATCTCGGCGCCGGCGCCTCGACCGGCAGTACTGCTACTTCTGTTTTCTACAAACGAATCACTGTTCATTCAAGTGGAATGCTTAACGAGAAGCAATCTACGACACGACATATGACAACTACGAACAAATGGTATCAGACAGGCAAAAACACCGCAGAGAAAAGACTGCAGAGAAGTGGGCTGGAAACGTCGCAGATAGGTCGACATCATGGCGACAACGACCGGAAGTTATGCGACCGTAACGTACAAGTCACGTGGCACTGCAACCTTATAAATATTCATCAGCTGAGAGAACGACACACGCGGAACTTGTCGGAAGTGAGGCGAGCAGGTCAGGCTGACAGATGGCGCACGGTGTCCCTCCCGACATACCCCCAGGACATACCCCCTAAATCAAAACCTCCATCGACACCCTACTAAGATACAACCCCCGACGACTACCAGATGTACCGCACCAAGTACTAAGTTTATACAGGGTGCGGCAAAAAAATAGCCCCCGAAAGTTTTTCGCGGTTTTCTCAGCAACTGTTTAGAATTTTAATCTGAAATTTTAGAGCTTTATTTACTAAAACCTTTTACATCCAACTGCCGAGTAAAATTTGATTCTGTTAAAAAACGACGAAGTTACAAATTTGTTAACATGACCGCCTACTGATTTTTTAGTATTAAAAATGTTAAAGCTACAACACCAATTCAATAACATCGTTAAAACAACACTGTTAACCAATGATCAGACGCCAGAATTTCATTGTTACCGTGAATGTTCAAAGTGGCCACCGCCAGCTCCAAGCTCCAACACAAGCCTTCAGTCGCTTAATTTTATAAGTTTCACCGTCTTGTCGATCGGTCCTTGTGGCAGGTTGCCCCAGATAACCTGAAGCGCTTCCTTGACTTGGGCGATTGTTTTTGGCTTGGTTCCAAGCTTGCAGTAAGTAACTTCAACATCGCACCCCACACGCGATAGTCCATTGGGTTTATACTCGGCGAATTTGGAGGCCACTGTTTTTTTTGTCACGAAATCTGGACACTTGGCCCGCAGCCCGTTTCGTGTGCCACGCGCTGTATGTGCTGACGCGCCGTCCTGTTGAAAGATGAACCCGGTGGGCAGCCGGCGACTGCTTTAAAAGAACGATAATTAAGTAATAATTTATAAACAAAATAAATTACTGTTTATCAAAACGTCACTGTGACGTTATCGGCAGTAACGTGGTAACCGGTTTTTAAAAATTAAATAGCATTTTTAGCTCGAACATTTTAATGTTAAAAAATCGGTAGGCAGTCGTATTAAAGTCTATAACTTTGTCGTTTTTCAACAGAATCATACTTTACTTGGCAGTCAGATGTAAACGCTTTCATTAAATAAAGCTGTGAAATTTGAAATTAAAATCTTAAGCGGTTGCTGAGAAAATAGCAAAAAAACTTTAGGGGGCTACTTTTTGCCGCACCCTGCATGTTTATGTTTATTTATTATTTTATATGGAAAATAAAACAAAAAAAGCTTGTCTACCAGGAAGTTATGTCCGAGGGTATAATCCCACATTCTTGGCGGTCGACTCACAGAAGAGGGACTTTGCCTGCGAAGCTGCTAAAAAAGCTGAACAGCAACTGGGACCTAATTACTTATGCGCCATCGACGTGCAACCGTGTTATTACTGTTGACAATGATATTCCCGTCGGAAAAACATCACTGTATAAACACTCAAGACCCGAACCGCAATTTTAGTCTTTCAAGACAGATTTTTAACGTAAATACTACCTTCTTCCACGATGTAATGGAATTATTTAAATAACGTTTCTTATTTTATTATAAATTATATACGACCGCAAACATCACCAATCTGTTTTCGAGAAAAATGTGACGTTATCTGGCTGTAGCTTAAATTATTTTGTTGGCTCTTGCTGCCATTGCTAATTGTCAGCATCAAGGTAAATGTCAAATTTGCCTTGTATTTGTACTTTTAAACTGTTACCTTTTTCACGTACGCCATGTTTTGCCAATTTAATCTTGAGAAGATATCTCTGTTACACAGTGGTAATAAATTACTAGTTTTTCTCAGTAGGCCTACATTTAGCGATGTTTATCTGTGATTTTTTGTGTTTGTGGTATCTTTTTCTGTACTGTTATTCAGTTTGTGCAGTTTTTTATTATTGACAGCTGCAAGAACATTTGGAACATTTATCGATATAAATCTTTAGTTACGTGTTCGATGAAACAATGAATTAATGATCGACTGAATAATATAGTAGTTGGAAAGTGCGACATTATCGCCGGACAGCCGAATGAAAATACGAGAAATGTTCGAGTCCTTTGTTTTGTCCGTCGCTTCTAGGCGACTTGCATCGGTTACTGCGACTGACGACGATTGATTGTAATGCATACGTGCACTGGTCGATGCGTCAGACTGCTCAGACATCGTCGGACTAATAATCTTTCACCTGCCTGTCACGGCAGTTGCACTAACCGCAGCCACACCGCAGTAATAATACGACGACAAAGACGATGTAAATATAGAATACATGTGCTAAAAGTGGCAGCTTCATTACGAATGGACTACGCAGACCGATAAGCGCAAACGCAAGATAGCACAGCGCCACTGAAGTCTTTTTAGCACATACTGGCGCTTTACAAGTCAGATTATTATTATTATTATTATTATGAATATAGGACATATGTAGGACTATTGCAGAGTATATTCATGTTTTAAAATAGCCTACCTGTAATCGTATTGATGTGTTTCTATACTTTCCGTATCAGAGGAAACAGTCATCGGGCTCCAAACGGATGTACAAAATTTCGCTCCTCCGAGAGTGGCAACAGAGTGTCAAAAAGACGCCCGTTAGCAAACGCGTTTTTGGCCCCGTCATGTAAGTCGAATGGGTAATAACACGTTTTGTCGGTCGTCATAAGGCGTGACTTGCGTTCAGTTCTGAGCGGTAAGGCCGTCGTCGCTAATAGCAACCGGTTTCAGCTTCAGTTAGCAGCCGATGCCGAATGCTGCGGCGGCGTTAATTAGATCTACGACTCCTGGTCAGTGCCGCGGGAACCTGGACTGACGGTCGACAGGTCGCGATATCTGTTCCGTGCTCAATGCAGCTTTATGCGTCGCCTGAGATATATCTGACCTCATGTGTATATATACGGTGGGCGGTAGCAGCTGTGTACGGAGACGTTTTATTGCAGCGACTGTAACGGCTAGCATATATGACGTTGTTATCCGGTTGCGCGATTCCGAGCATAATAGTAGCTGTAAAACAACTGTTGCCGTTGTGCATTGCCTACCATGTGTCAACAGTATCTGCGTGCCCGCGCAAGTGTGCCTAGTATTTGTACGAGCAAACCAGCGTTCCGTTTTTTTTACCGCGAAATGAACTCAGTGCCAAGTGCGCTATTAGTAGCCGACTGGGGCCGATTCTGTTGTACAAGAGAACCGGGAATTTAGTTTGGAGGACCTAGAATATTTATTTCCGGCTACTGCTATTGCCACTGTAAGTTGTCCATCCGTCCGTCCGTTCGTCTGTCCGTCTGTACGCTTCATGCATCTTGACAATGTAGATTGGATTACTTAGAAATTCGGTCGTTACACGTCGGTAATTACGCAATTTTTGCTTTTCGAGGCCTGTTTGTATTTGAATGCCTTTTTCACATTTTTTTGCATGCAGTGCACTTGACCAAACATGATTTTATAACCAGTACTTTCTGATAAAGCAAGCGTACAATTCGTGTATGCTGTCCAGAGAGTGCCATTAATGCGCGGTAGTAATGATTCGTGAAAATGTAGGTAGCTATACCGTTCTTCTTAGGCCTTTTAAAGCCTTATTCACATTCCACACATCAATCCTCTTCTCAACGGATAAGTTCCGCAACTTATCAACTTGCCGACTTTGGACCTAACGGCCGATTTTCCATTATGGTCCAAACATCGTTTTTCGTCTGTTTCTTTATAGTTTTGTTTTCGTTAATTTTTGCAATTATATCGCTACGGTAGGTATGCTCTGACTGCCTGTCAGGTGGTGAATCGTTTCATATTGTTACTGTCGCACAAGTCAGTGGGCAACCCGCAAGCCTGCTACAGCGCGATACTGTCACCGGCTGATCCATAACTTTGTTCGGTATTCGTCGTCTGGTTTGCCCGGCGCGAAGGTGGCGGAATAGGGATGTCTGACGTCTCCGGAGAAGACTTCTAATATCAAAGCACTACCCGCGATCATTTACTCATCTCGGTAATAATCCGGCTTTACGCAGAGCGAGAACGTTGATGTAAATAAGTAAGTAATGCCAAATCTATACGCGGCGTGCGTCGCACTGCACTGCTGTAAGTTACACGAAAGTTCAGCGTACGCGAGCGTGAGCGTATTCTTCAAGTAACAGAATACATTATGCTGGAGCGCTGGCTCTAGATTTGTTTACCTTTACCTGAACTGACACATGTCCGGGGTCAGAGAGATCCCCGCACTGTATCACAGCTGGGTCTGCAGTCGGTACGTTGACGGTCTGTAGGTGACAGATCGGGCTCCGCGTGACAGTATCTCTGCCGCTATGTCTGCCCTGACGGTTTCATTGCTAGATACAATGACAGAGACACAATGTTGACTACTACAGTCGCAAAAATTTTTAGTTTACTTTCAGTTTATTTTCGAGCATGTCTCACTTTTGTTACTGATATGACATAGTGGCAGCAAATGATATGGACAATATACGCAGTTTTCCAAAATGTGATCTATTGTGCAATAAATTACATACTAGGTTTGCGTGATATTATATCCATTAGCAGAAACATAGTGTTATATTTAGAAGTTAGTGTAGAGAAGCATTTGTTTGCATGTTTGGTGTCATCCTTATCGATTAATTAGTACAAATTTATCACCGAGTTTGCCAGTAAAAATAATGTGAACATCAGCCAATATTTGAGAAATGTTTTAAGCTACAAAAGTTGGCTGATTATTTTTTACATTACCCAAAAGAGGCCCGCTTCAGACGAAATTTATGATGTATTTAGCTCGTTATGTATTACATAAAATTGCACTGCGGCCGTGCAAAAATTTCAGTCCATAAGCTAGAATGCATCGATGTTTTTTTCCCAAATCTCAGCTTGCCTAATAGTACAGGGTGGGCCAAAAAACGTGCCACTTTACTTTTGTCCATATCTTTGCCAATTATTCATCAATTTAATATTCACAATGGAGTTAAGCAAGGTGGAGTACTTAGTCCAGTGCTTTTTTGTGTCTAAATTGATGACTTACTGAATGCATTGTGCGGCTGGTGTAGGATGTCATCTAGGATATATGTTTGTCGGTGCATTAGCTTATGCTGATGACATTGTGTTGATATCGCCAACCATGCATGGTGTGCGGTTAATGCTAAGAATGTGTGACGAGTATGCCAGTGACTTCGATGTTGTTTTCAATGCCAGCAAATCCAAGTGTCTTGTTAATAGGCATAAATATGTTTCCTGCTGTATTAGTGTTGATGATGTGTGTTCTCGGTTGGTTCTCTAAGGTAGACTGTGATACTAAAACTAGATTGTTTAAGTCATATTGTTCATACTTTTATTGTTGTGAACTGTGGGACTTGTCTGATGTATCATTGCAGTCATTGTGTATGTCATGGCGTTTAGCCTTACGTAGAATTTGGAAGCTACCTTATAACTGTCACAAATCGATACTTCATTTATTGTCTGGAGGTTTGCCTTTGATGGATATTTTGTGTAAGCGTTTCTATAATTTTATACATACATGTGTGAATTCGGTAAATGGATTGGTTAAGTATGTAGCAAGACAAGGCGTTCTGTTGAGTGGCATGAAGTCATGTATAAGGCGTAATGTGCAGTTTCTCAGTGAAAGGTATCAGGTGTGTATACCGGACATGTTAATGCACAATCTTGCTGAGTCCAATTTCACCAGGATCTGTCAGACATGTTGAAAACGGTATGGACCCAGAAGTCTTTTGGCAGGCCCGGTTGGTGCATGAACTAGTAATGGTCAGAGACGGGCTGTAT
>Ga0209367_1008310_pt1 | contig 14187 bp, 7 predicted proteins | sample WorMetLIZISLAND2_FD_187412 | JGI IMG/M metagenome (GOLD analysis project Ga0209367, IMG submission 187412) | Marine gutless worms symbiont microbial communities from Max Planck institute for Marine Microbiology, Germany - Olavius geniculatus... ... | reverse complement strand
ACCCAGAAGTCAACCGGCTCTGAGTCACAGTCACCATCCATTTCATTGCACGTAAGTATCTGGCTAAAAGCTCGGCCACTGAAACATCAGTCGCAGTGTCACTGTCACAAATGGCGTATTGGCGTCGTTTTTACATCGATTTACAAGACCACAGCGAAGTAGTCTGTTACAGTGCTATCGATCTTGTAGGTACAAAGGACTTGAAAAAGGACTTGCTGGCAGAGGCTCCAAGTCCAAGTCCAAGTCCAGCAAAAACGGACTTAAGTCCGGACTCGAGTCCAAGTCCGGACTCGAGTACTACAAGTCTGGTGTATAGCGCGTATTAGCTACGGTAATTCTGTCTGTCCGTCTGTCCGTCACGACCCGGAACCGATCCAAGACCAGGCGAGATAGAGATTTCAGGTTTTTACCATATGATAGCCTATTGTCTCTAGTATTTCGTGACAAAATTTCATCCCGCTGGGTAAAGGGGATTCCCTCGAACGAGGGGGCGAAAGAGGGCACCCCTTAAAAGCGTTAATTTTGCCGCTATAAGCTCGTCTAACGTGAAAATGGTTACAGATAGGCACCGAGATGCTGCTTATCATAACAAGCACTGGCGTCGAGCTTCTTAGAAATATCAACATCGATGACCTTGAATGACCTTGAACTTGAACCCTCAAAATAGCTAGTTTTAGTGAATTTTTCGCTATTTCGGGCTGCGACACGCATTTCAAAAGTGAATTGCGCCAAAATGGCTGGAGATAGACTAAAACAACCTGCGTATGAAATTTTCAGCATTGAATGTAGATTTTAGCAGTCCAAGTCCGAACCCTTTACGTTCAAGGAGGGTTGCGTAAGCGGGTATCAAAGAGAAGTACCATTCTAAAAAGTGGTTATTTATCCGTTGTTAGCTTTCTAGCGTGAAAATAGTTGCAGATAGGCACAGATATACTGTTTATCATAACAAGCACTAGCGATCGACGAGCTTCTTAAAAAATGTCAACGTCGATGACCTTAAATGACCTTGAACCCTAAAAATATAGGTTTTTAGTGATTTGTTGGCGATTTTTGGCTTCAAAAGAGTGAATTGCGACGGAATGGATAGATAGACCAAGATTACTTGCGAACAGGAACTGCTATAGGCTCTCGCGCGTCTTTTGAGCATTAGCTCAGATTTCTTGTTTATTGCAACTAGGTGTAGGTCTAAGCTAAAGGTCCTTTTTGACGAATGATAAGCCAATACATTGTCTTGGATTTGCATCGTAACGAAATTTCTTGACAAGGCCCCATATTCCGATGCTGAAGTAAAACATAGCCTAACAGCGTTAGATGGAGAATGTGAATTTTAGACAGTCAGCGAGGGCAATAGTTAGGCCTATAAGAAGAAGGTGGTTGAAGATTTAAACTTGAAATCGGATTATTTGGCGCGGCTTGACATTGTTTAGTGCACACAGGGATCCGGTCGTCGATGAACTGGACTCGTCGAGTTGTTTGTCTATCGCTGTTGGAGACTCGAGTCTGCATGAGTGCGTGTGCTTGCCACGGCCCGGCTGCTGATGCTGCATCAGTCCATCCGGGAGCGTTGAAAATGCAGGACCTGACATTACAGAACCTGACAATGGCCGACCTCCTCTTTCCTTATCCTGCTCTGTTGGCCAGGCAGCGAAGTGATGTTCAGCTTTGCAGACTGCAGTATCAGGTCGTAAGCCCCTGCAAAATTTTAAAACGCGAAGAGACTGCCGGGGAATGGAGTAATTAGGCCTACAACTGAAATGAAAGTTTAATATTGATTAAACTAACACGCTATTTTGAATATTTAAGTATATTAAATTTAGATGTTTGTTAAATGCCCAGTCACATGCCAAATTTTTAAAGTGCTTACTGAACGAGAAGGCAATTGTCCCCTCGTGCGTCAGCGTAAGTAAGTAAGTGAAGTAACGAGAATTTGTGTAGCGAATAACGTTCAAATACCTTTAATATGCTCACATAGCTATAGTCCTGATTACATTTCGTCCAGCAATGCAGCAACACGGTTTGGTCCGTCATTGTCAGGTCTTGTACAGTCCGGCCCTGTAGTTTGGTCCGCCACTGTCAGGTCCTGCATTTTCAGGCGACCCGTCCATCTGAACGTCAACAGACGATGCTGTCCGTCTCCAGCAGGCTTGGGCTACGAATGATGCGATCGAATCACTGACACGGACTCATGTGCTCGTGGAATCAGCGACATGAAGCGCGGTCGTTCATGGACTGGCGTGCTGGCCTGGCGTGGCCGCGTAGAGTGCACATATCGCTGAGAAAACAGCAATCGCTGAAACTCGACGCTCTGGAAATGGACAACCCGTCGACTGTTCGCTTCCGGCGCATAGGCTTATAGGATTTGCATCGCACACGTATAGTCTACATGCGAGTTCTGTTACGTGCATGTAGACCGGCAACATTTCGGGCTGTCATGAGATAACGACCTTGTCCATAGGACGCTAGTAGAATCACCATCGCATTGGGTGGGCCACAGTGTATTGAATCGTAAGTTGTCGCCAACAGTTTTATCACTCAAAACTCATATGCCCCGTCTGATTTGATACAGCTACGTAATTTATAGGCCTAGGTCCAGTCTATGCCAGGCTGTAATAACAGTAATTTATCATGACTATAAGGTTGTGATATTCTGCGACTATTTTCCGTCTGTTTAGGAAAAATTAGCTTAACTTTCAACTTACAGCTGCTCCTTTTCAGTAATAAATGTTTCAGTTTGGCAAACCACGATTTACATAGTCGATCCAAATTGATGATAGCCTACTGAGAGCAGGTGTAAATCAACGATGGACAGTCGCAGCATTAGTCTACTGTAGTATTCAACCCCTAGCGGATGATCGTAGGCCTATTGATCACGGCTGTACGCGTGCGAGGCAGAACAGCCGCAACGCGTCGCCATCAGGTATTCAGTCAAATTATCTGTGATGAGAGCATGATATCGGGTTGCAGAAGCTGGCGACAGATATTCTCATCGTGATGGAGACGTTGTCGATAGAGCAAATGGTTGTATAGCGCGTCGTCCACGGTAAATTAGATGTGACGACCTGATGCAATGCGAGGTCATCCAGCCACAGCCCTCTAGATTAGTCTATTTAGAGGGCCATGATCCAGCGCCCATATACTGATGCCGTGCCACACACGACGTTATGCATCATTTAGTTAACTTAGGTCTGACACGGGACAGCAACCTCTAGGCCCATACCGAAAGCATAAGACACGCGACAGGTCATTTTTCTCGTAGGAATCTGATACGCAATGATCTGACACTGACACGGTCTAATGTTCTTGTCTGTTTTGGGCCTAATGTTCAACGATATAACGCTGACAATTTCTTGGCATTTAGCCTACACGTGTCGTCCGACATTTTCTTGCTTAATCGTTCGTTTTTACGTTGCAATCTTAAATAGAGCAGTACTGATTGTTATAAGTTAAATACGTTCACCCTTAAAAGTAATAAAAACGCATTTGGTACAAACGCAAGCATATATGCGATTAGTGAATTGTCACTGCTTTCTTAAATTCTTACTGAAGCAAACACGCATTGAATTTGAAAATACGAGAGTTCAATTAAGCCTATACTAAAAAGTCAATCAAATCGGAAAAGCTATTCCTAGGCCTACTGACAGTAATTTTTGGTTAACTTAGGTATGCCCTTCAAAACGATAGGCCCGATGCAAATTCGGTACTTAATAATAAAGCATTAACGAATTTAGTAGGATCTTTGGTTTCGTAAGCTATTTATTCTCACAGCTATAGTGAGAACGATCGTAATTCGTAACTCTTGTGTGGTCAGTCATCTGGCTGTGATAACGCCGACGGATCGCATATGATTGCGATTAATCAGCAGTATCCGGTCTTAATATGGTAGATTGGCGACGTTTGATGTTGGTTCCTTGAAGCGCCGTGGTCGTCAGCATCTGAAGCCGCATCCCGCATCCCGACGCGCGCGGTCCACCTCCGTCACTTTACGCAATCGCAATCATCGCTCGTTTGCCGGCCGACTGACTTCAGCGGCTGGCGGGCCCTGCGCACGCAGCACGGCGTCCCGGAGTGGCGTCCCGCTGCGCCCTGCATGGACAACGCCGCTCGCCAGGTCACGCCCCGTCATATCGGATGTGCTCGGAACGACTGTTGCGCCTCGCCTCGGCTGAGTCGGTTCGTACAAATTGCTTTCGAATGTCTGCCAGTTATCAGCAGTCTAGTTGCCTACCACTGTATCTGCGTCCCTCCGATGATGCTGGAGACGAGACCGAGCTTCGTCGTTCTGAGGCGTTAATTCCCGCCTTTCATTTGCTCCACCGTCTTTAGTCGATGTTCCTGCATTGTCTTCCGCTTCACAGCCAAGCCCTTGCAACTATTTTAATTCTTATTGCCAGTTTTACAAAACCAGCGTTCTATAAAATGAAATGGATTCGATTTTTATTGAGTTTCATATTTTTTGAAACAATTTTATCACGCAGACTGAGTCCGCATACCCTCATGGCTACACTAAATTAGGCTAGAAGATCTCTGGATTACGGTCTGGCCACACCAAGTAAATTATACGCTACCTATAGATATCGTCATACGCCACTCATTAATTCTGTCTTCTTCAGACAATATTTAAGCCACAATTTCCACTGCAGTACACGTTAGATAAATTATTAACGAATGTGACAAATGTTAGCTAAATTTCGACTTTAAAACTTCGCTAGACGTTCACAGTGTAACGGGTGGTGTATACGAGTAGAAAGTCAGTTAACTCGCGCGAGACATCGTTTGACAGCAGCCACGTTACTTTCTCATGCCGTGGTTGATCGGCAACGCGACAACTTCGACAAGTCACGTTTCCAGAGAACTGGCAGAGATTGAAAGAGTTTCCCCGGTGTAAACATGGCACAGTCGTTCAGTTAACTGCTCACTGCGTGTTCCGTGCCCGTGCAACACGTGTGCACTGTGAAAGCTTTCGATCAGCTGGTAGACATATGACGAGTTCAAGACACACTATGTGTATGCAGATTACGCAGATTAGGCTGCGAGTCAAATATCACCCACCGAGCCTCGTCGTTTGTCAACATAAGCGGATTCATAGGCGGGACAGAAGAGCCATGCTCCCTTCAAGATGCCAAAAGTCGCACAACCCCCACCAGATGGCATTTACATCCGTTGAATGCAAGAGCATAACTCGCGACGCTCCCCTAATGCAAAAGTAAAGTATACGCGTAGAAAAAGTTAATTATGTTTTTCTAATTTTCTATAAACGTTAAATAAACTATTTTGAGATATTTGGTTAATTCTCAAATAATCTCACATGCACGCGCTCATTCTGCTTGGTTTTCGGCGAATAAAAATTTGACATTAGGCCCCTATATAAAAATTAAACAAAACATCTTAGAAAACCAAATGCCGGTCTCAAAATTCCAAAATTTGCTAAGATCGCTTATAAAAAAACTTTCCAAAATAAAACCTTTTTAAAGAAATTCGGGTGACGGTTCGTCTAACTGGATTTAATTCTTTTGTGTAGAAAATTGTTTTTGCTGATGAATGACAATGATGACAAATTCGAGCGAAAGCAATTAATTGTCAGTTGTTCAGCAACAGACGAGGGACGGAAGGACAACAAAGACTTGAGCTCGCCGGGCTCCAGCCACGGCACGCACTTCCCGGCAAGGCCACGCAAGAGACGTGCTAAAGTGAGCGATAATGTAAAACACAGTCGTCAAACAGTGTCTGGCCGATGTCACATTATAAAATCTCTCTCCCATGAAAAATTCGCTCGTGGAGAGATAATCACAGAATTGATACGGGTTTTTGTCCGACGTTAATTCACCCGCACCCGAATTATCAGTGTTAACGCTAACCCTAACCTTAACTTCGGCGGTTAATTCGGCCGCGGGTGAATTAACAGACAAGAACCATGATATGTCTGCCGTTATTAAAATATCGCCGGTGCGGCCCCGTAAAAGTCTGCCAATTATAGGATCGCTCCCTAGAAAAGTCTCCCCCGGCCGACAATTTACCGGTGAAAATGCGCCCCACTCGGGCGGCCGCTGGGGGTGCGGATTTTCGCCGGTAAATTATCGACCGGGGGAGACTTTTCTGGGCCGTGATCTTATAATGGGGCACCTTTCCTGCCTGCAGTGCACTGTAATGCGCTGGTAGCGTGACGGACACGCCGTGGCATCTTGTCTGTCATCCACACATCATCTGTTACGACGTCAGCAGCCGCAGCCGACCGACAGACGCACAGATGGCGACGCTAGGCCTCGCTAGCACGCCCGCAGAGCATTTCACAATCGGCCACCCTTGACATCGCATCACGGCACGGGTGAGATCTACTGATTATGAACCGTCACAGACAACATATGTCGTCGGTATTTCTACTACAAAGTGCAACAGCTGTTCGCGTCGCGTCTCCGTCATTTGACATCGTGCCCGATTTTCTGCCATGCAGCACTGCAGAGCTTAACGTCATGCAGACGACTTCATTTTAGTCGCAACAATAACAGCCGAATCACAATGTCATCGAGTTAACCAACGGCTGGCTACGTTTATTTAACTCGGTAAACGTGTTCGTAAACATTTTGACATGGATAAATTGTACAGCTGCGTGACTTGAATAAAGATGACAAAAAAGTATATGGAACGTAGATAGTGAGTGGAATGAAAATTTACTGGACATCAGTTTTCGGATTTGCCATGCAGTCATAAATAACTCATTCTTTCGCATAGTATTGATACGAATAGTCTCAGTGAAGTGTTTTTACGCGCGAAAGGAGCTGTTGCTTTATCGCGTCTTAGCCATCGCAATTCTGCCTGTCTGTGTTTGTCTGTCCGTCTGTCTGTCCGTCACACGGGTGGATCAGTCAAAAACGATGCAAGCTAGGATCACCAAATCTTCACCATCGGCTGCCTGGAAGATTTTAGTTTCAGGATCCGTAAAGTTTTTCCATAAATTCGAAAGAGGTCACCCCGGGCAAGGGCGATAAATGAGAGGGGATGGGAAAAAATTGCGATTTTTAGCCAATAAGTCACTGTATCTCAATAATGGTGCGAGATAGGGCCTAGGTTACTATTAATCACTGATAGAAAGTTATACACTGGCTATAGATTGCCAGCGAATTCAATGACCTTAGATGACCTTGAACGTTAAAATAGGGATTTTAATGGATTTTTTGGCGATTTCGGGCTGCGAGATACATTTCAAGAGCGAATTGCGCCGAAACCAATTGAGATAGACATAGAAAAGCTGCGAATAAAATTTTTAGCACTGAACGTAGATTTCAACGATTTAAGTATCAATTTTCTATGTTCAAGGAAACCTGCGCACGAGGGCATCAAAGAGCGGTACCTCCGTAAAAGTCGTTATTTTACCGTTGTTGGCCAGTCTTTTGTGAAAACGGTTGCAGATAGCCATGTGCGTTCTATACTTATCACAACAAGCACTAATGACGAGCTTTTTAGTCGTATTAACATCGATGACTTTGAAAGAACATAAACTTCCGAAATATGGAGTTTTTATTGATGTTTGCAATCTTTGGCTGTAGCGCACACTCCACGAATGAACTGCGACGAATTAAATGGCTAAAGATAGACCGACAGTTTGCGAACAGGAACTGCTATTTTTTCGCGCGTCTCGTAAGCATTAACTCAAATTTCTTGTTTTACTCTGACAGAGTTTTTTTAACATTTTCCATAATACAGGGCATCGTCGCGATTCGTCTATAAACAAGCGTCTGTAGGTCTATCTGTCACTGACATCGCGTCATTAGGCGGATCGCAATTTTCACACTGTGGCAGGTAGGTAGCCAGTCTTTGTACGTGAAACGGTGATCATCATTTAACAAATTGATTGTTGCGCTGCGCTGCGGTGGCCGTATAGGTCAGTTGCAAAATTAATGAGTGCGGCTATCGAGTGTCGATTACACAAGCGGACTGAGTGACGCCGTGCGTGTACGGTGTCAGTGCAGTGGGCTAGCGGTGGAGCAAGCGTCCCGGCGGTCGCACCGTGCCGCCCGATCCGTCCCAGAGCAACCGTGACGGTCGGTGCGACCGGGCGGGGCCGGTGTCACATTAAAATGCCTCCTCGATGAAAAATCCGCCCGGAGAGATATAATCATGCACGGAACTAATATGGATATTTGTCCTTTAATTTACCCGCACCCGAACTCTAATCTTAAAGTGCGCGTCAATTGTTGACGTGCGCTAACGTGCGTTAACGCGCGCCAACGCGCGTCGCGCAGCGTTAGCGTTATTGATAGCGCACCTTTAGTCCTAACCTTAACTTCAGCGGTTAATTCGTGTGCGGTTGATATGTCTCTCTTCATTAAAATATCGCCGGCCCCATAAAAAGTCTACCCATTATATGATCGGTCCCCCAGAAAAGTCTCCTCCCGACCGACAATTGATCGATAAAAATTCGCCCCGCTGGGCGGCCGCCGGGTGGGGCGGATATTTGCCGGTAAATTGTCGGTCGGGGAGGCTTTTCTGGGGGAAGGCGATTCTATGATGGGGCACCTGTCGGAGCGTCGTCTCTCCGGGGACTGAGGACGGGACGCCTGTCGTCCGGACGTCGATTAGATGCGATTGAATGGTGCTGCGACGACGGTGGCACTGGCCAGAGACCGTGCGCCCGATCGCTTGCGCATCTCGATCGCTCCACTACGATCGACGTGAGTGACGAAAGCGACGACTGCAGGCGCTTTCAAATTAAAACAAAACACGACCGGCCGTGCAGCGCGCGCACACACACGTCACACGTGACGTCACAGGTTGTCCGAGGCCCCACACGCAGCATTGTGCGTCCAGGCAGGCAGGCCTGCACGCTGGCTGCGATTGTTCCATGCAATCATCACTCTCGGGAGAACGTTGATTTCATGGCATCCATGCACACGACCGGTGTCAAATTTCCGCGATCGTTTTTCCAGACACTAAGTCCTGATGTGGTAATGACGGAGCCCGCTGAAGGCCAATGTCTTCTACAGCTCCAAGAGTGGGTCTTTGTGCGGACTCGAACGCGTTTGCGGACGGGTCACGTCCGCAAACTTTTTGGGGACGCGAACGCGGACGCTTCCTGAGACAAAACACTTTTGCAACGTTCTATACTTTAAAGTGACAATAATACTACAAAATTCCAGTTGCATTTGCAGGTTTTTTGCACATGCCACATTGTTAAAGGCTGTCCATGAGTTCCAGTCACCAACTTTCCGTGCCACGTCATCGTCTCAGCACTCGGGTGTTTTCTTTTGCCTGACCAACTGTCTGGAACTCACTGCCCGATGATTTTCGGGATCCGGGGTGTTCTGCTGAGACTTTCAGACAGTCGTTGAAGACGTTCCTGTTCTCGCAGTATTACCGTGTACAGCGCATTAGATGTTTTTTTAGGATAATGCGCTATATAAATTTTCATTTGACATTTGCCACTTTAAACATTATCACTTACTGGCAGTGCGGATTCGGACGCGGAATCGGACACAAAATTCTAGGATCCGCACATCTCTGCAGGGAGTGGGTTTCCCCATGCTAGCTGTAAGCCTGTAATTAGTTCTGTTCGTCTAGCACTCGACCAGTTGTCGCTGATTAGACCACTTCCGGTCAGAGTGTAAATAGAATTTTCGACCGACACCGTTATTCGCTGGCCGGTCCACCTGTCGCGTCACCGCATGACGTCATTTGACAGTATGGACGATTATGTGATGGTTTATGTCCTGGACTACGCAGCCTCAAACATACCCCGCCCCCACCCCACGGACATGAATCGTAACACTACGGACATGAAAGAATGATAGGAATCGTCACACTACGGTATGGACTTAGCTATATCGTATAGAGGGTAGGCCTTCTATATAGAATATCAAAATAAAAGGACAGGCGTAGTAATGAGCAACTGAAGCAATGTGACAAATGACGATATAGTAATAATTTCATCAGCGGCAGCAATTATATTTGAAGTTCCAAGGCTTGACATAATAGTCGTGTTTAATGTCAGCGATGCACGTTATTGGTGTCTGATAGTGCATGCAAGTTCAAGTTGAACCCGGAACTTGCACTGCAATTTAGCTCAAAGCCTCAAACTCGCACGCAATGATGTGCAATTTTGTGCATTGCATGGTCTGGGAGATGGGCGTGGCCTGAGAAAATGTGCACCTCGACTGTCACTCCGTCGTTGCAGTGAAATCACCCAGACACCGAGTGCATGACTGACATTGAATTGTGAAGACAATCGTACGTGTGACCGCAATGACCGACATTCACACTCCTCACGCATAGGCCTATATCAAATTCAGCCGTTTTATCGCTCAATTAAAACACAATTTACAGCCAATTTTCGCTTGGTCTTTTCCTTATTTTTGGTTTAGCAGCTATGCAACATTAAAATAAAAACTGTGGATCGTTAATTGAGCAAAAAAAACCCCAAAAAATCGACGTTTTGCGATATTCCTTGCAACGTTTGCAGGCTTTTACTTGGACACCTGCTGGACCCATATTTCAACTTACATTTTCAGTTACTCATTATTTTGTTTCGCATATAGCACAAGAAATCTGAGCTGATGCTCATGAGACGCTCGATAGCCTATAGCAGTTCCTGCTCGCAGGTAATCTTGATCTATCTCCATCCATTTCGTCGCAATTCACGCTTTTGCAGCCAAAAATCGCCAAAAATCACTAAACCCATTATTCTTAGGGTTTAGGTCAATCAAGGTTATCAATGTTGACAATCCTAAGAAGCCCGTCGCCAGTGCTTGTTATGTTAAGCAGCATGTCTGTGCCTACCTGCAACCATTTTCACGTTAGACAAGCCAGCAGCGGATAAATAACCACTTTTTAAGAGTGAAACCCCTATTTGACACCAGTGTGCGCATGCAGGCCTCCTTAAACCTAGAGGGTCCGGACTTAAATTGCTAAAATCAACATTCAATGCTGAAAATTTCACATGCAAGTTGTCTTGGTCTATCTCCAGCCATTTTGGTGCAATTCACTCTTGAAATGCGTGTCCGAAATCGCAAAAAAAAATCACTAAAACCCGCTATTTTCTGGGTTCAAGGTCATTCAAGGTTATCAATGTTGACATTTCTGAAAAGTTCATCGCCAGTCCTTGCTATGATAAGCAACATGTCTCTGCAACCATTTTCACGTTAGACGAGCCAATAAGTAGAATAACGCTTATTTAAGGGGGTGCCCCACTTTCTCCCCTTGTTTGTGGGGACCCCCTTCACCCAGTGACATGAAATTTTGTCGCAAAATACTAGAGACTCTAAGCTATCATACGGTGAAAACCAGAAGTCTATCTCACCTGGGCTCCGATCGGTACCGAGTTGTGACAGACACCAAGACACCAGGACAGGCACCAAGACAGAATTACCATAGCTAATATACGCGCTATAGCTATAGATATGCTAGCTCTCGCGCATAAAAATATACCCGTTGGACTGCCTTAACGGATTTATTTCATGGCACTTCTGCTGACTTTCTTGTATTAATTTTGCATTTTTTGCATGCTCTTTAATACATGTGTTTGTTTTGGCTGCATGCGGTTAGCTCGCATGGCCATTTTCAGCGCGTTTTGCATTTTAATATCGTATTGTATCGCAGCAGTAATGTTAGGCTAGTAATTTTGCCATTTTGTTTCTCTCTCCCTCTCTCTCCCTCTCGCGTGACGCTTGAAGCGCGTGCATGTGACGGTTGTCTATCAAATACCGCTTTCATCATCATCATCATCATCCGTGTGAGCGACATCGACTATGGTTGACAGCTGTTGATGCCGCTGCTGCTGCTGCTGAGTTATCCTAGCATCTTGGGCTCATTTAGGGGTCGTTTACGCCTACCCATTTTTGAAACTAAAAAAAATAAACGAAAAAGAAGTCGTAAGAAAAAAGACCTTTGCCAGGGTTAACTGTTATCAATTTCTCAGTCATTCAGTAGATTCGTAAAGCGGCCCTTTACATAAGCAGATTTTTCAGGGGCGCCTGTTATAGGTACTATCAAAAAGTCATGTCTTAAGGCCTAACTTCAAGCACTAGCAGTGCCCACTAATGTCAATTTTTTCAGTTCTGGAGGAAGATCGTTTCATGCACACTGTTTGTGCCGATGAGCAGAAGCTTCGCTGACTGAACCTTGCAACAAGGTGTAGGCCTATAGCTTATAATGGTGTCTCTACAGCTTACCATCACGAATGCGGTGTTGATGAGACACATGCCGCCTTTTTCACAGTTCTAAATACGCCCCTGCCCTGACTATAGCTTGTCATCGTTTCTCTCACCACGACATCAACCGCATGATTGTGATGCACAGGAGGTCAGCCAGGACACGATGATGCAGATGCATGACGACTTGCAGAGGCCTACAATAGCAGCAGCAACTGCATGCTGCACTACAGTGACAGGGTCACGTCACGTCACTGCACGTCAAGGTTTCGACTTAACTCCGTATCTCCAGTGAATCGAGCTCTTCCTCCAAGGCTCCAGCACAGCCTTTCATCATCCCCACCACACAGTCGGCTTTTTAGCCGACCGTACTAGCTTAACGGTCGAGCTATTGGTACGAGTTGTCGTCCGTCTGTCTGTCCGTCTGTAACGAATGTATTGTGGCTAAACTTTAGGTCTTAAAAAGAAACTTTTTACATGAGTAATTAGCCGTGTGTGTTAGACTTAGGCATGCAAAATTTTAGCCATCTAGTGCAACGGAAACTTTTTCAAATTGGAAGTTGAATGAACGGGGGTAGGAAATTCAATGGAAAACTGGCCATATCTCGGAAACGGTAAGAGATGGGGCCAAGGTTACTATTAATCACTCATAGGAAGTGCATACGCCCTTTTAGATAGAATGAAAATCATCGACCTTAGATAACCTTGAAGGTAAATGACAACCACTGCAGTACAGTCGGCTACCTTAGCGACAACTGGGCTTTTTGTACTGTAGCCCATCATGTACGTGCACAGTACAAGCGTTTTTTGACAGTTCTTCTCAGTGCAGTTTGCGAAAAAACCAAAACAATGGATAACCCGATACATTTACCATTTGCCATTGAACCAAACCCGGTCGGGACTAGCGGTGGTACATGCCGAAACGGTACCCAGTTAGATTAAAAAGTGCAGTAGAAAAGAACAGATACTGAACAGAACAGAGACTGAAGGAGCTGAAGCATTCGGTCAAAGAAACGCCGGCGGTCGGTGGCAGAGGCTGCAGCGGCACACGTCATGGGCATACATCACTCAGCATGCAGCGCGGGGCGCGAGAGACGGGAGTTGTAACAGGGCGCGTCAAAACGCCATTAATTGGAAGAGCAGAAAAAAGTTCTGTGGCGAGCCGAAAAGCGCGAGTGTGCGGCAACCGGACCGGCCGGTGTTACATTAAAGTGTCTCCCGCGTGAAAAATCAGCCCGGGAAGAGATAATCACGCAATAATGATATGGGTATTTGTCTGTTCATTACCCCGCATCCGAATTATTATTGTTAACACACGAAGCTTTATTCACCATGAACATGGTAGAAACAGAGGCTAAATGCAAATAATAAAAAAAACACAAAACTTAAGTAAACACCTTAACGCTAACCTTAACCTTAGCCCTAACTTAAACTTTAACGGTAGATTCAGGTGCGGGTGAATTAACGGACAAGAATCTTGATACAATGTATTATGTTTCCCCTTATTAAAATATCGCCGTCCCCATAAAAAGTCTCCCCTATAAAGTCTTCCCCCGCGTGCCCGAACGGAGAAAATTTTGCCGGTAAATTGTCAGCCCGGGAGAGACTTTTCTGGGGGGGGGATTTTATAATGTGGCATCTGTCGGCCCCGCTGTTGTATTTAGCCCTACGTCTACCGGTCACGCGGGTCCGGGTGCGATCGGTGCAAACGGATTGACTTTCTCTGGCGTGGCCCGCTTATATCGTCGCACATTCGATATCCTTGTCGCGTCGATCGCTTCGACAACCGCGCCCGATCAATTGCATGCTGAATGACGTCCGTCAACGTCGCAGCCCGGCGTTGCCTCTCGTCGTCTTGAAACCATTATCAAGTTAGCTATAAAGACGTAAAAAATAAAGCCAAAAAACTAAACCAAAACTGGCTAAAACGAAATCGTGTATATACGACTTTCCGTTTTGTTTCAACTTTCTCTTGGTTTTAGTTTCTTTTTGACATGCAAACAGGCGATGTATTTCAGGACGTTATGGCGCTGTAGAAATCGCATTATTA
>Ga0209367_1008309_pt1 | contig 14188 bp, 7 predicted proteins | sample WorMetLIZISLAND2_FD_187412 | JGI IMG/M metagenome (GOLD analysis project Ga0209367, IMG submission 187412) | Marine gutless worms symbiont microbial communities from Max Planck institute for Marine Microbiology, Germany - Olavius geniculatus... ... | reverse complement strand
CACTGCCGTCATTTGCAAGCAACCTTGAGCAAGTTGCTAACCTACTATGTGCTCAGGCCAACTTAGCCTCCTACCCTTCATGGGACGGGAAATGAGTAGTAGCTTACGGGCTACGGGGTGAAGGCCTAGTGTGGCTGATTGGGGTGGTGGTATGTCTGCTTGCTGCAAACCGCGGGTCCAGTTGTTCGTTCGCGCGGGCAGTGGATGGCCGCGTAGTGCGCTGCGGTATCATTAGCTCATGCCAATCAGCTGCCACTTCCAAGATTGTAAAGCGCTTCTGGTCTTGGAGAAGCATGTAAGAAGCGCTATAGCAAGTATGTGGACTTTACCTTTACCTTCACCTTCTGTCGCTCTTTGTTGGATTGTCAATGTACTCATTGTTTGTAATTTAGTACCAAGTGGCGCAGCTGTACTCCGTAGCTCTGGCAAGCAAGAACGAGACTGGTGGAGGCGAGGGTATTGAGGTCTTGAAAAATGAACCATTTACATCCACCGAAGGCATTCAACCGAAGTATCCCTTATTACATGGCCGATACACAGACGGACAGTTTACACACAAGATCTACCATTTGGCTAGGTAGGAATCATATTTCTGTTGTGTACTGACAAGCCACTGTTGTTTTGTAGCAGGGTCATTCCGTGTCAAATCAACCAGAATTAATAAAGTTTGACATACTTACTGTAGTAATAAAGTTGGACACCTCCCATGTGGGAGCTGTGGGGGGTCGAAATTTCGCTCTTCCCATTGACTTGGCACATCGCTTATACAACAGCTTGTTGCTATCGCACAAGCCGTGATGGCAAGCCCTGGTGGTGACTAAGTGTACTATCACTGTATTAATGCAATTAAGTTGAAACATAATACTTTCATTAAGTCTCCACAGCTAAAACATCTTATTCACACAAAAAACAGTACCCATCTGTCTTACAGTGCATCATATGTGAATTCTTGTGTGTGTTGTGTTTCGCGATGTTCCATTTATCCATGCATAGACAAAAATTAATATCTCAGAAACTAGATGAGACAACATGATGAAATTCCTGTCATTTGAAGATCTTGTATAGATGAACAAGTGGTGAAATTTCTAGGAAGCTGAATTTAGTAGCACAGTGTTAACCAGTGCAGCAATAAGGCCCCATTTTTGACACTACAATATTTTTGGTAGATTTTAGCTCCAAAATAGATCAGCCATCATATAGTTTAAAGGCACAATATTACATTTGCACATATTACCGTGGCAGTAGTATAAACAGACAAAATTATACAACTGTGTGCCTTACTGTATGGCTGCTATGACATATCGAAAACTGGGAAAAAAATTGTAGGACGTGCAAAATAAGCATTTTTGGTTTTTTTTTTATTTCAGACAGAACACAACACTGGACAGAAATGACATAATATTCTGATAGACTATGCAGCAATTAAACAGCACACAAAATATGAACATATTTGGCCCACAAATGGCTGAGATATTTGAGTCTAAAATCGTTGAAAAACACTAATATGTGACACCACCCCTGTAAGAAGCTCATTATCTCAGCAAGTATACAAGATTGAAAGCTGAAATTTTGTATGTATGCTAAGGACATATTCCAGTGCATATGGTAATTTTTGTGTGAAAATCTGAGTTGGTCGGGTGTACACCTCTGGTTGATTTGACACGGAATGACCCAGCAGTGTATGTTATACGTGTAATTGTAGTATTAATCTGGCTTATTGTTCATTATATAAATTCTAGTTTCAGTTTCATATTTGTATTTGGTTGCATTCTTAGGGTAAGTGCTTTCTCATGTGACTGTAATGTACAAGAGACGAAAATTTCATTGCCGTTTTTCAACGTAGCATGTTTGCCGTGGGGTTTGACAGCTTGTTTTTGTTATATACGACACACTGGTTTCTGTGTGTACAACGCAAATTGGCTTTGCATGCATATTTAGCAAAGTGCCTGCATACATTCGCTGGCTCGCGCCGAAAGGTTCGCTGGAGGTCCACGAGGAGGCGTGGAATGCTTATCCATATTGCAGAACGGTTGTGACAGTAAGTATGTCAAACGTGTATATACTAGCTTGTTGCCTGCATGCTGCTTCTTGTCAGAGGAAATATTGAAACCCTCTAAGCATTTATTGTAGTGATAATTAAATGAATATCTTCCAAATCATGTGCAATAATTTATGTGTTGTGTATCCTGGAGTTCCTTTTGGTTACCTTGTGTTTGAACTGGCAGAAATGATTTGGAGTCATACTGTTTATCAGTTTAGACCAGTGATTTTCAATTGGGGTTCCGCGAGCATCTGCCAAGGGTTCTGCGGCTCGTCAGTAAAAAAATAGAAATAATCTAGCGTGCGAATTTACGTCAGATCAAGCCATAGATTGAAGTACTACGCACTGAATATGTTTAGTTCCAAATTAGCGCTTCTAGTCGTCTACTTTTGCATACAGTGTTGAATATTTCCTTGTTGTTAACAATGTTAGAATATTTGCATTGAACACCGAACACTAACTTATTAGTGTCAGTGTTAAGGAATTGTGTGTCCATTTATCGAAAGACTTTCATTTCCTTAAATATTCTGCTTGAAAAATATAGAAGCTTTGCCCATTAGCGTGACTGGCTGTGGGGTCCAGACCCCCTATGCTGTCCATGGGCGTGAAAATGTAAAAGATCCAATGATAGTTTTTGGGCAGTGGCAACCGCCTTGTAAAGTGCTTTTGGTTATGGGTGATATAAAAATGCTAAATAATATTATCTACGCCTATACGGTAAAATTAAACAAGTCTTTTGCCTGCTGCTTTATCGTCAGCATTTGAGGGTTTTGCCCCAGACTCCCACAAGTTTTTTGCCTCTCAACTCCGCTGGGGACATTGGTCCCCAGACACCCTAAAAATTCTACTTTGCCTACGCCATTGGACTCACAGATCATTGCGTGCCATGGGGTTCCGTGAGTGATTTTGACACTTATGTAGAGTTCCGCTGCAGCAAAAAGGTTGAAAAACACTGGTTTAGAAAACATGCATTGCGTACATGCTATTGAAATGGTTATTTTTTAGGCTAGTCTGGGTTAGCCATTTGCATAATTTTTTTGCTTCATTTGTTACATGTTTACATGTATCTGTGAATCTTCTCAGCTTTTGCAAGAACCAGAATGAATGTTGATGCCATGGCATAAAGTCTTCTCAGATGTCATACCGTTAGCTATCCGATTGCAAGCCATTGTCAGTTAGCTACATTCTCAAAAACAATAATTTTCCATGGATGTCATTTTTCTGAAGCTACAATGATGCATTGCAATGATGCATTGCATCATGTTTCATCTTCCTTTTTTGATACAAACCCTTGCGTCCATTTGATAGTAGTAATTTTAGCACATGTCTGTGAATGGAGCGGAATTATAGATGTTACAGTGCTGCAGATTTAATTTGTTACACATTGCTGTGTTTTTCAGCAGTACAATGAACAATTCTTTTTTTACTTTTCTAGTTGTCTTGTTAGAGTATGAAATGATGGAAGTATGAAGTATAAAGAATGTTTCTCAGTTTGCACACATCATGTTGATCTCTCGGTGGCAAATGTGTTTTAGAATCCTGATTATATGCAAGAGAAGTTTATTATAAAGATTGAATCTCTTCATCTGCCTGATTGTGGCACAACTGAAAACGTGAGTAACCGAGTTCTTCTGAATACTTATAGTCTATGTGTGTTTGAATTGTTAAACAGCTACACTGCTGTAGAGTTGCATCATTTCAGTTGTTGAAAATTTGATATCGTTTTCACTTTAAATGACATCTATAAAAAGGTACAAACAGTGTATTTTTCACATGTGACAGTTGTTTACAAATGTCGTGAATTGTACAAATGCCATAAAACTACTGTGGAACATGAATAGGAAATTTTATATGATGTATTGGAGAGCTCTACTGACAGTACTTTGAAAAGTTTTTTTTTCAGTTTGAATGAAATTTGATATGTGGTATGAGGATAATGCATGATACATGGTCAAGGTCATAGCACATTTATATTTATAGATGCTTCTTTTTCAAGTCTTTATGTTTTCCACCAGAGGACCACCATTTAAAAGAGTTCACAAGTGACTGCCAATTCTGAAACTAGGAAACAGCTATGTTTAAATATGATCATGCCAGAGTTTTGCTATTTGGCTTAGTTTTTTCTTGTGCTACAAATTAATGTTTTCACAACTTTGTGACAAATTCAGTACAGATGATTCAATCATCAGTCCATTAGTCCTCCTGCATAGGGCTACTTGACAGAGTTGATAAAAGTCATGATTTTTTACAATAAAAATTGAAAGTATCAATTTTTTTTAATCACATTTTTTTATTTAAATTGATTGTGTTGATTTATATTAGATTTTTACACCATTCTATACTATCTTTACTAGTTACTGTGTCATTTTTATCTGTTAGTTTGTGGATAACAGTAATTGGTTTTGATTAGAGTTTCTTTTTCAGAAAAAAATTACGTGTTATTTGTTTTTATAGCAGCCTGGCAAAGAACTATTTACAATTTTAACCTGGTGATGCATTCTAATGTTTGCGAATATTTATGGGGCTGCAATTTGTCAGACTTTTAATGCAGATAGTAGACATTGATAAAGGCCATAACATTTCTAATACCTGTAAGCATACTGATTGCTGAAAGTAAAGTCTGCCAAAACAACATGAGCAATTAACAAGAGTCAAGGCCGAGCAATTGGCGATGTTAACTTTGGTAAAATGTAGCAGGTTAAGCTAACTTATCAGCTCAGATATATCCAAATATTGATGTAGTCAGTAAAATAAATTGAGTTATCAAGCACTACAGTGCACTAAATACCAGTAATAGATTGCAAACTGAAAACAGCCATCACGTTTACACATAAATTTGTAGTTTTATATTTGTTGATTTGAATCATGATTTTTATTGTTGATTTAAATCATGATATGAATCGATTAAAATCAGTGATTTAAATCACTTGATTTGAATCACATCAACCCTGCTACTTGATAGTTCAGTTGTATCTGCTGCAAGTGTTGTGCATTATTTAGCTTAGGCTGATGTCTAGACAACTCATTCGTGTCAATTGCAGGCTCACGGACTAGATCGTGAGATGCTTCAGAGACGTGAGGTTGTGAAAATAGATATTGCAAATGATCCCGTTGATCGTCGGGTAGGTCTATTCAGTCCTTACCTAGATTTGGTTAGATCTAAATCACTTTTTTAGTATGTGTACATGTGGCGGGCTGTGTATGTGTGTTTTTTAAGGTTTTTACTAAAAATTAGCAAAATCGGATAACATCTAATGAATATGTCACAAAAAGGGTGATATTTATTTCCTGATTCGTAAGACAATGTAGATTATTCGTTACTGGATTGGGACTGAAGTGGTGAGAAAATCTGTTGAAATGTTAGCTATCAGCAGTGCACAGTCTATATTTATGTGCAGCAGGATCCGTGATAGTTTAAGCATGTTTATTGTATTGTATTGTTTATTATCAGATCCCGGTGAGCATATTTTTATGATTGGATCATAAATTTATTCACAGCTGGCTGTGTTTGTCATAATTAGGTGCCATAAAATGTTTGATGTTAGCAACAGATGTCTCTGTAATGTGTACCATTGTGTTTTTTTCCTACATTATGTTACAATACCAGTAATGAGTTGCCTCCTGTCCTCCAATAGACAGCATTATGAAATTGATAACTGGATGATAACAGTGAAGATTATTAGAACTGCCATTACAGTTTAATATGCACAGTAATAACGGCAAGTCTCAATTTTAGGTGTAGGTTTTTCTGTAAAGGTTAAACTTTGTGTTTCATTGTTGTAAAGGTTAAAGTTACTGTTCCATTATTACGTGTCTGTACATTTGCCTGCAAAGGCCATCCTCGAAATGACCTATACTCTGTCGGGTCGGACGTTAAACCCTACTCACTCACTCACTCAGTAATGACTAGCAGTTGGTAGTTTGTCATGATGCTGTATGAATTTTCCCAACTGGTGTAGCATAGACTTATTTTATCAGTGTTTACGTCAGTAAAACAGCAATTTATCATCACCATGCAAACCCATGTTTGCACTGGTGATCTGAAAAGAAAGTGACTTAATTGGAGCTGTAAAAATAATGATTAATCCAGTGATTAAAATTTTAGTGATGCACAATAATTCTAATTAATCTAATTAACGATTACAGTTGTATCACTAAGAAGTCATTTGCAGATTAGATGCAGTGTTTTCATACAACATTGGCTTGGCTGGAGATATAATACGTCAAAAAAAAATTTTTTTTTCCAAAGTGTATTAACTATTAAAAGTTTCTAATCATTACCAGCTCTAGTTATAAGAAATGCAGAGTGAATGATAGAGTGAAGAGGGTATTTTCTGGTAATTTCTGTTCTTTATTGCTGAGTTGATGATAAAAGATAACTTGATGACATGCAAATATGGACCATTTTTCAGCTATTCGATATTTGACGAATAGATGGGAACATTTTTGGTGAATGCGAATATTTCGTTTTTACGCGCGAAAGCAGCTACTGCTTTCAGCGCATCTTAGCCATCGCAATTCTGTCTGTCTGTCCGTCCATCCGACCATCTGTCTGTCTGTCACATGGGTGGATCAGTTAAAAACGGTGCAAGATAGGATCACCAAATCTTCACCCTCGGCTGCCTGGAAAACTCTGGTTTCAGGAACCGTAAAGCTTTTCCATGAATTCGAAGGGGGTCACCCCAAACGAGGGCGCTAAATGAGAGGGGTGTGGGTAAAATTTGCGATTTTTAGCCAATAAGTCGCTGTATTTCAATAACAGTGCGAGATAGGGCCTAGGTTACTATTAATCACTAATAGGAAGTCATACACTGGCTCTCGATTGCCACCGAATTCAATGACCTTGGATGACCTTGAACGCTAAAATAGGGGTTTTTATGGATTTTTTGTCAATTTCGGGCTTCAAGACATTTCAAGAGCCAATTGCGCTGAAACCAATTGAAATAGACATGGACAAGCTGCATATGAAATTTTTAGCATTGAACGTAGATTTTGATGGTCCAAGTCTCGATTTTCTAGGTTCAAGGAAACCTGCTCACAAGGACATCACATAGCAGTACCCCCATAAAAGTCACGCCGAAATGGCTGGAGATAGACTGACAGTTTGCGAACAGCAGCTGCTATAGGCTTTCGCCTATCTCGTGAGCATTAGCTCAAATTTCTTGTATTCAACTAGATTCAACTTCATTAAACTTTAGATAAGGGATACTGACTGAAGAGAATACTGAACACTTTGGATGTTTCATTTTTCTTTATTGTACTTAATTGAACTTTGCCTTAGATAATAATTTTTTCTCTTACTGAAGACTGAACAATTACTTTGGATTTTTCACTTTATTCAAATAATGGCACAATAAAGTTTTCTTGATTCAGAATATGTATTCACATTCATATTCATTATTCGATGAATAGTAAATTAAATATTTGTATTTGACGAATGCGAATATTTTTCCACTTTGTCACATCTCTAATCATGATGATGTCTATTGTCATTTTTAGCTCATTTAACATTGAAGATATTATGTCTTTTGGGAATGCACCATTTCATTTGTTTTTTTTTTGATTTTGTGTTTTTGTCTGCATAGTTTAATTTTTTTCATATTTATTGTGATGTACCTCATGCGTTATCTTGTAATACACAAATAAATTAGTACCTCAGCCTTGTTGGTGATAGGATTATAAGTCGACCGAAGACCCTACAAGATTCAAGTCTTCAAAGACGGGTCGAGGACCTTTGAGAGGACCAAACTGGGAGATAGGTGTCGATCCTGTCATGACCTGTTACAAGCTTGTCACGGTCGAATTCAAGTGGTGGGGACTACAGAACAAAGTGGAAAAATTCATACACCGGGTAAGTAATACTATTTAATACACCAGGTTTAAAAAAACACCAGTCAAAATTGTTTTTGTCATAACTATGTCAAATTTCGACTGATTTTGATAATTTTTGGCACTAAGATGGCCAAGACGATAGAATTATGTAGGATGCACTCATTTTCCATTTTACTTAATTTATGTCAATGCACTACCATGTGAAACACAGATGCTCCAATTTTGCATAACGTTGAGCTGTTGTCTCCAGTAAACATTGTAGTGACTTAATTAAGCACACAATAAGTGAAATGCACATCATTTATCAGAATTGCAAGTTTGTAAAACAACTTGCTTGCAAATTATCAGAGTTTATGCCCAAAGTGTTCCCAACATATGCACAATGGCTTACATGCTATGCCACTGACTGATAGCGGAATCATAGGTTGACTGATAAAACTGCATTCACTCATTGACTAGACATGTTTTAAGCTCGTCAGTCAGCTATTTTGTTGTCTGCTATTTTTACCTTAAAATATTTAATACATCAAAGTTAGTAAATCATGTGGCACCCTCTGTCGAATTGATGATGCAAAGGTGTGCAATCTGATACAAATAATCACCGCAAAATGTAACAATTAGGTGCATCTGTGTTTTACATGGTAGTGCGTTGACATAAATTAGATGAGGTGAAAGATAAGTGCACTTTGCATAATTCTACCGTTTTGGCCATCTTTTTGCCAAAAATTATCAAAGTTGGTGAAAATTTAACAAAGTTACGAGAAAAACAATTTTGACTGGTTTTTTTGAAACATGGTGTACACTTCTTCTTTGCTCTTTACTAATTTCTATACTACAGAGGATTAAAGCTTTTTGCATCTTTGTACTGTATAAATTGATTGTGTATTGTGTGTCATACTCTATCAGTAGTGCAGATCAATTCTGGCATTGACTTTGCTACAAAAAGTTTAGAAATTTTTTTCATGCTGAAGCGTTTGGCTAACAGTGAATGTTTATGTGCAAATTAACAGGGAGAACGCAGAATCTTCAGTAATTTTCATCGGCAGGTCTTCTGTTGGACCGATCAGTGGTACGGCTTGACAATGGTCGACATCCGGGCGCTGGAGGACAAGACGAAAGTTGAACTGGATGAGGTTTGTCTCATCTACACAACATAAGAATTTCCCGGTCTCGTATCATCCGAAGTTCTTCCTGAGTTGACAACTCTTCTACATTTTCTTTGGAATTTCTTAAGTTTGATTTGCAAAGCAGTGTTAACAGTTAACACGTCCCAAGTTTATAAGGCCAGTTTTAGCACAAGGTGTACGAATAGAAACACTTGGACCAGGGACACCACTCTATCGCTACTTCTTTTAGTTTACATTATAGCCATTCTCTGCTTGTTGTGCAGTCATCAGCAGGGCCCATGGTTTTCCGCGGTAAATTTTGCCAAATTCCGCCGGCCTATTCGCAAAATTTCACGGCTCACCGTGGCCTTTTGTTTGTGTATAAACTAAGCTTTGTTTTGTTTAAAAAATCTTCAGTTTTTAAATGCTGGCATGGCGCTCGGTTATGCTAGCAACATACAAAGGAAATTATCGATCTTTTTTTCTTTTTAGAAGTGCTATTTGTCAATTAGTTGCATTGTGTTAATTTACGATTGCGCCGTATATGATGGTAGTTATTAGTAGGGACGCAGTTTTACGCAGTTCAGTTTGATTTTTCTTCATGATATAGTTAGTTTAAAGCCGATGATTGTACCAATCATCGATCATTTTTAACTTCTGTAAAATTCTGTGAAATTCCACGGCAGTATCAAAATTACTCAGAAAGGGGCAAATTCTGCGGCTCGGCTCGAAATTCCATGGCCTGCGTAAAACTGGGCCATAGTCATCAAATCACTATTGCTTATAGTATTCTTTGTATATTCTAATTGATTTAGGTATTTTGCTGCCTAGATAATCTGCCTGACTGGAGTAAGTGTGTTACAGTTTAGCTTGTGAGACAAAAGTAGTTATTTCTTATGGTTCAGTAGAATAACGATGTGCCCCGTTGCCTCATTTTACGGATTTGTCACGGATACTCTTGTATTATTGTGCTCAGCATCAATAAAATTGACATCATCCATAAGCATTCTGTCAAAGATCTAATACGAAAACTGAACGTTTCTTGGAGTCTTTGGAATTTTTCCTTTTTCCGAGCACCTGGAAAGTTCTAGAAAATGAGATCAGTCCTGGAAAATCGTAGAAAGTGAAAATCCTAGATAGTTCATTATTTCTGGGGGGTTTAGAATAAACATTAGCACTACAGCATAGCATAGTACTTGCTTACTTAAATACAGTTGTGAGATAAATTTCGAAATATTTGGCATTCCTGACTACTTTTGTTTATGAAGAACCAATGGATTGGACTACACTCTGTATGTACAGTAAGTGAGTGATGTTATCCGTTGGCGGGCTTCGAAACGGTCTTTAAAAAACGTTCCAATTGTCCTTGAATATTCTGGAGAAGTCTCGGAAATTTTGTCAGTAAAAGTGTGAGAACCGTATGTGAAAGTGGTGTTTATGTGTGTGTGTTTTTAGCAACGGATGAGAGGGACCGTGCGTGGTACGACAGAAGATGACTAGGAGCCGGTCGACACATGCATGCCATCAGCTCCATGTACAGGCGTAATAATCTAGACGAGAGAATCTAATGTCTGTCTGTAGGCTTAATGTTATCTTATGTGACAAGTTTCATTCATTTTTGTTGTTGTTACCAATTCTTTGAACCTTAAGTGTTGTTCAGTTGTCTGAGTGGCTCTTATGTTTTTGTATACAGTTTGTTCGGAAACAAGTAAACCCCTAGACATTGTACAATAGAAATGTCAAATCTGAACAAATCTGGATAAAATTTTATACATTTAATCACCAGTAAATTGCTGAGGCGATCTCCAAATTTCATTTAAAATTATTATTTCTCAGCAGAGTTATTAACTGTTAAATATCATAACAAAATATCTCCATTCCCAATATAGCACTATGTCAGTAAACATGTTTGTACATTTGTGTAATTTTAACAAACAACACTAGATTCTAGCAAAATCCTACATCAGTAATGTGTCATCTATTGCAAATTTTTTATTGCCAAATTTTAGTTAAATCTGCCGGTGTAGACAATAGTTACAGTGACTTGTGAGACCACCTCAAAACGTGAAGTGTCCAATATTAAACAACTGCGCGGACATGTAGGCCTAACTGTCAGACTGTACCGAGTAGGTCTCTGTAACACCATATCGGTAAGGGATATGTTTTGTTATCGATATTTAACAATTAATAACTTTGCTAAGAAATAATATTTTACAACGAAGTTTGGCAAGTGTTTTAGCCATTTATTGGGGATTAAGTATACGACATTTTATTCAGATTTGTTCAGATTTGACATTTCTATTGTACAATGTCTAGGGGTCTATGTTTTTCTGGACGCAGTGTAGTAGCACTTTCGTTCTGTTGGAAACACGCATTCCACAGTCTGCGGTGAATGGTCATCTCATGTGTGTTGAAGTGCTGTGTGGTTAATTTATGCATTTTTTGTTTTCGTAGGCCAGTCGTGTTTTGTACATTGAATGTATAGCTAGTCAGAAATTGTCGTGACCCTGTTTCTGATTTATCTCCGATTAGTAGAACCGTCAAAGCGTTACATTTTTAACGCATTAACGCACTGCGTTAATTTTTTTAACGCATCAATTAACGCATTGTTAACACACCCATTCCCATCGAAAGGGAGAGTAGGGGGGTAAGTTGCCCCAGGCCCCACGACGTTTGAGGGGGGGAGGGCGCCTGTAGAATATAGAAAGTTAGAAACACATTATTAAACATATAATCAACAATAACTGACGTCATAGCTAGCATAGAAATCTGTTAGTTTGTCGTTGGAATAATAATTTATTTACAGTAGTGATGGAACGGCAACTACAGTTTAGTTACTTGAATTCATTCTATTGTCAAATAGCTGCAGTTTAACAGAATATTGAAACTTTTGCTTCGCAAAATTTAGTAAATTAACACAAATTTTTGTATGTGCATTAATTTTTTTAACACACGTTAATTTTTTTAATGTGCGTTAATTTATTAACATGTTGATTAATGCGTTAATTTGACAGCTGTACTGATTAGACAATTTCACGCTGCTGAAATCGACATAGCTGGTGATCGCAGACTGTAGCGTATGTTGTGACACCGGTATTGTTGTTTTTTTTAAGTCTTCTTTGTGTCGCACGAGTTTACGAGTTATTTACATTCGTCTGCATCTCTACCTAATGACAAGACGTCACATTCCACTTCTGAGATTTGGAGATTACAGATTTCTTGCTGCTGCCAGTTATTTGATAATATTACATTATGATCTTGTGTCATCCTTGTTTTTGTTTTCAGCTTATTTAATGTTCGCACTGGAATCTTATTCAAGATGATATTTCTGATGTGGATGATTTGTACAACAATCATTTTTTTTTATTGTCATCTACATATAGAAATGACTGGTGATGTACCCGACTTACGTTATAGATATATGTTGTATATGTGACATAGTGCCTGATGTAGACTGAATATGTTGGTTATGTGGGATTCTTGCAGAATCTGGACAGTTCTGGAATTCAGACTTGTAAGTGCATTAATTTTCCTTTTTTTTTGTCTGTGTTTTTTTCACTTTTTGAGTTGTAATTCCAGGCAGGACAGGCAAAACATGTCTAGCAGTCTGTACTTAATGCACTCCATCGTGTAAATGACGATGTAAATGTTGTAAATGATTGCTGTGAAAAGTGTAGTTCAGTCTTTATTCAATTGCTTGCTTCATCAATTGTCCCGTATTGTGGCTTTTTATGTCAGTTAAGTTATATTTGCATTAATTTCACAGTTCTTAAGCATGTTGAACTTACTTTTTTGAAACCAACCTGTAAGGCTTGGAAGATAGACTGCACGAACACTGTTTGACATGATGTAATCGGACATAAATTTTTGTATTATAGCAACTGTTAACTTGTTCTCACTTTTCTCCGTAGTAAAATTAATGAGTTCGTAATATCGTGCAAGTGGATTATCGGCATTCGGTGTATTAACACAGACAAATCAGCCCTGGAGTCTGTTGTGCCGGCTCTGTAGCTTATGCTCATTTAGCGGCACACAGTGATTTGAGTTGTTCTCACTATCTGATCTTAGTTGCAACATTTATTCGGGTAGTTAGTTGTAGCGTGATTTGTGCTGATATGCAGTCGTTTTAGTTAGTAATGCACTGCACCTGTGAGCTACGTGTTACTGCCAGTATCAGAGCGGTACAAAAACTATTGAGATTTTACAACTGTTACATTTCTACAGTAATGGCCTATCGTATTCTTTATTTTGCTTTGACTCATGATGTACCCAGTGGTCCATAAAAAACGTGGCACTTTACTTTTGCCTATATCTTCACTATTTATTGACTGATTAAGCCATGTTCCATGTTCCAATGCGGGGCAGGGCAGCCAGTGCCGCCCCGTAGGCTTAGGCCGCCATGTGGGCCCATCAGCCATTCCCAGAAGGTTCCCAGCAATTATACCGGGTAGGCTACTCAAAGTCGTGGCAGGAATAGCAAAGAGCACAACTACCCCCACCCACATGACTACTCTCTATACTATGGGGCTCACCAAAGGATTTCACAGGCCCACAGAAAACCACCTGGCAAGCGGCCCAACCCAACAGCAGACCAGCCACACGAGCAGTGCAGCCACCCAACCCCACCCCTTAACTGTTTCTCCAATCAGACTTACTGCGCCGGGCGACCTTACGTTGGGCTCTGCCCCATATGTCTAGTTTGCATAATTTTTTCACTGGCACGCTTTGCTGACAGTTTGCAATAACATTGTTATTATGTATTCCACCACACCATAATTGCATCTCTACACTAGGGTACCTTGTGAAATATAAATGTAAAAAACAACGATATTAACGAACATTTAGTTTAATGGAAAAAAACACGTCAGACTAACATTGCGGTAAATAATCCATATGACACTAAACTGTGTTAGACCCACACAGTTTAGTGTCATACAGACCATTAACCACAATGTTTGTCTGAAGTGTTTTTTGTTCATTTACCAAAATCTTTGTTTGTTATTAGCATTAGCATTATTTATTTATATTTTGCAAGGTAGTGTGGAGATGCATTTATGGTGTGGTGGGATATACACTGTGTCTCCAAAAAAAGCATGTGACTACATTTTTTGCAATAACTTGAACAATGAATGTCCGATTATAATAATTTTTGGCACACTTATTAATGAGACTATATGTCATCGAATGGTGGTTTCATTTCCCACCTCAT
>Ga0209367_1008306_pt1 | contig 14191 bp, 4 predicted proteins | sample WorMetLIZISLAND2_FD_187412 | JGI IMG/M metagenome (GOLD analysis project Ga0209367, IMG submission 187412) | Marine gutless worms symbiont microbial communities from Max Planck institute for Marine Microbiology, Germany - Olavius geniculatus... ... | reverse complement strand
GTAGGCGTGGTGTAGTGGTAACGCGTCTGATCCGATCAGCGAAGTTACTGTACGCCGGGCCCGGTTAATACTGCGATGGGTGACTGCCTGTAGGCAGGTAAACCATCTCGGGATGTAACCAACCGCTTAGGTCCACTCAGCCTTCCATCCCTCCGGGGTAGGTAAATTGAGTGCCGGCCTATCTGGCTGGGGTTAAGGCGGGGCGCGTTCACCTCTGTCGGGTGGCAGATCTGTGTGATCCCATATGACAAGTGACGCTCCGTAGCTCTGAAATGGGTTCGCTCATTAGGAGCTATATGCGATTTTTAACCTTTTAACCTTTATGTCAGCTGTCACTAGCAATCCAACAGTCGCGAGCCAAATTGCCTACCGGTTTGTGCGTCTTTTTTTAACTTTTTGACGTCCGGCGACATTTACCGTTATGTGAATGTGGATCCTAGGACCTTAACTCTATACCTACAGTTAAACCTTTTAAACTAAAAATTGGCACACCGCTCATATTCTTGCCTTGATGAACATTCACAACAATTATTGTGTTTTTTAAAATTTTTTTTGTCTCTTGTTGCGTTAAAAACCCGCACGAAACAAACTGGAGGGCTGACAGAAGAGAGGTCAGACAGACAGACAAACAGACGGACAGGCAATACGCTTTATGCGGCTTAGGACGACCACATAATTATGGTAAACGCAACAGCCCGTGAGGATAGACGCGGATGGGCTTTGGCCAGGATCGGAGAGGCCTACTTGCTACTCCTTGGTTTATAGCGACTAAGGGCGCGTTGCACCAACCATACTTAAATTTAAGTACACGCTTAACCACTGTACTTAGCAGAAAATGCATTGCAGCAACACCATTTAAACAGGCCAGCCTGGTTCAATCCCATCTAACGCAACGATAGCAACAGCTGTTGTTGACTCCGGCTTCCGTATATATTTTTACTACTGGCTGCCTGCTGCCTGCTTGGGTTTTACCGGTAGTAGTTTCGCTTTTGACGCTTGCCTCTCGCACAATCATCTGGAATTCCCGGTGGTTTCCCTGCAGTGCGTGATTTCGTGCGTCGTAAACACCGAGTGATGACGAAGTGGACATATTCAAATCAAGTCAAATCATATTGCGGAAAATGTGTCACTTAGCGCTAGCGCTTGTTCGGTAGACGCAAGTAAGAGCATTTTTCGTGTAATTATTATTAGCAGTTGTTGCCTTTATAATTAAGAAATTGTTAATAATTCGGTATTCAGTTCCGGTCCGTAAATCTGTAGAAGCTGTCAGTATAGGTGCTGCCTATGAACTGATCGACGATCGTTCCGGCCCAGTCAAGACTAGTGATTGCAATTCCGGGATTGGATTCTCAATCCCGGGATCCAGGATTGAGAAATTTGTAATCCCGTCATCCCGGAATCCAGTTTCGGGATGAGGCTTACAGATTGGTCGCTATTTTGGTATCCCCAATTGACATACTTTATGCACAGGGCACCACGAAAGTAGACCCCAGAGCCGAATTTTTTTATGTCCAAACTCCGGCTGACACATTTTTCGGCTGAAATCCGGCTAGCCGAATTTTTTTCGGCAGAGTATTATACGTTTGGGCATATCTGTTGTTTTACGGTGCACATTTTTGGCAGTTCGGCCAAATCGGTAACCATTGGGCAAGTAGGCCTAATACGACAAATAACATCAAATGAAGAAGGCTTTAGACTATGTTAGTGATTACCAACTAAAGTCAGCTTGTAAGGACGCCATATGCATAGCCCCATCTAAGGTTACCCAAATGATTTTTGCTGTTTTAGAGGACTGATATCATCACATCGTCCTTACACATATTTGTAAACTGCTAAGTTTTTTTTACATATATTTTAAAAAATAGCGCAACCCTGCAAGCTGAACAGGGCCCATGGAAAGAGGAACTGCTCAGGTTTTGGTGATGAAACGGTTAATGATCTGGATCTAGAGTTAGCTTACTGTTATGTGAAAAGGTTTGAGATCTCTGATGGTTCTGCAGCTATAGTTTTAATTTTAAAACGCGTTTGTTTGGTAGAGCAGATGGCGCTGAGCAGACAAGTGTCGGTGTCGGATTTGCCGCCAGAGGTCACCAAGGAATACCTTGAGCTGCTGTTCGAAAATCCGACTCGGTGTCCGGACGGCGGAGACGTGGAATCTGTCGAGGTCGATGAGAACAGTCGCACGGCGGTCGTCACCCTGGAAGATGAACGTGGTAGGTCTATGTGTCGATGGATTCAGTGGCGTATAGGAACTGGGGGTTTATTGAACCGGGTCCCCTGAGCTCCTGAGGGCCCCTGCAAAAATAGCACAAAAAAGTAGTTAAAGGTTAAAGGTCCGAATATAGCTGTTAATGAGCGAACCCATCTCAGAACTACGGAGCGTCACTTGTCATATGGGATCACACAGTGTTACCTGCCACCCGACAGAGGTGAACGCGCCCCGCCTTAACCCCAGCCAGATAGGCCGGTACTCGATTTACCTACCCCGGAGGGATGGAAGGCTGAGTTGACCTAGGCGGTTGGTTACATCCCGAGATGGTTTACCTGCCTACAGGCAGTCACCCATCGCAGTATTAACCGGGCTTAGCGTACAGTAACTTCGCTGATCGGATCAGACGCGTTACCACTACACCACGCCTACCGTAGTAGTAGTGAGTGTAAGTGATGCATTTGCATAGCGCACACACGATTTTCCACTGCAGAAGAGGTCATTTGAGAACTCAAAAAAACACCAAAACTTCGCGCCAGACCCTACTGGGGAGCTCACAGCGCTCGCCGGGCTCCTTGTGGCTAAACCCCATCCCCGCTGTCAGCAGTTTACGTCTCGCGACCGAGGTCTGCTAACTTACTGTTGATCTACGGCCGCTCAGAGCCTTGCTACGCCACTGGATAGATGGACTCACCGTTACTTGAAGTTGAAAACTTTTGCATTATGCGTACAGTATCATTCAGATCTAAACAGTATTTAGTGTACAGAATATTAGCAGCTTGTAACTAAATTCGTAGTTGTAGTTAATAATCAGCGAGGGAAATAGGTCGGTTTGACTGCAACCGACAGTACTGTTATTTATCTGTTCAGCAACAGGAGGAGAATGACTGCTGTGAGAAGTTCTGCTTGAACTAGTACTTTGGGTTAGTACTTGGATGGGTGACTGCCTGTGAGCATGTAAACCATCTCGGTATATAACCAGCCGCCTAGGTCAACTCAGCTTTCTATCCTTTAGGGCAGGTAAATCGAGTTCTAGCCTATCTGGCTGGGCTTAAGGCTGGGCGCTTTTACCTGTGTCGGGTGGCAGGTAACACTGTGTGATGCCATACGACAGGTTGCTCCGTAGCTCTGAAATGGGTTTCCTATAAAGAGCTGTAGCATTTAACCATTTGACCATTTAACTTGAGTTGACTTTTGTGGTAACCTACTTGACCGTATGTACTACTGTAAAGGGTGGTGAATAAAAATGGAACATACATGTGTGCTCTTCGTAGATCAAACAAGCAGACAATTTTGAAAATGATGAGCTTCCACCATTGCAGTGAATATGGACAGGTGGTCATGTTAAAGACTTGCACGCGATGTTAAGTTGCCAAAATTGTCTGAATATAAATTGTCAGAATTGCACAATCTGTGTGAATCGTCTAAGTTTTTTTTTATGTGGCGCCCTGTACAGAGCACACATAGGCCTAATCTGCAAAAATGTTTTGGTTAATCAAAGTCAAAAGTAGTAGTTGTTGTTGTAGTAATGGCAGCAGCATTGCTCACAACTGAGTAGAATAGTAGACCAGCGTGATGTATTTTTCGAAAGTAATGAGGAATGTCTCGTGTGCCTATGTCGTACAGTTGCTGCGCGACTTGTTGCCAAATCCGAGGTATATTGCTACGGACAAAGGCTGTCGATAACCAGTTACACGTCTGTCGCATCTCCGTCGACGTCGAAAGGATGTGAATGTCAGAACACTTTGGACTCGACAGCAGCGTCAAAGTTGTCAGTCAATCACTCGAGTCTACAAGGATCACGAACGGTCGTTGTCGAGTGTCCAAACGTTTGTGAGATTAGTGACGACGACTACGACGACGACGACGATGCTGATGATGAAGTTCTCATTTCAGATCCATGCACCACAGTCAAAGGCGTCTGCACGGCAACATGCTCAACCCGCAGCCGTAGTCACGATACTGAGTTATGCGCTGCTGACTGTATCGAACTGTCGGACAATGATGAATCATTGTGCAGTGATTCATCTGCACCGCTGTCATTGGTGTTTGAAGGATGGCTGGGTGACAACATCCCAGACTCTGCAGCCGCAGAGTCAGAATCATCAGTCGAGCGCCCGAGTCAAACGGTCATTCTTGCACCTCCGCGCTCCACCGAGGTCAGCGACAGCGTCAACGATGCTGTTCTAAGTTCAGATGAAGACGCGATAGCGTGGCGTAAAAACGTTACCGTCACTACGGCATACCCACCCTGTGACGACGCCGAACTCTGTGTTGTCAAAGTGTTGGGCAGTTTGGAACCGTCTTCCGGCGGCAACACACTGTCGCCACGTCGACGATCTCAGAGCTATCCGGAATGTAACGCTGAAGAAGAACCGATTGAAGATGACGATAGACATAAACGTACAGACGACGATAGTAAAGACGACGACAATGGTGATCTCGTGATCTGTGAGCGTGATGTGGTGAAGCAAAGTAGCGAAATGTCCGTTCTTACGCAGAAAAGTCAAAGTCAGAGTGAACTTGAACTGCATCGCGAAAATGTGGAACTAAATGCACCCAGTTCCAAACAGACGCGAAAACTGTGCTTTCCCGAGAAAAAGCTATGCCTACTGGAAAAGATCGTTGCTGCTGGAAATGTCAAATTTCCGTGTACGATGCGAGTCGTTATGAAAGAGAAAGCGGTCGAGTTTGTCGCGGCGGATGACGAGGTCGTGGAAGCGGAAATCAAACTGTACGAACTGGTCGCCAACTTCAGCAGCGCCTCACCTCACCTTCCCGCCGGCGTCGTGAAGTTACTGCTGTCGGACAGAGGTCAGAGATGGTTGCAGTCTCGGCTGGCGTCGTTCGGTGCCGTGTTTCATGCCGAGGACAGTGTCAGTCCGTGCGTCATTGCGATCGACTGCGTCACGTCAGCTGACGTCAAGTGTTTGCTGGAAACCTCGCTGTCCTGCAGGACGATACATTTCGACGACGAACATTCGACGTTTTTGCAGTCCGCCCACTGGCGGGACGCCGTAGACAGGTTCCAGTCCGAGTACTTCGTGTCCGTGACGACTGACTGTCGTCAGAAGAAAATCAGCCTGGAAGGCTGCGTCGAGGCTCTGAACGACGTCGGCAGAAGCGTGGAGACATTGCTCAGACAGAACAGTAGAGTTCAGCGCAAGATCACCACGACCCCCGAACAGTTTCAACTTCTGCTGCACTTCAGGGTTGAAATTTACGACAGGCTCAAATCTGAAGCTCTTCAACACCAACAGAACAGGTGTCTACTGCTACGGTGATATTTTTGTACCGTAATTTGGAGTTAATTCGCTATATAAACTAGAAAGCAGTCGTAGCCTGCAGGTACCTCCGCCAAGGCAATGCTATTCGCCAGGTGGCGTCACCGTTTTCGGTTTTGCAGCGGTTCCCTTATGCCCCCTTTAACGCAACGGTAACGAAAATTTCGAAGTGATCCAGAATTCAGGATTCCTGCCGGATCACGCCCAAAATTGAATTACTTGTAGCTTATGCCATTTCCGACATAACCTCAAAATTTCAGAAAGATCCGTCCATAACTTTTCGAGTTACCTTGGTCAGACACAGACAGACAAACAAAAACCAGCAAAGACATTACCTCCTTGGCAGAGGTAACTATTTATTTATTTACCACTAAATCTGAGTAAAAAGTTACTACAACTATAAGTAACCAAATCAAGATGAAAAATAGAACTATACCTATATGGGCCATCCAGTATATAGGGCCTAATTGAAAGTACTATACTAGTAGGGTTATCAGTAGGGAGGTGGCGTCAGCTTTCTGTGAGTGCAGACGCCGTAGATGTGGGGCGGGTGCTTCTACGTAATTGAATTTGCGTTTTATTACCGGTATTTCAGCGCTGATCCTGCGATGCAGCTTGATGTGAAGTTTGATGAGAGGTTGAAGTGTCTGACGGTCGATGGCTGGATCAATAACGTTGAAGTCGCCACGAAGTTTATCAAGGCCAACTACATTGACGTCATCCGCACGGATACGTTACAGATCATGCAGCCAGGTCATGCGATTTGTTGTTTGTGCATTTGCAAAATCAGTAATTCAGTACGTCTTTGCATTCGATTACAAATCAACTCGATTGTTTGGTTGAAGCCAAACTTTTTACATGATGCTGTGGCGAAAATTTTCTGTTTCCTAGGATAAAGTTTTCAAAGCACCAAAAACGCAAACAAGACTGAATGTAATTAAATTAAATTAAACTCATAATAATGCTTTATAATAAAATGATAATTATAATCACTCCTATAAGTAATCAAAAATTGTCAAAAATTGTTGATTACCGTGGTTATCCAATTTAAAATACCTCTGCTATTATTCTTGCTGCTGCGGCTATTATTGTTTTTATTAGTTTTTTGTGTTTACTTGTTTTCGAATCAGAATAGTGCATTTCTTTTACAAGGTTACAATTTCAACTCAGTCTAGCTATTTCTCCGTAGATAGGTGCAATAAGTATTAAAAACATATGGCGTAAACAAGCACACCGCGCGATGCTGTAGTAGCCCCGTATCCGTGGTCTGGCAATGTAAACTGGTGTCTGGCTGACGGCTAAGGAAACGATTAGCGCCGTCCTATGGTTTTATGAATCGCCAGGGGATCACTTTACTTGCTTTTTACAATTTTCGATAGGTTTAAAGCTGGAAGACTTTGATAAGGAGAGCCACGGTGAAATGGTGATTGAGTTTCTGCAGATGAAGCACAAGTGTGTCATAACAGTGCGAGATTCAGCAACTGACACAAGGTTTTTTATTACATCTTGCTGCATAGCTTATTAAACGCTTCACAATATTTCAACAGATATGTCTAAAATGACTTGTTTTATAGTCGTTTTTAGCTGGTTTTATCTTAATTTGTTTTACTTTCTGGCACGTTGCAAATGTCTTAACTCAGTGAAGTGCTGCCACTGGTCTAAGCGTTTGTTCTGTGTGTGGCTGAATGAAGACCAGCCGTTAGTCGAACATCATCAGCGGAGTATCCGAAACTCAGTGAAAGCTATTGGGATCAAGAGAGTACTCCGCTGCAGAGCTCAGCACCTCCGATTGTCGTTGTCGATGTCATTGGCAGCGTCACGGACTTCGCGGTAAATTTCGGCTGTTAATTCAATCCGCCTGACCTTAGACTTTGGAAGCTGAAAATTTGCACACCCAGTTACTCAGGAACATTTACGCAAATTTTGCTTTTTTCTGCACTTTTTTGTTTTTTTAAGTTACGAGCCCGTAAAGTGGCATCATAATGTTTTACAGATGCAGTCAGTGGGTTTGTAGAACGAGTGGAAATACTTGAGCTGGCGTCTAAAGGTATAGACACAGACGACGTGTGCTGTTTTCAAGAGGGTAGGGAAGAGCGTTTCATCTTCCAAGCAGATGGACTGTTGTGAACTGACCGTTATTCGTGTTGTAACTGTGTAGGAAGCAGATGTTCTGGTGAATGTAATCTCGTCGAAAACACCCGACCTGTCCAGAGCCGGCTCCGTGTCTGCTGCCTTTCTGGATGCTGCAGGCGATCAGCTGCAGGACGTATGTTTCAAGACGACGTGGACGTTTGTTAAAACAAGAAATCTGAGCTAATGCTCATGAGATGCACGAGAGCCTATAGCAGTACCTGTTCGCAAGTTGTCTCGGTCTATATCCATCCATTTCATCGCAATTTACTTTTCTGCAGCCAAAAATCGCGAATAAAAATGACTAAAAACCTCTATTTTGGGGTTCAAGGTCATTCAAGGTCGTCGATGTTAATATTACTAAAAAGTACGTCACCAGTGCTTGTTATGATAAGCAGCATGTCTGTGCTTATCAGCAACCATTTTCACGTTGTACAAGCCAATATCGGAAAAATACCCATTTTTAGGGGTACCCCTATTTGACACCCGCGTGCGTATGCCTCGTTAAACTTAGGGGTTCCGGACTTAGACTGCTAAAATTTACTTTTAATACTAAAAATTGTATATGCAGATTATTTTAGTTTATCTTTAGCCGTTTCGGCACAATTCACTCTTGAAATGTGTGTCGCAGCCCGAAATCGCGAAAAATTCACTGAAATCCTCTATTTAAGGGGGTTAGAGGTCATTCAAGTTTATCAATGTTGACACCCCTCAGTAGCTCGTCGCTAGTGCTTTTTATGACATGCAGCATGTTTGTGCCTATCTGCAACCATTTTCAAGCTGGACAAGCCAATAGAGCTAAAATGATGTTTTTACAGGGTTGTCTCACTTTTTCCCCATCTTTCGAGGAAACCCCTTTCACTCAGCGGCACGAAATTTGATCACGAAATACTACAGACCTCAGGCTATCATATGGTGAGAACCCGAAGTCTCTATCTTACTGGTCTTAGATCGGTACCGGGTCGTGACGGACGGACAGACGGAAGGACAAAATTACCATAGTTAATACGCACTATAGCTAGCTAGTTAGCTAGCTATTGCGCGTAAAAAATGTAACAATGGATGCAATAGTATTAATTAAAATTAAAAAGTATATAACTTGCTAGTAGATTTATAATAGCGTTATTTCGTTAACAGAATTAGACTTGGCCTACCTACATTTGTTGCAATTACACTACCAACGCCTAGAAGTACACTGTGTCTCAAAAAACATCCCCGACATTTTCGACTGTAACTTGAAAACCAATTCTCAGATTTTGATAAATTTTGGTAAGAATATTTGGAACACAGCTTGCCATCGAACGATCATTCCGTGTTCCACCTCACCCAGCGTTTGTTTCTGTACTACGTGGGAAAAACACAACCAGTAAAATATCACTTTTTTATCAAATGCGATATGATTGCTTAATTAACATAACGCGTAAAAACACATTTTTTTCGCATTTCTGACACGTTGGCTGACATTTTATCCAGTTGTCCATTTTCAACTGCCTACAGTAAAATCGCTTGAAGTGTTGGCCCACTCACACAGGCAAGGAGACGCTTTCTCCATTCATTGACAGCAGTATCGATAATGTTCTGCTTCAGACCAGTCCAGGCTGTACCAGTCGCTTCTTGATTTTACAAACATTTTTAAACTTCCATCTGGTAGACACACTGTTGCATGACAGTCAAACCTTGTGATAGACCAGCTGTTGGGGTCCACAGATTAGGATAGATAAAATTTATCGACAGTTTAACACATTTTAACACATATGCTTGGTCTGCTTTCCCCAGGTAGTGTAAAAGCAGACGTTGAGTGAGGTAAAAACTAAAACACGTATTTAATAGCCAGTTGTGTCAGAAATATTTCTGCCAAAAATTATTAAAATCTGCTAATTTTTCTTTAAGTTATGATCGATATTGTTTGGAATGTTTTTTTCAAGTTTTATGTTTATTTCAACACATATTTCGCTTGATCTGCTTTCCCTAGGTAGTGCAGAAGCATACATTAGGTGAGGTAAAAAAACTAAACAATCATTTGATGACAAGTTGTATCAGAAATATTCGTACTAAAAATTATCAAAATGTGACAATTGGTTTTCAACTTATAGTCAAAAATGTCGGGGTTGTTTTTTTGAGACACTGTGTAGTCTGTGATGCACTCTTATCTGAACATTAAAACTGAAACAAAAATTACGTCATTGCTGTCAGCATTAAATTTTATGTCTGTTTATTATTACAGTGAATCCTTAGCGTCTAACAACATGTTGATAAAACTTAGTTTCATATTTTGTTTTTTATTTATGAACAAAATTTTTATTTGACCTCAGTGAGTTCTTGTTGTTGGTTGGCCAACAATGAAAACTAAAAACTAGCTGCGTCAATTCCCGAAGGTTTTTCTTAAAATCTGGTTATGACAACGTATCCCTGTATATCCCTGAAGTCGAAAAACTATTGGCAGGGGGTAAAACTTTAACTTGATCTTTTGCCTCGTTTTCGTATCGTATGGTATTACGTTAGCCGTATTGTGTTGAACGTGTAGTCATCGGATACATTCGGACAAAACTTTGGAACAACTTACTCTTTTATTTAAAAAGTTAGAAATTCTTCCAAAATCCTATTGATCTTTCATTAGAAATACTACAGCCACTGAGCTAACTTAACCGAATCTGCAGTAACTCACGCAGAACTTTGGAGAAGTAGAGTGGTTAAGTAAATATCAGAAGCAGTCGTACACGTAATAACAAATGTATTAGATATGTTTGTTAGGAACTGGAGGATGACTGGCCACAGTTCGGTGAAATAGTTCGGACCAAGGCTTGCGGCTCAATTCAGGCTCAGTCCATCTACCACGTTGCTGTTCCTCGATACAAAAACCCGCAAAGCGTTCAGGTGAGCTAACCTTTTGCCGATTAAAGCGGCAAATTTTATCTGGTATTTTTCAGTTAACGCTGACTGATGTGCGCTGACTGTCCTACATTACCTTATTTTACCTCCGAGGTGGGCAGACTTTTACATGTACTCATCGCTGAGGCCGTATCAGTTCGGGCCAATGTGCATCCACGAACGTAATCATAGAGTTACAGGAAAACGGCTGCGAAGCCGCGGACGGTTATAAAGCTGAAATCGGTGTAAAAGTGAAAGATTAACCAGTGTAACAATTTCTGGTTGGCACTTGTTGGCTCCTACCCTACAAATTTTAGAAATCTTTCAGGTCATTGAAGCACTAAGCCCCCCCACCACGACAAGGTGGCCACCACAGTAGGGTGCGCTAATTGTTATTCTGACGCATTTGTAATTTTATAGGCTATATAATATAATTATATACAGAGTGGTACAAAACATAAACGAGCAGACATTTTGTCACATATCAGGCATTTAATCGTTTACTTTTTAAAGAAATAGCTGACTCGCTGAGGTTTAAAACAGTCAGCAGCAGGTGCAAAGGTTAAGAACATGCAAAATGAATAGTCAAACGTCAAGCGGTAACTGGATATGTCAGTGGCATAGTCGAAGGACTTATGGCCCCAGGGGTCTAAAATTTTCCAAATCTCAGTCTTTTTCTCAGTTTTTCCTAAAAGTGTACTGAAGCAGCGCCTGACAATTAACAAGCAAATGTCAAGGAAAACTATCATGAGTGCTAAAATAGAAGAAACAGTTTCGATGGCGGTGCTTTGCACCAAGCTCGATGGTTAGCTAACAGCACTCCCTTAGACTTGATAGGCTGGATAGGCTTGTTGCAGCTGTTTTAAGCACCCGGTTTTTGGACTCGATTCTTGATTCTGGACCTTTCGGACCTTAATATATTAAGATCCTGAATGCGCTATTTGCCAAGATATAACCCAGCTTTGCGTGATAATGGCTATTAACAACGGCGACTGTGTGGAACAGTGAGCAGAACACGCGCTTATAATTTTGGAATTTTAGCCTACGTCTGAAATTGTTGAGAAGTTCAGATTAGTGATTGTGTTGTTCCAGCTGCTTCAGTCGGCGGTGGAGAAGTGCCTGGAGATGGCTGCGGAAAACGGAATGTCTTCAATAGCTTTTCCGACCGTCGGGTGCGGTAAACTGGGATTTGATGCGAAGTCTGTCGCTCGTTGCTTCTTGCAAGCGCAACGAAATACGCAGTCCACGGTTCAGGTAGAAACAAATTGTCTCTGTTACGATTTGTGAATGTAATACTGACATGCAAAAATTATGTAATTTTGACATAATTTAACACCAAACTGAAAACGGTAGTAAATTGTACAAAAGTCTTATATGCCAATTTTGTTTGTGCTCAGTGTTTAATGTCGTGTTGTGTTTGGTTTATATGTATATCAGCCTCAGGCTAAACAAATTATTGTTTTTGCTGTGGAATATTAGCTTTATAAAATATTTATAGTAATTCCGGTTGTTTGCATTTTTAGATTTTTATTGTTGCTTTTGAGCCGGATCTCCAGAGGTCGTTTAAATCCTTCATTTTTGGATCCGAAAGTCGTGAGTATAATAGTGTATTTCACCTTGTCGTAATAAAAGCAATACACTTTTTAAAGCTTTTCTTCTTGTTAACTGCTGTTATTACCAGGGCCGTCTTTTGCCGGCGCGGGGCCCTTGGCGCCGACTCACCCGCGGAGCCGGTAGTACCATAGTGACTTGTGACCACGCTAAACCACAAACCTGTACGCCGCGTATTTAGAATCTGCCAAAGGGAGCGCATGCCGAGCGCGAGTCTATAATGGCGGCCTGGGGGCGTGGCGTGGTTGGTAACGCGTTTCGGCTGAAACGAAGTTACTCTATGCCGGGCCCGGTTAGTACTGCGATGGATGACTGCCTGCGGGCAAGTATACCATCTCAGTGCGAAGCCTGCCAGCTAGGTCGACTCAGCCTTCTACCCTGCGTGGGACGGTAAAATGAATAGTAACTCATTTATATGGGTTACGGAAGGTGGGGATCTTGGTACAGCTGACTGGGGTTGCCTAGCCGGCCGCTGCGCCAGCCTGTGTCTGCAGGCTGCACACGGTGGCCGTGCGGCAGGCGGCTGTGGTTAGTGACGAAAGCGCATTAGAGGCGTGCGCGTGCTCGCGACGATGAGCTATACAAATTGACGACCTTTACCTTTATCTTTACCACCAACGGAGTCCCGGAGTAGATGCCACTTCACTACCTGTGACGACACTACACCATAAACTGTGTGACAGACCTAAGTCTGTAATGTAGGCCTGTATCTTCTGCGTTTTAAGCCTACAAAATTTTCGACCCTAAACTTCAACTGCCCCTCCCCAAAATTTTCTACACCGTTTTAATTGAGTTCAAGTTGTGACAGTAATTTAGCCTTAAGGCGATGAAAGTTAGATTGATCGATCGATCCATCGTCCGTTGCGGCCATCATCTCCGTAGCGCGGGGCCCTTTTGAGGCGAAAAGCCCTTGGCACAGTGCCAAGGTGCCACCTCCCCCCCTAAAACGGGCCTGGTTATTACCCGTCATATTGTTAAAATATACAGTTTATTTTGACAGGCTGGAAGTCACTGCGCTTTTCGGCAGCTTTCTGATTGAATTATTTGTATCTGATTTAATTGAATATTGTTGTATTTATTTTCGAAAAAATAAATATGACAATGATATAAACAGATTACAGATTTAGTACAGAAACATTTTTGTGAGCAACGTAGTAAACTTTGTCTACATTGTGTGCATAGGGGGGCTACAACATCGTCTTTCTGTGCAGTCGTCAGTTACAAGTTTGACAACGATTTCATCAGTTACAGTTGTATCCGGCAGTTTGCTCGACTTTGAGGTTATTTTGCTAACTGAGTGTATTTCATATCAGCTGTCTGAAAAGTTGTTTAGCAGATAAATGTGACTGTTTATTAGAGAGTTGTGTTATAACGAAAAATGTAGATTAATATTTGATATTTTGCGTTTCTAGTTGCTTTACTTGTAATACACTATTTTTGGGAACTTTATTACACACATGCACGACATTTTAGCGTGCATTTTAAATTTTTTTCGTAGTTGTTGGCCCACTATAAAATTTTTTAAAAAAATTATTGGATATAATAATTGACATTTTTCGTAGTCTAAGTGCTTGTGCCGACTTGTTTTATTTTCTAGCCTAGCGTGAGTGAAAAATATAACTTTAGCCACTGCCATCAAGTTGGTATTGGTATGATGATAAAGTAATAGCACTTATGTAGCATATGATGTCTGAGAAATGCAGAAGTGCTGCTCATGCTAAGTTTGGCCTCGTGAATACTGTTTTGAAATATACTGAGAAATTTTCATTTGTTGTTTCCAAATGTAGCAAATGAGCATATGTGTGTCAACTAACTCAAGTATAAAAGCAGATGATCGTTGCATTTTTAGCCAGTGATTAATGACTATATACCGAATAAGTTACTCAGTTAATTACTTATATACTAACTAAAGCTTTTGCAGCAGCTGTACTCGGGACATTGAATGTGAACAGGCGGACGCGCTGGTGAATGTTATTGCTAGTAAGACGTCAAACCTCGCCAAAGCAGGCGCCGTCTCCGCCGCTTTTCTGCATTGCGCCGGTACAGCGCTGCAACGGGTCAGTGCCCAACGGGGTGAGGTGTGGGAGGG
>Ga0209367_1008305_pt1:0-12500 | contig 14192 bp, 4 predicted proteins | sample WorMetLIZISLAND2_FD_187412 | JGI IMG/M metagenome (GOLD analysis project Ga0209367, IMG submission 187412) | Marine gutless worms symbiont microbial communities from Max Planck institute for Marine Microbiology, Germany - Olavius geniculatus... ... | reverse complement strand
CCCAGGCTTTCAGGTGCATAGGGTGGCTCTGATCTCCAATTCTTTAACCCTCAGCCAGACGCCAGTTTACACTGCATGACCACAGGTATGGGGCTAGTGCATCATGCAGTGTGCCTTTTTATGTCCCAGTTTTTGTTGGTACTCATTGTGCCTAACCGCAGAGGGATGACAGGCTGAGTTGCCATATTCAAGCTCTTCCTGTCCCTCAATCTGTCCACCTTCTGAGGGCTCAAAGTCAAAGGGTCGCAGTTATGGTTGCACAGTACATTATATAGCTAGGGGATGATCACAGAGTATGTTGGCACTAGGCTGACACTGTTGCTTGTTATAGTTGGTTATAATACCTGTATGCTAAAGCAGGGTGAACGGTGCTGTATGAAGTTTATTTATTTATTATATGGTTTATATACACATTAAGTAATTCATAAGTTGGGGAAATTTGTGTGTTAAGAGCAATTTAAGCTTAGTTTTAGATGCACCAGTCGTCACAGTTGAGTCAGAAATGACAGTTTGAGGAAGACTATCCCTCACTATAGATGAGGCATGACTAAACGCATTTTTAGGAAAGGTTCAGTGTTCAGTAGAATGTTTATGCTGCAAGATCAGACTAGTATAGTGGTGTAGTTAGCTGTTGTGTTCTTGCGGCAGGATTGGCTGGGCTGGGGAAAACACTGACTCCGGAGCAGAAAGAGTTACGGCTGATTCAGAGTAAACGTGACATAGAAAACCCAAGCATCATCGTCGAAGCTGTGCCCATCATTTGCCGTATGTCATTCCAGTTTAAAGGTCTATGGACCCCAAAATTAACATATATATTTTATTTATTTTCCTAAAACAGCACAATTTTCTGATAATTTTGATAGTAATGTGGCACAGTATTTTTTGTCACTAAAAATATTAAAATTAATTGGTAAACACTGATTGTGTACAACCGGTGATGTCACTTCTGGCCACTTGCCAAGATCAGAATTTTTAGCATAACGTAACATAACACAATTTTTCGTTATATTTAGACATTAGTTTCATACATTTATAAAGCTTAAATCAGCATATTATATATACAAGGTGAAATGTCTAATTAAGGTCTACATAAATTTCACAAGTGAGTTTGACCGTGGCAACTGGCCATGGATCTTTAACATGATATTTCACCTAGAATTGTTATGTGTGATAGCACGTAGTGCTAAGTAGTTTTTGTGTACAAGCTGTCATAGTTTTGTTCCATTTGTTGGTGTGTCATGACCTAGTACCGCCAAAAAGGGGTAACCCCTTGAGAATCGTTATTTTACCGCTATTAACTCTTCTGGCATGAAAATGGCTGCAGGTAGGCGCAGACTTGATAGCTTATCATACAAGCAAAGCAGTGCTGACGAGCTACCCACGGGTGCCAACATGACCTTGAAATCCCAAAATTGCATGTTTTCGTTCATTTCCGATGAATTGATCAACTTGTCTTGTTGAATAACTTTGATAATTTAAAATTTGTATTTTTATGAATTTGCCACGTAAATTATGAGCTATGAACTGATTAAGTTGTTAAACAAAACTTCTTGGATGGCTACACCTGTTAGCTTTCAATCGAAATAAACGGTTGATTAATCCTTAAAGTTTAAAGTTAAGCATTAAGAAATACCGATCCCCATCAGCCGTAATGCTTACTCTGTGTTTTGTTGTTTCAGAGCGAAATGGTCCACCAACAGTATCAACGAGGGAACAGAAACTTTTCAGTGATAGTAATTAGAAATAAAGCACCTTAATTCTTAGCATCAGCATCAATAAATCCATCATTATAATCATTATGATCACATTGTGTTGTATTATCCGTCTACCCAGTGGTCCTTAAAAACTTAGCTCATAATTTTCATACATTGATTGCTTTGTCAGTATTGTTAACCAAATAAATCATGCACATCGTTGATGAACTTAAAACACTAATTGTTAAAAATGCCATCACACCCTAAATGTGTCAGTCAAATATAGTCAGCTTTAGAATACTTAAGGCGTGATTTCAGTAGGTCAAACGGTCGACCGTGGTTACATTTGCGCAACCAGTCGTGATTTCTGATAGCCGTTTGAGCTAACCGATGAACAGTGTTCGCCAAACAAGTCAACCGACGCTAGTAGCTGTTTACCATAGATATATACATTAAAAATTGCTGGTTACGCTTTTTGTTTCGGCTATAAAGCTATTAATAGAACATCGCGACGCCCGCCAGTTATGACAGGAAATTCCAGAGTTACTAGTTTTTGAGTCATTTCAGCCTGGGGTGGGCGTAGTCTGGCTGTAGAATTAGCGTTTCATAAACATTCGTGATTTTGGACGGCGGTTGGCTGTTCACGAAACAACTCGTCACCGACCAATGAATGGAGGTTGAAAGAGTTTATGCCGTTTGACATGTTTGACCTACTGAAATCACGCCTTTAGTTATCTTGTATTTGCATATTCTGAAGCAGATTCAGTTTCACAAGGTAGTGTAGCGACGCATTTGGCGTATATGTTGGGATCACTGAAAAGCAAATTTACTGCAGAATGTGTGGGTGGAGAAAAATTATGTAAATAGTTCAGTATTTGAAGCATGTTATGACAAAATTTGGGGGCTTGCCTTTCATTGGGCTACTGGGTATGCTATGTTGTAAGTCAGTGCTAGTTATACATAAATGCATTAGCTTTGTTATCGGTATATACTGTTTTGGTATTTATTCTGCTGTATATTCCATGCAAAACTTTACAATGTCTTCAGTTGTAAAACATAGCCGGGGGTCTGGTGGGTCATGGATGTGGGAGTGGGGTGCCATACCCCTGTTTTTGTCTATTTTACTAAAAATTTGTCTAAAAAGAAAAAAAAATTGTCATGGAGTAGTTTCTGTGACTGAAAAAATACAAAATACATATAATTTTGAGTGTGATATAATGATTTTATTGTACATGTTACTTGTTAAATTATGGATTTTTGTTAAACTGTCACATTTTCCTGAGCAGCTCCCCGTTAATTATAGTCCCCCGCTATAATTTTGGAAATTATTCTTCGGTGATATAATGGCTAAAGTTTGTGAAATTCAGGTCTCCTGGCCACAGGTGCAAGACTGTTTTGCTTTTTCCTCAAATTATGACATAAAATTTTTGCTGGAACATGGATTACTGATCCTAGATAAATTTGGAGTTTGGCAGTCAGGGCCCAACAATTTAGATTGACTTTATTGGTGTTCAGAGATTGCAGGTTTTTGAGTTAAATTGCATTGCACACGTTCTTCGACCAATTGTGTGAGTATTCTCGAATTTACGGCGTTCAGAAAGTTTTGCAAGTCGATATGTTAGACCAAAAATCTTTTCGATATCCGTACACCAATAAAATGCCCATTTTTCCTGAACTCATGTGAGCTTAAAGCGGATATGACGTCATTGTAACTTATGACGTCATAAGGCGTTTTATATCGGTCCCTCCAGCCAGGCTTCTACCACAGACTTGAGTCATTCATTGTTTGGACAGCGGACACCGGAAAATTTTTTTCAAATTTAGAAAAAGATAATAGTTACTGTAAGTCAAGTCTCTACTGTATGTAGGGTGGTCTTATTGTATGAAGCCACAGTCGCGAACGGCTTGCTGGGTAATTGTAATTTTGGGATTGGACTGCAGTGCCAGGAACTGCCAGATTTAGGGAAGATCTTCGGGGCTTGCTCTCAGGCCCCCACATGACAGGGCTCCCCAGGTCATGTTGTAAAAATTGTTTAACCTTTCACAAAGATGACGAATATCACTAACTGACAACGTCAAATCCCGATATGACATCGTAAATGACATTAGCGTTCTTATTTATGGCCAGCGCAGATTTCAGCTACTGTGAATTCATATTGCAAATAAAAAATTCATGAACGTATTTGTCTGGGCTTCCATAAAATCACATATCCTGGGGGCCTCACATTCGTAAATCTGGCTGCAGACTGGAGAATTGCCATGCGTATATTTGTGCTGTTTGTGTTAACACTCCAAATCGTATCTGTTTAACGCTTTATGACATCACAAATTTCAATGACGTCGCATCCGCTTTAAGCTCGTCCGAGTATGGGAGAAATATAACTTTTACTGGTGTGTAAATTTTTATAAATGTCTTAGTCTAATATACAGGGGCCTATTGAGTTGTAAACATTGTCTGGTTTTCCTCGTATGTTTAGTTTTTTCACGGCCGGCACAGATTTTGGCTATTAAATATTTATAGTTGCAAATGAGAAATTCAGAAACTCAGACAATGTTTACCATGTTACAGCGGCGGCCATCGAACTGCACTGGTTACCAATCAAAGCCCGTATTCAGTACAGACTATGTTTGTTAGTTCACTTAGCCATAAATAGCACTGATAAAGCTCCATTATACATATCAAACTTTCTTCAATGAGTTTTGGCACTGCCAGTTCGTCACACCATCTTGTGATCAGTCACGAAATCGGATCTGCAAGTCCCAAGGACACGCCTGAAGTTTGGAGAGCGCGCCTTCAGCGTGGCGGCCCTCAAGGCATGGAACGATCTGCCGCTGCACCTGCGCGCCATTACTAACACTGACACATTTAAACGGAGACTGAAAACTCACTTTTTCTGCAAATTTTATGACATGGAGTATGATTTTTGTAGGCTTAGTCATTTTGTCGTATTTTATTCAACTGTATTTTATTGTTATAGACTGTTCAGCTCCGCTGTAAGTTGACACTGTTAGACATTATCATTATCATTATCACTTGTCAGGGCTCTCGTAAAATCACGTCCCATGGCCTCATTTGGATAATCCGATGGTAGACTAAAGAAATATCGTGCAACAGGGAGCCCAATTTTACGCTGATTGCACTGGCACTTCAAATCGTTCCTGTTTAACGCTCTATGACATTATACATTACAATGGCGTCATAACTGCTTCAAGCTCATACATGTTTAGGAGAAACATACGTTTTATTGGTGTATAAATTTTAAAAAGTTTTTCAGTCTAACATATGGACTTGCAAAACTTTTTGAACGCCCCTCGTAAGTCCACTGTATTGGCATTCTAGTTTTTCATGGTTGTATTGCTTCTGTTTATTTCTGTTGTTCTTTCTGTATGGTTTGTGTGATGTGAGTAAGTGGCCTTGGCTCAAGGCGATTAGGAAATTGATGTTTGTGACTGAGCTATGTGACTGCATCAAACAGAGGTGTAGAAACTGGGGGTTCAGGTGGTTCAGGGAATTGGGGCCCTAGGGAGTGGGGTGACACAGAAATAAGACAAGAAAATACAAAGTGAAATAATGATACAGTTGCACAGTGCACACACGATTTTTCACAGTGTCATCTGGGAAAGCAAAAACTCATCAGGTTGTGATGGCTGGTGCTTCGCTGCAGATCCGAATGGGGTACCTTACAGCACTCCCGGGCCCCTGTAGCTGACAGAGCAGACAGGGTTGGCTGCCATCCTAACTCGAAGTGTTGAACCAGGGCCCCTTAGGGCTTTGCTATGCCACTGCAAACAAAGGCTATAATTCGGTGTATTCATATAGCTCATTAGTGGTCTGTTTATTACGAGTTTATTCAAAGAATTGTTTGTGCGTGCTTGTAGTTGATGGTAGTGCTAGAGTACTGTAGCATGTTATTATGTGTGATGTTGCACAGGTTTAGGAAGTTTAACATAGTTGTAATGCTTGATGTGCTTGTTAGTCAGTCAGTTATCATAGCTCACAATATTCAGGGCATTATGGCTAAACAAAAGTAAGCATCCCATCTGTTGTCGACAACGTTTCAAGAAAATCACAGGCAACTTTCTACGCAATGCATTTGTCCAGTGTTTTAGTGTTATTTTGCACTTTACACTTTTTTCATTAAGTAATATAATTATGCATTTCTTTGCTATGTTTCATACTGTAATGAGTAAAATAGAAATGTTTCGTCATTCTGCCCCCTCAATATGCTGTGTTTGTTGCCGACTGAAAAACTTTCTATATCCTGGTCTTCAGGCCTTCTTAACGCCACAGTACAGCCATGGTTATTCAGTGGGCTTCTTGCTGACACTGTGCCCCTATAAATTTACTAAAGTAGTCTAAATCAAGCATACTAAGAAATGGCTGGAATTAGTGATTAAAAGAAACACTTTAAGAAGCATTATAATACAATTAGAGATTACAAGAATTGCCCTCCCTACTTATATGATGAGGCATATACACCCATGTGAGAATTGAAATGACACAGTAGACATGCAATCAGTGCCATCATGGGTTAGGAAAATAGGGGCAACAGGTAAACCATCTTGGTATACAACCAATACCAAGGTCAGTCCCTTTGGAGTAGCTAAATCGAGTACCGTCTGACTGGCTGGGGTTATGGGGACACTAGCGATTGCAATCCCAGGATCCCGAATACTGGAATGCTGGCCATTATTGCCAATCCTAAATCCCAGGATTGGCAGCATCCCGATCACTGGATTTTGGGATTGCAAAAATTCATTGAATTCTAGATGCCAGTATTGAGAACTGAATCCCAGATCCCGAGATTGAGATTTCAGTCCTGGGATTGGTCCCTAGGTGGCTCATATTCACCTGCCTCGTGGCAGGTAACACTGCGATGCCATATACCAGCAACGCTTTATAGTTCTGAGACGAATTTTCCATGACGAGCTATACTATTTGACCAATCCCAGAAGTCTATTTTTGGGGGTTGTGGAAAAGTGGTTGCATTGACAAACATAAACAGAACTAAGTGGCAGAGCAGGATTCAACAACATATTTTGTCCAGACTGATGATTTTTAGCGGCATAATATACACGATGAATCAATTAAACATTTACAATAAATCGATGTCTACTAGACAATACATACATATGGATCAGTAACAATACTGTCATCAAACATTCGACACAATAACGTAGACATCCACAGCACATGCAGTCAACTGTTCAGCAATGTGTGAATTATTATGCATCTCCAGTTGTTCCCTCTCAAAGTCCCTCATGGTTGAAATAACAACCAGAACTGCGGTCAGCGGCATCATGCATCAAAAAGTAAGTGGGTCAGGAAATCGTGACAGGTGCTGCAAATTTCGGACAGAATTCTGACAGGTGCACATTTCCAAAAAGGAGACTATGGGTCCTCAAATTTCAATTTTGCCCCCAAATTTCCCCACAATGGGGGTTTTAGTCCTTAAATTTGCACTACTGGACAACAGTTTTCAGACAAAAACAACATTTTCTGACAATTTTCTGACATCTAAAAATTTGGGGAGGAGGGTCAATTGCCACTGAATTGGGCTTTCCCACTCTGTAGCAAAACACCGGTCATTAATGACACAGGTGAACTGTGTTAAGTCGGCACCACATTTTCATCATCATCATCATCATCATCATCACTGGCAATTGTTGTTTAAGTTGCAGTCAGTTCATTTCTTTTTCCCTCCTTTCGACTTCTTGCCACCACTGCTGCTTGCCCCGCCTCCGGAGCTGGACTGAGTCTGGGAGGAAGCTCCGCCCCCCTGACCACTGCGAGACTTCAGCTTGGGTATCATCTCACACAGGTAGTTCAGCAGCGACTGCCCTGCAGCATGCAAAAGTTAAAACTATCTCAGAGCTACAGAGCATCACCGGCCATATGTGATTATGCCATACGCCATTACCTGCCATCCGACACAGGTAAACGTGCCCCTACTCAACCCCAGCCAGACAAACGGGCACTCAATTAACCTATCTCTAAGGACACTAAAAAATCACGGCAAAAAATTGCAAAAAAACATGGCAAACTCTTGTGAAAATCGCCAAAATCACGGCAACGTCAAGGTATTAAATTACGGGCTCAAAGACAGTCTATAAAACTCAAAACTAGCGTTGACGACCATCGTTACATGTAGCGCATTTTTTGCAAAATTTTGTCTCTGCGGAGCATCAAAATACATATTTCTACCGTGACCTCGTGGCCACATATTGAGCCAGTAAATAACAAAGCATACAGAAGTGGCAGCAGTAGCAAAAGTAAACTTCAACTTATGCTAATTAAAAACAAAAGATTTTGGTAAAAAAATGTAAAATCACGGCATTTTGGTCAAAAATTCAACAAAACTTGGCATTTTTGCAAAATCAAGGCATTTGACGAGACGAAAATCACGGTTTCCATGATTTCCGTGTTTCCGTGATTTTCTATTGTCCCTACCTATCTCGGAGGGATGGAAAGCTGAGTCAACCTTGGTGGTGGTTAATGGTTATATACTGAGATAGTATGTACATGTATGCACGCAGTCACCTATCGAAATAACCACTTGACCGTGACCCAACTGGGAGTGGAACCCACAACCTTTTGATCATAAGTCCAATACCCTATCATTACAGTGCCAAGCTACCATGCCTTACAGTTTAGAAAATCCACGTTTTTAAAGAGTCCCAGTAGGACTCAGTTTAACGCATGCTTTTAAAGGCCCGACAGATGGGTGTAAGGTTTTTCATGGGTTTTAAGTTATCAGAATGAGCATGCCATATACTTTCCACATTAAATACATTTTCAAAAGTCTGTGAATACATAGATTTAAAAGATACAAATACGGTACAGAAGACAAAATTTTCGGACAGGTGGGGCTAGTGCAAAAACATGCAATTATGCTGTAGATGTCAGTGTCAATCCGGATTCAGAGTTGCTGCATTTAGATCCTGAGATTTTCCACGGGATTACTTTACTTGCTAACTGTGTGCAGCACGTGCCTTCCAGTAACTGTGTTATATCTATGAATGAGCAGTCTACTAACGTGTGGGGAACTGAGGCAGTACGGGCGTTCCGTCGTCATTCCGCAACTGTACCCTGATGCGTCCACGACAGTTGCGATCAACTTCACGTGGATACAGCTTATTCTGCATGACCAGCCACATAAATGACACAGCTACGAGTCTTCATTCAACACACTCACTCAACGTCAACAAGAAATGATAAAATTAAATGCAATGCAACAGCAACCACAACAGCTAGACTGCCAAGCCTCTGCAAAGCTAAAATCTGTCTTCGGTAGCCATCACGGCCAGCAGCAGCTACTGGCAGTATGGTACTATCTCGCTATGGTAAATTAACTGAAAATTAGATCCTGTCACCCTGACCTTTGGCTTTGATATTCGATAGGGTTCTTGCGATTGTCGAATCACCGGATACATGTTTGTGCAAAATTTCATCAAGCGAAGTGCAGTGGTTCACAAATATTGTGTCGACACAGAAAAAATGGACAAAAAACAAGAACTAAAAATTTGTGGAAGAGCCCAATAAAATCACATAGGATGATTTGCCATTCTACCCTCAATTCAGTGGCAGCAGAATGCCAATGGTACTTTGGCAACTCCACTGACATATCAGATGTGTTCCAGGACAGTGAGAACCTGGTGCAATTCTTCATCTCTTTGGGGCATCCGCCCATCTGCCCCACATATTGGCTCATTACAACAAAAACAACAATGTTCAACAACAAAGTTTGGAGCTCACTCACCTCCAATCCAATATCACAGCCAGCCTGAGCCAGAACGTCTCTAATCTCACATGGAGTCGGATTTTCAATGGCCTAAGCACAACAGCACAAACAAATGCTGTAAATCCTACGAGGGCCATCCCAAAAGTTTCAGGCCTTGACATATTAGACAGCAATATTTTCCGCAATTTATACATCAGTGAAACGTACATCCTATACAAACTCTAATGAGTCGGTTGCAGATATGACGTGATTGTAATTTATGATGGTCAATCTGCAACCATTTTCATGAAGGACTGGCCAACAACGGTAAAATAACGACTTTTACAGGGGTACCGCTCTTTGATGCTTTCATGCACAGGTTTCCTTGAACCCAGAAAATCGAGACTTGGACCGTTGAAATCAGTGATTTTCAACCAGGGTTCCGCAAAACCCAAGGGTTCCGCGGCTCGTAAAAACAAACAAGAAATTTAAGCTAATGCTCGTGAGATGCGTGAAAGCCTATAGCAGTTCCGATTCAATAGTTTAGCTTAAAATTGGGATGTTCACACTAAGTTAATATACAAATACCAAATTCTCTATCTGGATCGCATAACGATAGTTCCATGGCACCACCTTCTGAATGGTATAGACTTGTCGCAACCCGAAATCGCCAAAAAAATCCATAAAACCCCCTATTTTGGCATTCAAGGTCATTCAAGGCCATTGAATTCGGTGCCAATCGAGAGCTAGTGTACAACTTCCTATTAGTGATTAATAGTAACCTAAACCCTATCTCGCACCGTTACTGAGATACAGCAACTATTCCCCAAAAATTGCAAATTTTGCCCACCTCCCTCTCATTCAGCGCCCTCGTTTTGGGTGACCCCCTTCGAATTTATGGAAAAGCTTTACGGTTCCTGAAACTAGAGTCTTCCAGGTAGCCAACAGTGAAGATTTGGTGATTCTAGCTTGCACCGCTTTTGACCGATCCACCCATGTGACAGACAGACGAGCAGATGGACAGACAGAGAGACGGATGGACAGAACTGCGATGGCTAAGACATGCTGAAAGCAGTAGCTGCTTTCGCGTGTAAAAAGAATTGGGGAATTTGCTCTAAAAGCTCCGGGGTCTGAGGAGGAAGGTGCAGGGGTGGGTTATGCCCCTGCCTTCAATAACAATGATAACTGAGAGCAAATAAATACCTTGTGTTTTGGAACTCTCCGGCCTTCTGCTACTGTCTTCTTGCTGTTGATGTATGCTGCATAAATGCAGATCCATCTGCAAAATACACCAGATTTACTCACCAATTATATCAGATGTTCCTGTGCTTATTAGGCAGAATTACTATGGCACTGCAAGACATTACACTGATTTTCAGACACTTCTCCAGAGCATGGACTGTCTGTCTGTTGACTGTGTCTTGCTTATAAACCATTCGACACATTTACAGCATAACCCAAAAAAAGCTATCGTTTTCTGTCCATATCACTGGCAAATATTGACCGATTTTCACAATTTTTTCACCAGTAAACTACGTTAAAAAATTTGCTACTCAGTAATATTCATGCAACCTACACAAAGATGATTTACGGAGCTGTCAAATTAACGCATTAACGTGTTAAAAAACTAACGTGCATTAAAAAATTAACCCACACTGAAAATTAACACACATACGTAAATTTACCAAATTCTGCGAAGCAGGAGTTTCAATATTTCATTAAACTGTGGTTATTGATGAACAAATAAAACAAACAACTAAAAATTGGTTTGACCACCACTGTCGTGGTCCTGCGACACAGCCACGAGTTTGTCGATCATCATCCCAGTCACCCTTTCGATGCGGTCCACCTAAAATATCACCAATATAATGATGCGTTATTAACGGGTTAATGCATGGATTAAAAAATTAATGCAAAGCAATACACGTTAAAAAATTAATGCTTTGACAGCTCTAATCATCTATGATTGAGCAGGTGACAGCATTGATCAGTGAATCTGCCATTTTCCCCCATTATTGGTGCTTCTTCAATTTAAAACGGGATACAAACATAAATTCTGAAGGGTCATGCTAACCTATGCAGGCGTGGCTGACAAGTCGGATGGCGGTATACAGCCGAGCTCTTCCCAGCCATAGTTTTGGGGGCGTGACAGTTAACATTACAGATGGTCACAAGAGAAACATGCCCAAAATCAGTGTTAACTGTCCTAAACTACTAAACCAAACAACAATAAGTTGGACAACAGAGTCCGCAGATTATTTACCGCTCTCGGTCGGAATGTTTAAAGTCCGGATTCCACGCTCTTGCAACAGATTTTGACTGTTCACTGGCAGCAGCAGCCATGACAGTGCAAAGAATATGAAATTAAACAAACTGCAAATAATCCGATTAGATTTAACGGTGAATCGGTGATTCAAATAGTTTATTAATTTTTAGTAACACATCGCTTAATCAACATGCACGCAGTAAATCAAATTGTAAATGATTAGTATTACCGGTATGTTAATGCTGAGTACGAAAGAGCAGTTGTTTTTCAGTCCCAGTCGGTGAATCAACAGCGCACAGCCACACCCCCAAAAAATTATGGCTGCTGAGAGCTCGGGACGATCATATAAAAGTCCTTTTGGAGGTAATGCGATCTAATTTGTTTGCTATTATTAGTCAAAAATTGATTATTGAGATGACCGTGACAGTTTTTGAGCATCAGTAATCAGTAATCAGTAATGGAGATAAACGGATGCAGGCAGTAAAAGTCCCTCTATATCCGTATCATGATGTAACAAATTATACTAATAATCTAATCACTTTTTTCGACATACTCCGATCTGTCTCCGGTTCCGGTTAATTCAGATTTCCAATCATACATAACTTCTTGTTCTGCCCAAAATCTATCAAGCCGCACCTTAAATAAATCAACAGATTGAACATCAACTACCCAATTATTCCAGATATTCACAGTACGTGCTGAGAAAAAATATTTTCTAAAATTGTGAATAAAAGTTTGATTATACAATTTAAATTTGTTGCCTCTAGTTATTGAAGTCTTATTGAAGCTTAATATAGGTGCAACTTTTTCGTCATAAAT
>Ga0209367_1008304_pt1 | contig 14193 bp, 8 predicted proteins | sample WorMetLIZISLAND2_FD_187412 | JGI IMG/M metagenome (GOLD analysis project Ga0209367, IMG submission 187412) | Marine gutless worms symbiont microbial communities from Max Planck institute for Marine Microbiology, Germany - Olavius geniculatus... ... | reverse complement strand
ACACGCGCTGTAACGATAGCGCGTGTACAGCGCGTGTAGCAATGCACCGTCGTCGTCTTGGAGGTAATTGTGCATGCCGCCATCTGCAACTAGGTTTACTGTAATGCCAGCACGGCGAGCGCGAGTAGAATGTGGTTCTAATTTGTTGCGTTGCTGCTCTCTGAAAGACGCCGGCCGTGGCGGCCGAGAACGAATTAATCGACTATTCCGAGTTCCATATCGCAGCATCGTCGTCGTCGTCATAATCACGAACCTCAAGTGTAGGCTACTGTGTAACGGCGAGAAGAAAAAAACGCCAACTCGAGCTGTTGCAAACTAAAAAAAATCAATTCGATAAAACACCACATGCAATGATGATGTACAGCTGACAAAATCTTCGACACTACTTACATTCGTTATCAACTTCAACAATTAAAGACGTCAGCTCAGTGTCGAAATAATATGCGACCGTCCAACTACGATATACGTTCTCGCCCACTGCACTGTGAAACCCTAAGCTCGCGTTCATCTGTGGAATTACCACCCAAAACAGGTAAACACGCCCCGTCTTAACCACAGCCAACCAGACCAGTATACTCCGAGGGATGAAAGGCTGAATTTACTTTGGTGTTAGTTATATACCGAGATGGTTTACCTGTGTGCAGACAGTCACCCTTCCAGGCAGTAATCTCATGATAAAGACCCGACTAAGAGTCGAACCATTGACGTCTCGATCGTAAAGGCGCGTACAGAGCGAAGTAACTAAATTGAACTGAACTGAACTGACATGGTTTAGTTTTTGACGAACTGACCAATGGGCAAACAGGGCGAGTCCACTAGTCGTTGGTTGACGCGTACGTGAGCGTAGTCACATAAGCCACCGACGCCGTTAGACGGTGCCTACTGTAACGCATTACTGCTTGGCCATTGGTCAGTTCGTCAAACATCAAACCATGTCAGCTCAGTTGCATTCGGTTTAGTTACGTCGCCCTGTACGCGTTTTATGTCCAACGTTCTACAACCGTTAAGTTACTAACGCCAGTGTTTACACACCTGGTTTGAAGTCGCAGTTGTTGTCGTCGACGACGGAAGAAGCCCTGAGTTGTGTCGGATCACCAGCTTGTGACGTCGGGGAGGTCTGGTGCGTCAATACGTCCACGTCAGTTTGTGGCGCTGCTCCGGCGACTGCGAGAACGGCAAACTGCTGAACGCGTTGAGCGTGCTTGTCAGTCTGACAGTGCAGGTGAAAGTTGGCGCGCAGAGTCGTACGGTACGGACACAGGTTACACGTGAAATACTGCGGACCTGCTAAGCCGCTGGCGCTACGCGGTGTGACTGTGGCACCCTCGCGCGACGTCTGAACGCCTAGAGCAACCGCAAAACAAACTATACTTCATGACCTGCATTGTTCTTTATGAAATTATTTAGTACAAATAACATTGAAACTGTTAAGAGTATTCAATACTACCTTGGCATATCCTTACCCAGCGTTGTCTTGGGTAATAAATCAGTAAAGTTTGAACTGAGTTTCGGGTTTTTCGCTCGTTAGTTAAGGCTTTCATCTATTTGTGTCATCCTACTGTCACTCTGTCTTACCGTCCGCTGTGTTGTTAATTATGTTTGTGTTGTTTTTTTTTCTTCTTTTTACGTGCTACCATTTCATTGTGAATAGAGTTGTCCGCAGCGTCACAACCGTCAGTAATCTCCGTGCATTCAATTCAAGCGTGACGGTTAAAACGCGTCTTGCGTCTGTTCATCACATGTATACGACCCAGGCAGAACACACCGTCGATCACAATCATGGAACAAGCACGTTTCGTCATTGTCTCAAGTGTACAGTATTTTGCCTCGTTACACTCGCATACTACACTCTAGACTGCAGTAAAACTTACAAATATCCAAACAAAAATTTGGAGAGTGATTCCGCTTTGCTGGACCTACTGTTTGGACAACCTTCGTGTTCATCCACACAAGTTAACACAATAATGGCACGGTTCTCTTCAAACGTCACCTAAAACGTGAACTATTTTGTAGAGCATATCAATCGTTGCTGACGAGAGCGTCAATCACGATCTGTTTTCCAAACATAGAGAGAACATGCCCCAACCTCGCAGTTTTATACATGTAAATACTTTATAAATGTTTTATAGAAGTCCTATAAATATACGACGTGTAACGTTTGACAGCGTTACCGTTATGCGGTTGTGGTGCGGACGGCATGGATCGGACGGAGCAAGGTCGAGTCAGGTCGACCGGGGTCTGCAGAGGTAGGAACCCGGCAGCGGACGGCCCAGCTGACCAGGCGTGCAGTGACGAACTGTGATAGTTGCTAGGCGACGGCGTGAGCTGACCCTGCTGATGCTGCAGCCTCAGCTGCTGCTGCTGCTGCTGCAGCCTCAGCTGCTGCTGCTGCTGCTGCAGCCTCAGCTGCTGCTGCTGCTGCTGCAGCCTCAGCTGTTGCTGCTGCTGCTGCAGCTGAGTGCGATGTAGCATGGCATCGCGAGACGGCAGACGCTCGGAAGAAGAAGCCAAACCGGTTGACCGATCCAAAGGATCGTGACAAGTTGTTGTTGTAGTTAAAACCTCTTTGTATGATCCATCGCGCCACGAAAAGGCGAGGTTTTTAGGGATAGACTGCTGCTGCTGCTGCTGCTGATGTAAGAGCATCTGCAAGTTGTGTGCGTGTTTCTCGCTGGTCATGTGAATGCGCAGGTTGCGAGCGACCGACGTCGAATACCCGCACACGTCACAGCGCCACGCCGACTTACCACCACCACCAGACGACGACCCTGTACACATGCCAGTCAGTCCAGACAACTACTATTAGAAAATCAGTGACGTCGTGGCAGGCGTTAGTGGCAGGCACTAATTTAGCGTGAGATAAACAGGGTGGGCCAAAAAAAGTAAGCTATTGCACTTTGTCCATATCTTCGCTAATAATTGACCAATTTTCACAATTTTTTCACCAGTAAACTTTACAAGAAATGTGCTACTCACTGGCATACATATCACATCTATTATTTCACTACACTACCTTGTAAAACATACGTTAAAAAAGTAAAGTTCTTCCCGAGCCTTACGGTCCATAGGGCGGCGCTGATCTCCGTTTCCTAAGGCCCTCAGCCAGACACTAGTTTTTACACTGCGAGACCACGGATACGGGGCCAGTGTATCGCGCGGTGTGCCTGTTTACGTTCCAGCGGTGAAGCCGGAACCAATTTATACTGCTTGGTGACAGAGGCACAAGTGTGTGAACCACTTGCCTAAGGTCGTTACCCGGCAGTGTCCCGGTGCGGAGTCGAACCTGCGCCCTTGAGTTACCTCAGGATTACAAGTCTGACACGTTACCGTTAGACTACTGAGCCACACATAAATATCCAAAAATCAATAATATCTGCAGATAGACAGAAAGTCCAGTAGAAAATTTTCAAAATATTCAACTGAGATGTTAAATATAAATTATTGTAAGTGTCAAAAAAGTTAGCATAGCTACAGAGTAAGTTTTTATCTTTTTGCACAATAGTGCACAGCTTGTAGAAAGCTGCACAATCGAAATACGATGCTCATGCAGTTAACTGAGCAAGATTGCAGCCACCAACCAGCAGTAATGTAGTACATTGAAAATTAATGCACAGTAAAATCGTTCAAATTATTTGAAAAAAAATGTTTGATAGGTCCTCCATTGTTCTCGACACTCAGCATAACTCATATTTAACACTAGTAAAATACTTTAAAAATTTACCACCAAAGCTTCTGCCCATGTGTAGATTGTTGATTTTTGAATATTTATGTTTTACAAGGTAGTGTAGCGACATATTATATGTGGTGTGCGTGAAGCTGAGTATAATGAGTAGCAAATTTCTTCCAAAAACTACTGGTGAAAAATTGTAAAAATTGGTCGATATTTAGCGAAGATATGAAAAAAGTACAATAGCTTACTTTTTTGGCCCACCCTGTACTTGTTGCGTCCGTAACAAGCACTGCTGACGAGCTTTTATACGGTATAAACATTGATGACCTTTATCGATCTTGAAATCTAGAAAGCAGGATTGTAGTATTTTTTGCCAATCTTGCACTGAAATTACTAGAGATAGACCAGGACAATCTGCACATAAATTTTTAGCATCAAACGTAGGCTGCAATTTAACCATTTGAGTTCGACCTCTTAGGTTCAAGAAGTCTTATATACGTATGTAGGCCTCAAATTTGGGTACTCTTTCAAAACGCATTGTTATTATATTGCACGTTGTGCACTGATTTTTCAGATGGCAGCACAGATGCTGTCCCGCGTTACGTGAGCTTTGCTAAAATTACTTGTAATAATTACCCATCACTGGTCCAGACTGGCGGGGTAGTGATGGTCCAATGTCGGCGGGGGCACTGGCCTGCGCGTCACGTGACTCGTCTGCTCGACCAATCAGCGTCGACAACGCGGCGGCGCCCGGATGTTGGAGTGACGTCACGTCGCACGGTAGGGGCATTACACTGCGACCGGTCATTTCCTGCACGAACCCGTACACATATGCGTGAGCGTAAATTTTGCAGAGCACGGAGCAGAACACTCAATGAAAAAGACAGTTCACTAGTCTGAAGGGGCGCTAGCCCGAACAGCCTCAAGGTTAGTGACAGCGCTAGAAATAGAAAAAAATGCATCCAGCGTGTGATCTTCTGCCGTGACCACCTCCCCCTAATTTTCCCTCAATATTTTGGCTAAGATCACGCTTGCACGTGTACCTCACACCAGATTTCCATGCCTACCGAGAAAATAACGAAGATGTGCTGACTGCACTACCGTTTTCTGACGAAATAAAGATCGTGGACCCATATAATGGTCGAACTGAATAGACTACCTGAACGTTGTTGAGATGTCGGTCTGACTGCATGTGAATGCTCAGGTTGCCTTTGGTGGTCGTCGAGTACTGACAGACGTCACAACGGTACGGCTTGTAGCCACACGCGTACGTCTCACCGCGGGCCAGGCGCGGGTGTGGTCCGGCGCCATCCACACAGTACGGACACCTTGCTGCTGCCACCTCCGGACTAACACCATTACCACTAGCACCACTCAGCTCCGAGTCAGGCCCGTCCACCTGTCAGTCACACGGTTCACCATATCATCGTCATCGTCATCATTAAGAGAATGCGTAGTGAGTGCGCAGTTTAGGCCTACACAAAAGACAACAACTAGTCCACCCCTGCAAAACGTTCGTCAGAAAAATTACAAAATTGCAAAAATAAAAATTGAAAACGTATTTTGCTAATTCAGCAAAGAAAATTAACTAAAGTACACATGCACCCGAACCCACGACCACTCGATCGTATGGTGACGTAACGACGTATAACTCCAGCCAGGCAGGCCAGTACTCAACTTACATACGCCAGAGGAATGGAAGACTGGGTTGGGGTTGACCTTGGTGTTGGTTATAAACCGTAATGGTTCACCTGTCTGCAGACAGTCACCCATCCAATTCCTAAGCATTTAATAGCGAACCGGACCGGGTGTCGAACCTCCGACCTCGCGATCACAAGTCCAACGTTCTAACCGTTACGCTGCCAAGCCAGTGGATCATATCGTACCGTTGCTGCTGTATCGTCGTCACCGGTAGCGGGGTGTGCGTGTTTCTCTCGCATGTGAATCTCGAGCGTCTCTCGATACTTGTAGTGCCAGTTACAGCACGGACACTTCAACAGCTTGACGCCGCCGCCAGCCGCCCAGCTGTAGCTGACGTCACGGTCCACGCGTGGAGGAGCCCTGGACACTGACTGAGCCAAGGCTGCTGTAGACGGTAGTTCGTGACGGGGTGATGATGGACTACATATTCCTATAGGGTGGTGCTCGAAGCGTGACTCCGTCATGTCGGTCGACTGATATGTCGATGAGGCGTCGTTGTACACGTTCTCTGAACAATCGCATATACAGTATTTATGTGGAATCATCCTAATAACAAACGCGATCAAAAGCTCAAACCTCAGTCGAGAGACTTGTGTGAGAACGTGACGAAAACAAATGACCTATGGCCAATTCACATTTACGACGCCGACGCGAGTCAGCTGGTGAGTTGAGCTGCATCGTGTAGGTATGAACGGAATTGACGAAGCGACTCAATCAAATGACGCCGACTGTCGGAAACAGTTGAGTTGCGTCGGCAATTCGAGTTCACACCTGAGTCGAGTCGTTGGTGTGAAATGGCTATTAATACGATTGCTGTCTTCTAGTAGAGTAGTAGTAAAGACTTCTGAATAATGATGCAACGAAATCTAACTACTTTTCCCTAGGGCTATGCCCAGTGCCAAACCATTGTAAGACAAAATGAAAATCTGTTCATAATTTTGAAGAAATCCAGCTGACAAAAATCGACAGACCCCAAAACATAACCTACTTCGTTTCACTTCTGGGTAGATATTAAAATCAGTCCTTACGGCTTCAACTCAAAAACGAAACGTCAAAAGTCAGACAGTGGACCAAGAAAAATGTGAGGTTACAAAAAGTCCGGAGTAATTTGATACTAGCTGCGTACCGTCAGGAGTGGACATCGCATCGACGTGGTTGTCGCTTGCTTTCGACAGAGACGAATGCAGCGGGGTGCAAGACGGTCTGAAGTGATTTGAGTCCAAGCAACAGTCTTCTTCAGAGTAGTTCCTCTCCGGTGATTCATCGACGCGCAGCTCCTTTGACTTAACGTCTTCAGAACGATCACAACGAGACCAACTGTCCTCCTCCGCAGTTTCGACTTCCAGCTTCGGCAGCGTTGAATTCTGGCCACCGTCTGCCGAGTACTCGCCGTGGTTCCCGTTGCAACTTCCGGTATTTTTAGAACTTCCGGTTTGCAGCAGCTGCTGGTCAGGGTCAAGGTAAGTGACGTCACTGTCATGGCGGCCGAGCGACCGTCTGTCACTGTGCTCGGTGAAGTCTGGAGGTTTCAGCGACGATACGCGAGAAATTTGCACACCTGAACAGCAAACTTTTTAATCAATACAGGTCACAGCGTTGTGTAAACACATTTATTAGTCTAATTTCTATTAGTCCACTCCATTTAGATTTTGTCAGTTCTGTAACACATTACTCGCTCTTTCTCCTAGTCTGATACAGCGCCCAGCATTTATATTGTGATGTTATTAACTCCATAACATGGCTGCTGTCTGAGACAGCAGCCATGTCTGAGATATCGACTTTTTATCATAGCTTTTAATTCGTTCATGTACATGCATGTGTTATTGTATTATTGGGCGAAATCGCTCTAGCGCAAACGACTTCGCCTATAGCTACACATTTTTCCCTTTGTGGTCTGTCTGTCTGTCGCATGTCTGTGTGTCACATTCGTGCATTATGCTTAACCCGTTCAACGCATTTGGTTGTCATTTGGCAGGTTCACGGGTGGGGTCCAACGACACATCACTTTGTTAGGTAAAAAATCCCTGACCCCTGTGAAAGAAAAAAATTGGGGTCAAACCTTCAGGCTCCGACTAAAACCTGCAACTGCAAATCCTGTGCTGCAACCTGACAAATACAAACAATAAGTTAAGTCGACAAAAAGAACGATTCCGCTTCTTGCCAAATTACTTTGGTTTTTGCTTTACAAAAGTTGCGATTTGTTAACTCAGTGTCTCACAGACGAATATTATACAAATTGGATAGATGGACACAGACCGTGGTGTGGTCGGATAACGTCAACTTCGCTGCTGCTGCAGCCTTCCATCTTCATCTTCATCTCCATCTCCGACGACACCGACAACGACGACGACGACGCTGTTTCGACCACCTGGCCCGCGGCTGTGGCAGTAGTCGAAGCTGGAATAATGGCAGCGGCATCACCGAGTGATCTCGATGACGTCTGAGACTGCAGTCTGCGACCTCCGTGACCACTGCCACCCCCGCTCATCGATCGTGAAGGACCTGGTGTACTGGACTTACAGTCCGTCGCCGCCCCCGCGTCATGTCTCGACTCCACCAAGCTCGACATCTCGCCTCACTTAGGCCTATACGTTCCGTCGTCTCCCTCGCCAGTCTTTGTACACCTCACACCTGCAACGTCGCAACAAAAACCGTTCGAAGAGGACTAGTGCATCGCGCAGTGTGCATGTTTGCTTTCTTGCAGCTTTCGCTGGTATACTCATTGCGCATGCGCACAGAAGGATGGCCAGGCTGAGTTGTACTGTATGGTATAGCAATGTACAGAGATAAGGTCGTGAGTGCATTCTCTGGCACTTCTGCGGTCTACTCTAGGGCGCCTAACTTCCGACGACGCAGTGGCGTCGTGGCATAAAGGGGACAATGGAAGCAATCGCCCAACCCCTAAATTTCGGGCTGTTGAAAAAATGTCGAAAACTTTTTCTTAAAAAATTTCGTCATAAATGCCAAATTTGGGCTGAAATACTTTCATTCTGAAAAAAATAGAGGCAAAAATTAAAATTCTGAGCACCCATAATTTCCTCTGTCGAGAATTTGCAGCTGTCTGTCAAAAAAACTGCGACTTCCTGCTGCTTTCCTTAATTTTTTAGCGGACGGCGCAGCTGATACGAAGGTCAAAGTGAGGCCAAGCAGACACTGCCCCAGCCAATCGACCCTAACGTCAGACGACCACGCAGGACGGATCGTGTCCAGTAACGTACGTTTCCTTCGATCCCTGGAGTAAGGGTCCCGAAACGCAGGTTATCGACGAACGGTCAGTGACGTCGAAGGGACGGTAAAGTTGAAGCTCTTAATAGGAAACCCATCACAAAACTACAAAGCGTCACCTGCCATATAAAATCAAACAGTGTTAGCTGCTACCCGACACAGGTGAACGCGCCCCGCCTTAACCCCAGCTAGACAGGCCGGTACTCGATTTACTTACCTCGAAGGGATGGAAGGCAGAGTTGACTAGTTATATACCGAAAGAGTTTACCTGTCCACAGACAGTCGCCCTATTAAGAAGTAACCACTTGATAGTAACCGGACCAGGAGTCGAACCCACGACCTCTCGATCGTAAGTCCGACACGCCACCGATACAACACTAAACCACCTCATTACGCCGCCTACAACGTCCGCACGCAGCGAGCGTTATACCGCGTTTAAATGATAAAGCAAACATCAAGCAAATAGAGCACACGTCGTGCACGTGTATTTTGAATACATTTGCTTGGTGGTTGCTTGATGCTTGCTTGATCGTGTAAACGGGGTATTAGACACAAGCGGTACGAAACAAACATTTTCCGACACTACGGAACAGGGAGACGCAAAACACGTGTTCCGAGACACAGCGACAAGGACTGCATGCATGGAGTGAGCGGACCACAATTAATTCCCGTCCGTAATGAGTCGGTCCGTCGGTCGTCGCTCTCTACGGTCACCCCGGCACTAGCCAGGCCACCCCGAGCCCGACTCCCACCCGTTCCTTCCTAGATCAATAGACCCGATCCGGAGCAGCAGGATTAGCATCGGCCAGATTACAGTAATCTCAGCGAGTGTATGGCCTATAGCCTACCGTGCAGTTGCTTTCGACCACGCCGAAAATGGTCATTTCTTGTGCACGGTTACGCCGCGTTAGCTTCCGGTGCAGGAAATCTTAATCAACGAATCAGTAGTAGCGGACCGTGTCTCAAAGATTTTCGTGCCACTTTTATTTTTTAAATAACTCTGTAAACCTTGGCCGACTGTAATATTTGTGGCATGCAACATCGTAAAGGAACTTGATGTAACCCCCGTAAACGACTGCAGTTTCGCCAACCTCACTATAATAATGTTACTACTTACTTACTTAGCACTTAGATCTTCTGGTCCTTAACAGGACAATGGGCAGCAAAAGTTCGGTATCTGCTTCTGTTTGTCCCACAGCCCAGACGCTGTTCCAATCGACTCCTCGGTCCACCAGGTCTTCTTTAAATGTAGACCGCCAAGTCTTCGTTGGACGACCTCGTCGTCAGCCACTACCACGAGGGGTCCATGACATGGCGTGATTGGCTGGTCGTCCGGGTGGCATCCTGATAATATGGCCTGCCATCCGAAGTCGTCTCTCTGTTACAATATCTTGTAATCTTCGCTGCCCAGTCCAGCTTAGCACCTCCATGTTAGTCACGTTGTCCTTTCATGTAATGCCCAGAATCTTCCGTAAGTTGCGCTGGTGAAAGACGTCCAGCTGCTGACATATTCTAGCTGTACTCTTCCAAGTCTCGCTGGCGTATATGGCTGCAGAGACAATGAGGGAGGTGTAGAGGTCTAGTTTAATCTTGAGGCTAAGCGTGCTGGATCGCCATACGTTGTCAAGTCGTCGGAAGACTGCTGCTGTCACTACACTACCTTGTGAAATGCCGAAGTCGTAATTTGGTTGTTCACAGGAATGAATTCATACTGGATACAGTAGCACTTTTTGAGACACGCTGTATATAGACCTACATGTCCCATACATGCTTGTCTAATTCGCTGTATAGACTAACTTTTGTAAACACCGCCAACCAACGTATTAGAACTTTTCTGAAACACCAAAATAATTTAATGCAATATGCTTCATAATTACTATTTTCTTTCACTGGCTGAAGCTGAGGGCTATGAAAACGGAGATCGGCGACGCCCCATGTGCCTTATAGGTCGGGAAGGACTTTACGTCACGTTTGCGAAAACTGACATGACAAAATGCACAAGACAGAAGGCTGTATGGTGCATAAACAGATGGCGACAGCAACTCGAGAGAATATTATTAGACCTAGCAGTCAGCCAGCAACAAGAGACAATGCAGTCGGACCACTATAAACCGGGACAGAATCTAATAAGCGTTGCAGACTGACTCACTATCGGAGGCTTGGCATCGTAGCGACGCCACCTGCTGGTAGAAATCGCTCGACGTATAACATAGTAACAATTCGAAGCGCTGCTGAAAACGTGGCCGAAAAACAAAACAGCGGCTGCGGCGGCTGCGACGTCTCGGGAGGATGAGAGCGGGTATAGCCTACTCAGTGAAGTCAGGCGACGAAGCGCCATGCTGACTGCAGTTCGGTGCGGTTCCTATGCCGCCGATACAACAATAGCCGTCTTTGCGTATAGTGAGAGCGAGAGTGCCTAGTACGGTCAGGTCAGCAGGCAGGGGCGGATCTAGGATTTGCCAACCGGAAAGAGCGAATCATGACTTATGACGAGAGCGGAACGTAATCCCATAACCAAGGTCTGGAGCGCAGCGGCCTTCCTTCAGCGAGCTCTTGGGACAGTCTTTTGTGGGGCCCCGAGGCTGAAAGCTTTTATACATTTTATACACCAAATTAGTAGCAATTACAGCACATCATACAAAAGGAAGCCAGAAGTTAAAATTTTCAAACGAAATATTTCACGCTCAACAGCACAATTTCTTGGCAAGGTTTAGTAACTACCAGCCATGCCTCTCTGCGTAGTCTGTTTTTGCTAGAACTGCCGACAATGATCTGAACAATATCACGTGGCTATGCATCGCGATTTTTGTCACATTTTTAAGTCATGTTTAGTTGAGTTTAGTTAAGTGTTCTTCACTGTGCTTACCGGACACTTCGGATCTAAGACAGTTTACTGTTACTTCTGTGGCAAACTAAAGATGTACGATATTTTGTAGCAAACTGTTTCGTGTTGTGATGACAGTGACATACTTTTGGTCAATGGAGAGGGGCTGGAAGCGCCACTGCAGGTCAAGACAGGGCGCCATCGCCAGGAAGATAACACAATCAGACACTGGCGGCAGCTGCAGCAGCGACACCAGCAGCCGGGTCTGCTCATCGGTCGCCGGCAGATGGCTCAAATCGATGCTAATATCGGACAGATGCATGACAAATGCTGCTACGCACACAAACGAGCCTGACTTGGCAAATTAGACTGACAAACGGCACCGTGGCTATCCGTCTCGTCCAATCCCATTCCATCTCATCTCATTTTCTTCTCTCATCCTCTTTCTTTCTCTCTCTCTCTCTGTCGATGTCGCCCACCTACCGTGTGCGTGTCTTCCTGTCTGTCTCCCTATAGCCTACGTCCGCATAGGCACGTCCGTCCGTGTTCGCACCATGCAGCTGTAAAGATGCGCGCTTATAGGGCCTACGTCCAGAGAATCAAGATGCATTGTAGCCTAGCAATCATCCGTGCACACTTTCTGCTGGCATTTCGCGTACGAGAGAATATCTGGCAGCAGTATTCATTTATGCCGGTCGATCTGACACTGACGAGCTATATCAATATGCGCTTTCACTTATTTCTTGGATTCCACCGCAGCTGCTGCAGCAGAACGGAGAAATGTCGCATTGCATTTATTTAGACAAGAGCTGGCAAAGTTTTGCAGGTGTGATGAACTACCACGGATGCAGTTAACCACAGATCACATCACGAACCCCCGTCTAAATAAGTTACTGAGAACCATTCTTGTCGGCAGAGACATAAAATTGCGACATGCATTTAGCAGCTCACCGCAACAGTAAAGTTTTTTTTCTTCGCGTGAACTAGGACTATTATACGCGTAACTTTGATTTCGCATTTCCACTCAGACCAGAGTCGTTTGACCACTGTCATTAGATGCTGCATTTCACGGGATCCGCATATTAAACACACTTCTTGGCAGCGGCCGATGCACAACATAGCTGGACGTCGGAGAGCACCGGGGCCACTCGACGCACTTGATATTACAGCGCTATATGAGATTCTGGCGTTTCTGCAGCGATCTAATGTGCCCCAGGCGTGCATTAGTCGTCGTTGCAATTTGAGGCCTGCCAACCAGGCGATGGCCAAAACGGTAAATCTATATATAAACAAGGAACAAATTCGTGGCAATCAGATCGCACGATGCGTCTTTGCGCATGCGTCTTCGACTCTCCTCGTTCTTTTCCCATCTCCCCCTCGGCGCTCTCGACGCCTAATAGTCAAAGCTTAGCGATTCAGCTAAATCAAGCAATCTGATCTGATTCGCTTCGTTGTTGATTCAAGCTCTTCATGAATTCCGAGTTATTTTGGGCATCGCATAACTTGCAGCCTGTACGAAGGTACTTTTTTGCAAAATAAGCTATATTTATAACATTAGGCTACTAGTGGCCTACTCAACAAACAAGAGTTGACTATTAGCTAACTTTCTATACTGTGCTGTCGTTTTTCGACGCATGCTCAAATCGTGAATATATGTATTTCACTGGACTTGGACTCGGATTCGAACTACATGAACTCGAAGACAATGTCAACGTCAAACTGTCAATACCAGAGTAAATTTATATAACGCATTCTCGTAAAAATAGCATCTAATACGCAGCCATTACTGAATGTCAAGTAATTCGACACTCAGTAAAGGCCGTGCATTAGAAGTCACTCAAACAAAACCCCCGAACTATCACGAGCGGTGCCGCCACTGCAGTGCAGAGTCTAGCGTGGCGTCATCGTCGTAATCTGGACCCGGCGCCTCTGGCTGGTTGTCATGACAACCTCATCATCAGCCCGCCCTGCAGCAGCAGCAGCAGCAGCAGGCTGCGTGCTCGGTGGTCGGTGTTAATTGGCGACCGATGCCCGGTGTACAGCCAGCAATCGCCCGCAACCGACCGAGCCACCGACCCACCACTGCGTGTCTGTCTGTCCGGTATTCTGACGATTCGTGTACTGTTTCAATCTAATGCCACCCTAAGTGAAAAAAAAATAAAACAGAAAATCTATTCCAACCTTACGTATATGACTTGGTTTTTGTCATACATACGTCGCCTGTGAGTTGTGCGTGGAGCTGTCTACTTGCCCCATAACGTAACTTTAAAATACCGGTATTTCGGTCGTCTACTGGTTGCAAAAAATAACCAGTAAAACAGCGCTCGTGGCATTCACTGTCTTGTCCTTTCCGCTCAGTGCAAATATCGTCATAATACAACCATCAAAATGGCTGCACGAATCGTTCCATAATCGCCTGTCCGCTCGTCAATCGGCCTGGGGCACCGCGCGCCCTGCCATGGAGTGAGTCCGAGTGACCAAACGGATAGTTTCGAAAGTCGATGATCTTACAGGAATCCTAAAACTCCTACTCCACCCGTTTCGATTTGTTGCGGATCTGTTATACAAGCGGTGACTTGGTTGCGTAACAGTAAGAATCAAGTGAATCAAGAGTTCAAGGGTTTGACTTCCGGCCCGTTCGTGCTATCAAGTGGCTATTACTTGAATAAATGTAAAAAACTTACCAGTTTAAAACTCAGTGTAAGGACGACGTGACGATATATCAGTCCACTAAAACAGCAAAAATCTTTTGATTAACTACATGGTGCTATAC
>Ga0209367_1008301_pt1 | contig 14194 bp, 12 predicted proteins | sample WorMetLIZISLAND2_FD_187412 | JGI IMG/M metagenome (GOLD analysis project Ga0209367, IMG submission 187412) | Marine gutless worms symbiont microbial communities from Max Planck institute for Marine Microbiology, Germany - Olavius geniculatus... ... | reverse complement strand
TTGGTTGAGTTTTTGAATCGCAAAGTGCCTGATTTCATGCTCCCGTGTTGCTTATTGCTGATACGATGAAAATTTTTCATCAATGAACCAGATAAAATTCACCATCGAAGCAGAGTAACAAGGGACAACACCAGTTGAGACAAGCAAGCTTGTATTCACGATGCATTGTGAAAGAAATAAAAAGGGTGCCCGTTTTTTTTAAACACAGTGTACTACTGCTGTGGTTGCAGTTTTTTTATTTGGTTGCACTCACTGCCTGAAAGTTGGAATTGATTTCATCGACTTTCTTGAACTAGTCGTTGGTGTTGTCCAGTGTTCAATGACTGGCAATTAACCATTGATTTATCGCTTAATTGCTTAGAATATTTTGACTTTAAAATAAATTAAATTTAGTATAATTTTATAGAAATTTTGGATTTTTTATAACTGATTAAAATGACTAATGATCAGCCTTTGTAATGGAATTTTTATTTTGCATAGGAAATGTCATCAAGATTTTACTTGAACTCGTGTAATAATTTTGGAAGTTTGCATTTTGTGAGTTTTGACTAGCCCAGAGTTTGTGTAAGTTGTTGCATCATCATTTTTTAAAACTTTCTTTTGGTTTGCAAAAATAATGTTTTCAGCTGTGTCACCATACCTACAAAATATTTTTACGCACAACAGTAGGTACTGCTGTAGCGCGTTTTAGCCATCGCAATTCTGTCTGTCCGTCTGTCTGTCCATTGGTCCGTCCATCACACGGGTGGATCAGTCAAAAACAATGCAAGCTAAAATCACCAAATCTTCACCGTCGGCTGCCTGGAAGACTTTAGTTTCAGGAACCATAAAACTTTTCCATAAATTCGAAGGGAGTCACCGCGAACGAGGGCGCTAAATGAGAGGGAGTGGGCAAAATTTGCGATTTTAAGCCAGTAAGTCGCCGTATCTCAATAACGGTGCGAGATAAGGCCTAGGTTACTGTTAATCGCTAATAGGAAGTCATACACTGGCTCTCGATTGCCACCGAGATCAATGACCTTGGATGACCTTGAACGCAAAAATAGAGGTTTTTGTGGATTTTTCGGAGATTTTGGGCTGCGACCCAGTTCAAGAGTGGCAGCATTCACGCGAGACGGTGGCGCCATCTGGCGTATGTAAATACATCGTACCCACTGTCACTTGCTGGATCGATGGGCTTAGATTTGTTCGCAGTGGGCCTTCAAACATGCACCGCTGTCGCGCGTTCCCCTTTGCGTTAGCTAGGCTTTTCTTGTTTAATTATACCAAAAGAGGGCAGAATACAAACTGTACCGAGGGTCACACCCTCCACACACACACACACAAAATATCGAAACAACATTCCAGCTGCACTGCCCGTTCTTTTATACTGAATTTATACTGTAAATGTTTGGAATAATCTTCTGGACAGTGGACAGTCATGCTGGCCACGCTTTGGAAGTCGTGACACCCAAAGCTGGCGAAAAGTAGCCCAATTTTTGATCTTTTATGTGTATCTTGGTGATTCAAAATGACCGAAAAAGTAGCAAGCAAGGTGCCAAAGCCAAATTTTAGGGCGCCAACGGCTGCCATAAGTAGCCAAATTGGCGCTTTTTCGCCCGGTCTGGAAGCCCTGGTGACACTGTTAATTTCTAGTCATTTGCATGCTTTATTCAGCCAACAGTTTATACTTGTTGGCTTTTTGCTGTATCAGCTATCGAGTGTTAGTTGTTTTTTGTGTCAAGTTGGGTTTCATTTTTGTGTTCAAGGCAGCTTTCGTTCTATTATTGTACCGGCGTGTTGTCTGAATATATAGACAGTTAGACACTGGTGTATTTTATTTGCTCTGTTGTTGTGCTCTGGGCAAATAAATAGGTAGATGAATGGACGTATTTTACGTAAGCCTATATGATGCCATACACTTGTTAACCGAACAGTTGTCTATTCTGTTTTACCAGGGCCGTGCTATTGTTTGTGGAGTGGTTTAGGGGGTAAACCGTTAGAATTTATAATAATAATATTTCTTTTGTATATAAGAGAAATATTATTATTATAAATCCTAACGGTTTACCCCCTAAACCACCCCACAAACATCTGGTGGAGAATACGGGCAGGATACCAAAATGTCTATCAAAATGCCTACAACCTATCAGTATCACTATTGCATGGGCAGGTATTGCCATAGTATGATGTCCGTTTGTCTGTCTGTCTCTTCGTCTGGTGTAACATTGATAGATTGTGATCTTTAAGTTGGCCTACCCTGAATTTTATCAACAGGTTTAATTACCGCAATTAGGTCTTCGCATGCAAAATCTCAGGAATCTAGTGCATCCTCATAGTTGGGGTTGTACAGAGGTGGGGTCGAGAAAATTGGCGATTTTTAACCGATAAGTTGTATTTCAGAAAGGGCGAGAAATATGGTTGCTGTTGATCACTGATAGGAACTTGCGTAAGCCCTTTCAAATGACACAAAAGTCGTCGACCTTGGATGACCTTGGAAGGTCTCTACGCACCCTGCGACTCTGCTGTGTCAATCGTGCGTCTTTCAGAGCTCGCCAACGGAAATTCGCAAGAAAATAGACCCATAGGCTACTGTCATGGCAAAAATGTAGCCCTCGAACTGCTTTCAGGCGGTTGCTGTATAAGGTTCATGAGATGTTCGTCAGGGTTTCGTGGCGAGGAGGCCATGCGCGGAGAAACTAGGCATTAACCATCATCACATAATAGGCTACTGTTCAGTTTATATTTTACACGTGCGGTGTTATCACAAGGTGGAATTATCGCTCCAATAGTTCACCGGTTTTGTATGTAGGCTTTAGTGAATGCAATATGTGTAGGCTGTCTATCTTTATTTTTCAAAAATAACGAAACGGAGCACATTTTTGTCTTCGCTCAGTGCTCATACTATAATCTGTTAATCTATCGTTTCTTCGATGAATAAAGATGTGTATATAATAATGTATATATAGGCCCTTACGTTATATTGTCGATATGCAGATGAAAACAAAGGCATAAAACATCACGCAACAGCTACGCTTTCACAGACAATATTGGAGATGTGAACATATTGAGCTGTAACTTCCAAGTTTCTAATCAAAACAGTTTTTAGCCGACCAAACTTAAGTAACGGTCGAGCTGTTGGCATCGTTGTCGTCCGTCTGTCCGTCCGTCCGTCCGTCTCTCACGGATGTATTGTGGCTAAGCTTTAGGTCGTGGGGGAAAACTTTTTACACAAATAATGTGTGTTATACGCGGGCGTGCAAAATTTCAGCCATCTAGTGCAGGGGAACATTTTCAAATTGGGGGTTGAATGGAGGGGGGTAGGAAAAATGTGCGTTTTTCAACGGAAAACTGGCCATGTCTCGGAAACGGTGAGAGGTAGTGCCAAGGTTGCTATTAATCACAAATAAAAAGTGGCATACGCCCTTTCAGATACCGGGTAAGATGAAAATCATCGACCTTGGATGACGTTGAAGGTCACTGACAGCCAGTACGGTCAGCTATCCTAGCGACACCTAGTGCAGACGCGGTAACAGGTGACCAAAAATATTGGACATCAAAAATGTCTCATTTTTTCCAAAGCAACTTGTGCATGTCACGAACCAGCATTTACAAGAGACAATTTTCGTTTCTTGGGCTATTTTTATTACGGAAAATTTTCAAAAAATAATGCTGAGATTACCATATAACGACTCGATCAGGCGACCGCGTGTACTGGTCACTGTACGAGAAAGAATTGAAGGCAAGCGCATTATATGAACAACGACAAATTTCATTACAGCTCGGACATATTGAGCAGAGCCGTGCGGCGGATGGGGAGTGGAATAATAACAGTTTTGTCCGCTTTAAGTTTTTGGCTGTCGAGAAGTGTTCTTCCAAAAATGCAAAATTTGAGCTGAAAACGCCAATTTCTGGAGAAAACATAGGGGAAAAGTTGGAATTTTGAGCACCCACAATCTCCTCTGTTGGAAATTTTGAGTGCCTGTCGGAAATTTGCTACTTCCTGTCCCACCTACTTTTTTAACTTAAGACGCGCTGCTGATATTGAAATCTCTCGATATGGGATCGGGATTAAACACTGTACGTGGCAACCGGAAGGAATATATTCATAGCAGTCGCAGTTAGTTGAAGAGTAGATCTTTGTAGCAGGTAAGCAGGCTGACGAGGCTTGTCGTGTGCGTAGTGGTCGTGCGTACGGCCGTCGTGCGATTTGCTCGCTCAAAGTTCGACTTCACCATCTCGTAATATTCACCATCACTCAGCGTCATTGAACGCAGCTGAGGACACTTCATTCTGTACACAAATAATTGAGATTACAAATGCATAAAGCTACAGGCAGTCACTGTGGCGTTATGCCAATTACCTCGCCTCTCTTTAATTTCCGGCTGTCGGAAAATTGACGAAAAAAATTTTTTGTGGAAATAAATCTCGCCCAAAGTGTAACATTTGGGACTGAAATCGCCCGTTTTAGGAAAATTTCGAGGTAATTTGGAAATCTTGAGACTCATAATCTCCTCTGTCGGACAGTTCTAGGTAGTCCCCGGAACCGCCGCTGTTAGCCGCCGCCATCGATAAGCCAAGTCTAGTGAAGTCGATAAGCTAACGATCCGCCGCCGATAAGAAAGCCCACCGCCGCCGCCGATAACTTTTTGACTGGAAACGACCTGGATATTATTAGACTCCTATATATGTAATGCAATTACGTTCTTCCATATTCGTTCGTACATATACATTTTATTTATTTATTTAAACAATTCACAGTAACTCAAATTAGAACAAGACGGCAGACCAATTAACTAGTGCAGACAATGAGAAAACTGCAAAGATGCCAAGGCTATACGCGCTAACAGACACCTTTAAAAACAAGACAAACAAATATAAAATGTACAAGGAAAACTAAGTATATGCAATAGTTGTTTTACACATAATACAAAAACTGAGTGAGGTCTGATTTTTTCACCAGAGACCTAATCTTTTTAACACTGTTTAAGTCGTTTACAGTCAAGTTAAGACTATTCCATGGAGCAACAACACGTACACAATAGAAGTGCTTTCGCAAAACAAAAAAACCGTGCAAACACAAAGTTAGATGCCACAGGTCCCCACTTTCAGAAATCCAGCCACTGACTGAAAATTGTCATGCAACAGCGAGTCTGATTTTTAGCCGACCGTGCTCCCGCGCGTAAAAAAATCGCTTCTTGCCTGATACGTTTCATGAGCGGTATAACGTTAACGAAGAACTGCCAGCCAGTCGCGGTTTGCCGGCGACCGCCAGACCTTCAATCAGTCGACCACGCTGGCTGATGAACTTGAGTAACGGTCCAGCTTATGGTACAGTTGTCGTCCGCCTGTCGTCATCTGTCTGTCTGTCCGTCTGTCTGTAACAGATGTACTGGGGCTAAGCTTTAGATCGTACGGGATAACTTTCTACACGAATAGTTAACCACATGTCTTAAACTTGATCATGCAAAATTTCAGTGATCTAGTGCAAGGGTAACATTTTCAAATTCGGGGTTGAATGGACGGGAATAGGAAAAAATGTGTGTGTTTTCAACGGAAATTTGGCCATATCACGGAAACGGTGAGAAATACGGCCAGTGTTACTATTAATGACTAATAAAAAGTAGTTTTCAAATTACATGAAAGTCATCGAACTTTGATGACCTTGAAGGTCAGAAAACGTCTTCGGCATTTAGGCTACCTAATACAGGCCACTTTTTGTCACAAAATTTATTTTAAAGTCGGCAAGTCAGTCGATAAGACTAATCGACTAAGTCGGGCGTTAAGCTAGTCGACTAGCACTCGATAACTCGCCAAGTCAGTCGATAATTGCATGGCCGACTGACTCCGGGGACAAGTTCTAGGCTGGAATTCAGTTGGAAATTTGGAATGTCTGTTGGAAGATTGCAATTTTATGTGCCGCCTACTTTTTAGCTCTCAACGCCGTGGCACACTTGAGGTGTGATGAAATCTTTAGCGATAGTGTTATTGCAAATTTTCTCCAGATTTAATTGTAGGCTAGTCCTAAATCCAAATTTATGCCAAGTGGCGACGTGGATTACCTGAGAGCATCGATGAACTTGCTAGAGTTGTCTGAGTAGCGAATGGTGTCTGGATCCCACTGAATCTCAAGGCGTTGTAGCTTGGGGCAGTTCTGAGACAGAGTGATTATAATCTGGTCAATATGAACTCGCGTACTCATGCGCAGAAACCAGCCGTTCGCCGTGCCGCATACCAGCACCCTGCCGCACGTCACCGCATGCATATATTAGCCAAAACGAAAGTCAAGTCTTTCTTTAATCTAGAACAATTATCAGATCGCAATTGTGTAATATAGATATAGTTGAACGAAATAGAAAAACACAGGCAGTACCGGTAACTATCACAAAAAGAATGCGAACAGTAAATTTACAATCAGTGAGATGCATCATGACATGCAATCCGGAAGCCGCCTATCATGATGTAGTCTGTCTTAAATTAGGCTACAGTTGCGCTCTTCTTGTGGAGAAAAATTGCTTGTAAACAGCTGTGTGAACGTACGCCCAGCCATGGAAAATTAAAAATAATCAACTCATGTTTTAAAAGGCACACGGGTTTACCGGTTAGGCCTACGTTTTATGAGAGCTATAACGTTAACGAACAAAAAGCAAAGGTGTCCCTAAGGTGGGCCTGTATTCGAATGCCAGCGTTCGACATCAGGTCGTGGAAAAAGCGATCTCTCAGAGTGACAACAGTCCCATACACGCTATGGCGAAGTGCTATATCGAACTCTACGGTAATTCGGTGCACGTGGGTGAGGCTGCTGGCAGCAACTTTGCATTCAAAACTGCGGCCAAACTGTTACAGATAGAAGCATGGTTAGGCCTACTATTGACAGCCTATAGAAACTCGTCATCTCCCTATCCAACGGTAGACCTACCATCGCTGACCCTTTAAGACGTACGGTATAGCCACGATACATGCGTCACAGACAGTCAGACAGACGACACGTCGTACCTAAGGCTCAACCTAACGGTCAGCCAAAACTGTTCAGCCAGTCGTGGTTTGCCGGCGACCGGCAGACCTTCAATGAACTGAGTGAAGTCCCCTCACCCAGCGGCACGAAATTTTGTCACAAAAAAACTAAAGATTCTACGCTATGATACGGCGAAAATGCGGAGTCTCTATCTTACCTTGGCTTGGATCGGTACCGTGCTGTGACAGACGGACGGACAAACAGACGGACAGAATTACGACAGCATAGTAGGTGCTTAGCACTACGTGCTCCCGCGCGTAAAAAAATCGCTTCTTACCTGATACGTTTCATGAGCGGTATAACGTTAACGAAGAACTGTTCAGCCAGTCGCGGTTTGCCGGCGACCGCCAGACCTTCGATCAGTCGACCGCGCTGACTGATGAACTTGAGCAGAGAAGCTTCGTTTAGGTTGACCGTGTGACTCACGTCTAGCGCCCGGATGCGATCCAGCTTGCCCTTACTGATCATCTCCTCCAGAATCTATGTACACAAATGAGATGAGCCAAGAGCTTCGAAGTCCATTAATAACCAAGGTTTAAGTACATTAGTGAATCGAATCGTTTTTCTACAGTGCATTTTACACAATGAGTGTAGTGTAGGCCCAGGCTATACAACAAGAGAGCCCAGCTGTGGCTAGGAAAGCCTATACAGTTTCTGTTGCAATACTGACCTTCAAGGTCATCCAAGGTCGATGATTTCTATTTTATCTGAAAGGGCGTATGCTACTTCCTATTAGTGATTGATAGTAACCTTGACTCAGTCTCTCATCGTTTCCGAGATACGGCCATTTATAGCTTAAAACTTTTCATTGAAAACTGCTGCCAAACCGCTGCAGATGGAGACATGGCTACTATTGACAGCCTATAAGAAGTTGCCAGCGCCATATCCGATGGTACTATCGCCGACCCCCTAAGGCTTACCGTTTAGCTACAATATCGCACGATTGGCATACCGTAGTGCTTTATGACCCTCCTAGGTCATCCAAGGTCAATAAATTTTGGTGTCATTTGAAAGACATTATGCGACTTTTTATTAGTGATGAATATAGCAACCTAGACTCTATCTCGCACCGTTTAGCCACAATGCATCCGTGACAGACAGACGACGACAGACGACAACCGTGCCAAAGATGCATGCAGCATAGCTATAGCGCGTCAAGAATAAACACCATTAAGCTAACCGTCGTGGCACTGGACAGAAAGGGGGCAACAGTAATTGCTCCTGCCACGCCCAAATTTTTGCCTGTCGGGAAATTGCCAAAAATTTTCTTGTCGGAAAAACTGTCGTCGAAAAGTGTTAAATGTGACGTGCGGCAGAAAACCCACTATTTCGGAAAAATTCATGAGCAAATTTGAGATTTTGGGCACCCGTAATTTTCGCTGTCGGTAACCGGCGACTGTCTGTTGGAAAAAAATCGCAACTTCCTGCACCGCCTACGTTCTAAACTACGACGTTGCCGACTGAGTAACTAACATGGTCGTTGAAGAACTCGCAGTGGCCTAGGCCGAGGTAAGTGAAGCCGGCTCCGGCGCGGCATAGAATGTTCTGCAGACAGTCGGCTGATAGCTCGGTCGACGTTAGATCCAGTTCGGTCACTCTACTCAGCTGCCATTCCGCCTGCTTCATGTGCTCGTCCTGTAGACCTGGAAACAAGCGACGATGCGATGCGATAATTTGCGGTGTCCTATACAAAACTGTCATATGGTTCCGCGTCACTATTCCGATTAACGCCATTCCGACAGCCCTTTAACCCTAACTTCAGCCCTAGCTGTAATCCTAACAGCTCTGACTTTATTTTATGTTATCTTGCTTCCACTTAGACGATTTTGTCTTTCTAAGCCTCATTTTGTCGGAATGGTGTCCACCGGAATGGCGTCTATCGAAATAGCGTCCCGTTAAGCACAAATTCTACTACGCCGACTTTGTCCCGACTCCCGACTTTGTCGCAAAGTCGGCGTAATGGAATTTGGGCTTTACTGTGTCAGGTAAATAGCCAGCTAAATCGCTAGGATAGGTTTTGAGGCCAGCATTTTCAGGGCCAAGGCCAGGCAAGTGGCTTTCAAAGCCAAGACCAGAAGCAGACTAATAGAGTCTTCGAAGCCAAGGCCACTAAGTAAGCAATTAGACCTAAGGAAGTAAACTAATTGTGACAATTTTATACTGCACATCAAAAACCTGCTTAATCTGATTCCGACGTACCGCAGTGCTGCAGGAGAAGCGTGCGGAGTTTCTTGCAGCGATGAATCAGATTCTTCACGGAGCTTCCGTTCACTTTGAGGCAGAAGTTGAGGGACAGGCATTCGAGGTGAATGCAGTTACTAGACAGCATGTCGACGTGTGAGTCGTCGACGAAGCTGATACCGTACAGATTGATGACGCGCAAGTTGGGCGTGTGCGCCTTGATCTTACCGATGTTTATCACCTCAAATCAAATCAAAGGCAAGACTTAGTAAAGACTTAGTAAAGGTCCAGTCAGTGGCGTAGCCAAAGGGGGTATGGGATCCAGGCCCCCCAATCCTCCAGACAAAACATAAGCATATGTTTAAACTGCACGAAATTGGCCAATTTGTTCAGTTTAAAACAATTAAAATCGATGCTACAAGATCTTATTTTTTAAAGCTAAAATTCACCATATTCGATTTTGGCTGGGGCTCCGCCCCAGACCCCATTGGAGGAGCTCACAGCGCTCCCCCAGACCTTCAAGCTGGATTTTATAGAGTCCCACTTCTAAGGGAGAAGAGGTAAGGGGAGAAAAGAGGACCGGGGAAGGGAGAAAGAGGGTAAAAGGGAAGGAGAAAAAGATGGGAGTGACAAATTGGGAAAGGGAGAGGAGGGGAGGGGAGACGAGGCCCCCCAATTGAAATATCTGGCTATACGCCACTGGTTCTAGCATGGCCCGTCGAGAGGTTGGCGGAAAGGGGAAGTATTTTCCGGGCCCCGCGACGTTTGGGGGCCCCGCCGTCGCTCAAAAAAATTAAGTACACCAGAGTGCGCCGTTTAAAAAACTAAATTTAAAAAATTAAAAATTTCTTTTAGGACAGGCTCCGCCAGAACGTTTTTCCCGGGTCCCGCTGTTACTCTCGACGTCCCTGAACGGTCCGGTACTTGCTATAGCGCTTCTTACGCAAGTCAGACTCATGACCAGAAGCGCTTTGCAATCTCCAAAGTGGCAGCTGATAACTATGCAGCCATCCATTGCCCGCATCAGCGAACAAGTGAACCCGCAGTTTGCAGCTAGCAGACATACCACCGCCCCAATCAGCCACACTAAGCCGTCACCCCGTAGCCCGTAAGCTGCTACTTGTTTTCCATCCCGCTAAGGGTAGGAGGCTGAGTTGATCAATCAGCAAATCAGAAGTAAACAGTAACTACTGACGCCGGTGAGCCGTACAGCAAGGATCTTAACAAGAACACTGACAGCTGCCCTTGCAGCTGCCTGTGCGTACAATCAAAAACACTAGAGTTAGTTTGTGCTAATTAAGTCCACATTGTCAACAGAACGCCTAAAAGCTAGACGACTTTCAAAACTAACAAAATCCGGTAAACTATTCCACACATTTATTACCCTACACGAAAAGAAATCCATATGCTTTAGTTGACCTACATCTAGATCCATACAACTTGCGTGCATGCCGTCTCGTATATAGCAGAAGAAAACTCAAAAAATCAACAGAGTTTATTAATTTAACAAGTCCGAAACAATCTTATAGCAGTAAATCAGGTCGAACTACAAACGACGTAACTCAAGGTAGATCAAATTTAGCAAGACAATCGGCATAACGTAAATCTATGAAGCATTAAGGCGCGTACAGAGCGACGTAACTGAACTAAATTGATACAATTTAGTTTTTAACGAACTAATCAATAGGCGAGCAATGTATGACCATTGGTCATTGGTTGACGCATACGTGCCCGTAGTCACATAGACACCGACGCCTTTAGACGTTGCCTACTGTAATGCCCATTGGCCGGTTCGTCAAAAATTAAACTGTGTTTGTTTAGTTCAGTTCAAGTCAGTTCATTTGCGTCGCTCTGTACGCGTCTTTATAGTAAAAGGTCTTTGTAGTTTGTACCTCGTAGATCTCTTCTTGCTCTTCGTCGGCTAACTCAAATGTACCTGCACCATACAGACCAAGATAATCCGTTAATAAAATTGCCTCCCCTCCCTTAAATTTCTGGCAGTCGGAAAATCGTTTCGTAGGAAAAAGTTGTCCAAAAATGCAAAATTTGGTCAAAAACTTCCTGTTTTGGAAAATCTGGGGGGAAATGGAAATTTTGTGCAATCATGATTTCTTCTGTCAAAAAAATTTGCTACTTTCTATCCCGCTTAGTTTCTTTTACCCACGACGGACACGACGCTGTGGATCTGTAACATCGTAAGCCTAATTAAGTAATGCGCATACCTATGAGATGCAAAACTTCGAGTGAGGAGAGATGCTGATAAACTTTGCGCATGAATCCCTCCATAAAGATGACCTCCGAGAGACAGATGGTAAGACTGCGCAGATTGCACGGAAAGGAATTCATGTCGTTGAAATCGTGCAGCTGCATTGCATTCGAGAAGTCCAGAGTCAGATATTTCAGATTCTGACACCTACCAACACAAACACTAAGACTAAAGGGGATGTCAGACGAACGACAAAATCGGCCGATTTTATCTGCCGACAAAATCGCCCGACAAAACTCTGTCGTGTGTCATGCAAAAATCGCCCGATTTTGTCGACCGACAAAATCGCCCGATTTTGTCAGCCAAGATAGAGCATGTTCTATCTTCGACGATTTTGTCGGCCGACTTTTTGTATATCAGACAACAAATTTTGTTTATGTTTCCATGGTAATTGTTTACAACGGAAGATGAATATTTATTTTAGTTATTTATTGTGTTTGTTATTTATTTTCGTTCATTAGATGCAGAAAAAAGTGATGCAAGTATTATTTTGCGACCTGCAGCATCCGGGTGTTGTGCTAGCTGATATCGTACGAAGTAGCAGACGAAAATATCGGCCGTGTGTCATGGCTCACTGATTTTGTCGACCGAATTTGTCGTTCGTCTGACATCCCCTTAAGACTAAGACAAACACTACCTCCGTCGTATCCCTAGTCGGCAATAATCGCCGATTGGACATCTATTGGTCTATTTGATCGATTCGTTTATTATGTTTGGCAGCATATGCTGAATATATAAACACTAGTAGGCTACATAAAAGTTCAAAATAAAACACAAAACAGTACACAATCATCAAAAAACTAAAATCGTTATCAAAATCGTCATCAATGTCCATCGAAAAAGTGCGCAGCGCAAATAACAAACGATTTTTAAATTTCTCAGTACGTGCAAAAAGTACAATTGAGACGGATTTTTTTTAGTCTAGTCAGTATATTTTCGTTGCGTTTTTCAGGAATAAGGTGATGAATACATGAGCCCAAACAAATCATTTTAATAAAAAAAATTTGCCACATAAAGCTTCACGTCTATATACCGGATAATCATAACCAACTTCTTGAAAAAAACTCTCGATAATCGCGGTTTCCGTAGATTATTGAAAAGGCTCGTTTCTGAACATTCTCCAGCGAATCTTGCTGTTTTACAGTCAAACTGCTGTGCCAAACTGGAGCGCCATATTCTAAGACCGAACGAATAACACTGGTATAAAATAGTAGCATGTCCTAAGGTGGTGCCGATGCCTTTGTTATTTGCTTTAAGAAGTAGAGCCGTGAAGTTGCTTTTGAAGTCATCTGATCAACATGTTTGTTCCACGTGAGGTTGACTGAAACCCAAACTTCCAGCATTGATTGAGAGTTGTTAGTGAGTAAGGAGGCTGCTGAGACAGTTGACTTTGGTGTTGGTTATATAAACTTACTGAGATAGTTTAGCCTATCTGTTCGCAAACAGTCGATCATCCAAATAGTAACTAAAATAGTTAGCCTAGGTCTCTAGGTCGACTCAGCCTTCTACCCTCCGTGGGACGGTAAAATGAGCAGTAACTCATTTATATGGGTTACGGAAGGTGGTGACCTTAGTACAGCTGACTGGGGTTGCCTAGCCGGCCGCTGCGTTAGCCTGTGTCTGCAGGCTGCACGTGGTGGCCATGCGGCTGGCGGCTCGGGTTAGTGACGGAAAGCGCATTAGAGGCGTTGTACGCGAGATGCGCTATACAAATTGACACATTTACCTATACCTTTAGCCAACCGGGAGTCGAACTCGCGTCCTCTCGATCTTAAGTCCAAGTAAATCCAAAGTTCTAACCGTTATACGCCGCCATGCCACCAACTACTCCCTTCTACAAGACCTTCTTCTCAAACGTTCAACTTGCAACTTTGAAGTCATACCTATTCTCTGCAAACCGACAGTAGGTAGCCTACTGAAATAAACAGTGGTCTAAGTAGGATTCCATTTCTGTTCCGTACCATTTTTTCCTTTTCCTCCCTCCAATTGGCCATTCTTGTTGTCCACTCCTTAGAAGTAGGCCCAGGCCATTAAATACAGCTAAGAGGTCTGGAAGACCGGTGTAAACTCCCCAGCGGGGTCTAGAGTGGAGCCCTAGTGGAAATCGAATTTGGTGCATTTTAGCCTTTAAAACGGACATCTGACGGAATCAATTTTGGTAAAAAAATTTCTGAGTGACTACGGCGTATGCATTTTTACGCGCGAAAGCAGCTACTGCTTTCGGCGCGTCTTAGCCATCGCAATTCTGTCCGTCCGTCCGTCCGTCTGTCTGTCTCTCCGTCTGTCCGTCCGACCGTCACACGGGTGGAACGAGATAGGACCTTGACGCCAAGCTACTCGTTTTCGTTTGTGATCCAGACAGAGAATTTGGTATTTGTATATTAACTTAGCGTGAACACTCCAATTTTCAGCTAAACTACTGAACCAGAACTGCTATAGGCTTTCGCGCGTCTCGTGAGCATTAGCTCAAATTTCTTGTTAGCTTCTGGTGGGGCAACTATACAGCCTGATAATAGGAGATGCGGGAACGTAGTGCTCCGCGTTGTTAAGCCCAAATTCCATTACGCCGACTTTAACCGAAACTTCCCCGCGGGAAAAGTCACCGACACAAATCACGAAAGTCGCGGACACAAACCATTTCGACATGTCGAGATGTTTGCGACAAAGTCCGTGACAAGTCCGCGACAAACCCGTTTGTGTCACTCTAATGGAATTTAGCCCGTTACAATGCACGGGGAAAGTCGGCGACAAAG
>Ga0209367_1008300_pt1 | contig 14195 bp, 10 predicted proteins | sample WorMetLIZISLAND2_FD_187412 | JGI IMG/M metagenome (GOLD analysis project Ga0209367, IMG submission 187412) | Marine gutless worms symbiont microbial communities from Max Planck institute for Marine Microbiology, Germany - Olavius geniculatus... ... | reverse complement strand
AGTTTATACACTTGTTAACGGCAACATTTAAGGACTTGCACATCGAAAACAGCAAACATTACAAAAGGTGATATTGCCCGCATCACACTGACTGTGTGTCAATGTGCTGCTGAATCATATCGCCTTTTGTAATTTTTGCTGTTTTCGATGTGCAAGTCCTTAAATGTTGCCGTTAACAAGTGTATAAACTAATGTTTTATACACTTATTGTCAAACAATCGCGTCTTCATGCAGCAACGAGCGCGTCGAGCTGCGGAACAAGACAAGATGTCGACGCCAATCGAGTGGCGACATTATGCGGACGTCTGTTTCTCTAGTTGCCAATCGTCTCAGACGTTGACCGTATATCGTCATAATCAAAGTTTCAAATACGTTTAAAACGTTTAAATAGTGTACCTTTTGTGGGAAATTCATCTATAAGCTACGCAGCGTTACCTGCTATATGACATTTTACTGTCAATCGAGCCACGTAAACGCGCCCGCCTCAGCTTTAGCCAGACAGGACGGTATTTAATTTACTTAGTCCGGAGGGATAAAAGGCTGAGTTGGCCTGGGCGTTGGTTATATGCCGAGGTAATTAACTGACCGCAGACAGTCATTGTATCCCAAGTAGTCGATCTTAACCACTTAATAACGTCCCGACGTTTTGACCGGAAGTCGAACCAACGACCTCGCTATCGCAAGTACAACGTCTTAACCGTTACATTAGCATTAGCAAGCCACCATCAGTGGCTACTGATGGGAACCTCAGGCGTGAGTTTTCACCGCCTGTTGGTCCTATAATAGAGCCTATTTCACATTTTTACACTAAATGCACGCACGAAATATTTGAAAGCATCATTCTGCGTTGAGCTCTAGGCCTAGTATCGATATTAAGTAAGCTAGTAAGTAGAGAAATAAGTCTGGATATTTTAGGTAAATGGATTTTGATCGATCCATGTTTTCATTTTAAGGGCGCTGTGGGGCAAAATAGGCCTACGTGGGAGCGTTTGGGCAGTTTAAGTTTGTCTAACCCAGTGATTTTCAACCGGGGTTCCGCGAAACCCAAGGGTTCCGCGAGCATATGCCAGGGGTTCCGCTGCTGGTCAGTAAAAAAAATAAAACAAAATAACCTAGCGTGCGAAATTACGTCAAACCAAGCCATCATGTGTGCGGTAGCAACGAGCTGTTGTATAAGCGATGTGCCAAGTCAATGGGAAGGCCAAAATTTCGACCCCCCACAGCTCCCACATTTTTCAACCGATTTTAATGAAACTCAAAACCAAAAAAGATATCCGAAATACGACCCCAAATGCAAAATTTGGTTGATGTGGGATGACGAAAAGGGGGTCTGCGTAGGCAGGGCATTTTCCGTTACTTTTTGTGTTCTATCCTATTTTGTATTTTTGCTCACGCCTACAGGTCACACCAGAAGACCGATCACGACCGTTTATGGCTCAAAACGCGTGCTTCCGCGTAAGGTAGGGCCTTTTGAAGATCTCGATAATAAAAAATAATGTTTGGGGGTCAAAACTCCCCAACAACATGATTTTTGGGGGCCTGAATAAGCATTTTAAGCCAAATATGCGAAATTTTCGAATTGCGATATCTCGAAAAGTACGCACTCGTCAACACGAAATTTGAAGGGAAACTTCAGGTGCATAAATGGACTTCGTGGGTGGTCCAGCATTACAAAATTATCATTCAAGATGGCGGCGGCCGCCATCTTGGATTTTTGCACAAACAGCAATAACTCAGCCGCCGATTGACGTAGATGAATGAAATTTTGCAGTAATGTAGACGGCTGCCACCGGAAATAGACCGTTTGACCAAAATGGACAAAAACAATAAATTCAAGCTGGCGGCGGCCGCAATTTTGAATTTCATTTATAGTTCATAACTCGTTTAATATTGTACATATTTGCACGAAATTTTGCATGTGTATTACGTTTGAGGTCCTACATACATGCATGCCAAAGTATTGAACAAAAATAAAATCCAAGATGGCGGCGGCCGCCATTTTGGATTTTTGCACAAAACAGCAATAACTCAGCCGCCGATTGACGTAGATGAATGAAATTTTGCAGTAATGTAGATGGCTGCTACCGAAAATAGACCGTTTAACCAAAACGGACAAAAATAATAAATTCAAGATGGCTGTGGCCGCCGTTATGAATTTCATTTCTCGCTCATAACTTGTTTAATATTGCACATATTTGCACGAAATTTGGAATGTGTATTACGTAACTGAACTTAACTGAACTAAACTGACCTGGAATGGTTTAGTTTTTGACGAACTGACCGATGGACAAGCAGTAATACATTACGGTAGGCATCGTCTAACGGCGTGTGCCCTGTGGCTATGCTCACATACGTGTCAACCATTGAGCAATGTCCTTCAAGTTCTGTTCAGTTCAGTTACGTCGCTCTGTACGCGCTTTTACAGACGGACGCCGGGTCTCTCTATTCGTCTGCCTAGCTCCTGGTTATTGTAGACGTAATAAACAGCTTTATTTAACGGAGGTTGTGCAAACTAATGAAGTCTCTAGGCTTTTTAGAAAGCTCTATCTTAGATTTTATTGCGTAAATCACTGGCTATCACCCGCAACAGACAACAGGACGCCATCAAAGGTCTCTCTGATCACTGCTCAACTCACTGGCATAGCCGTAAGGGAAGGGGACACTGGGGACACGTGCCCCCTCCGCGGAGCCAACTAAGTTACCCAGAATTGTGCCAAATACGCACCAAGAACACTTCATTTTCACTAAAAACAATCCGAAGCTTTTAGGTAAGGGGCCCCTACCCATGTCACTTCCTCAGTGAAGTCAGGCTGTCCCCTCTTTACAGCAGCTCACTTCTTAAGCAGTGGCGGATTCAAGGGAAAGGCGAAGGAGGACGCTCCCCTACTGACTGGATACATCTTATAACCAAGTAAACATTTTGCACAAAATGCATTATTTCTGCATAAAATTAGGACAAAATTTCTGGGGATGTGGCTGTAGGCACAGCCCCCTCCCCAGATCTCACCAATTACTTATCTGTTCTTTCGAATCTAGAATTCTGGAATCTGGATCCGCCACTGCCCTTTAATTAAGCGCCCCTTCCGCCTACATCCAGGTCTTGGTTATGCCGCTAGCTCAACTTGAACACATAACACTTCGCCGCCGCCTTTGATATTAATCTTTATTTAGTATTTACTGTGTAACAACAGCAGCGTCGTAAAAAGCGTATTATATTCAACTTTATTCGTCATTCACTGTCAGCAGATAACCAGAAAATTTAATCAGAATCAAAGGGGAAACCATGATAGATGTATACGACATGAAGTCAGACTGAATCGTTTACTTCACGAAAACACCGAATAGCCCAACGTGAGTCCGCCTCGCGGCGTAAGTTCGATTAGGGGAAAATTTAACCGGTCGAAGTTCCCTTTTTAGCATAGTCACGTGGCTCGAACTTAAATGTATTAGCACCTACGCAGAACGTGCAGTGTCGACTTAGGGTGGGTAGACGTTAGCCAACTAACCGTTGTTGTTAGTGGACCAAAGTTCACCATTTTTACGCGAGATAAAAGAATGCTTCGCGCGTCTTAGCCATCGTCTAAGCGTCTGTCCGTCTGTCTGTCTGTCACACTGGTGACTCGTGATCTGCATCAAAACGGTGCAAGCTAGGATCACGAAATCTTCACCATGGGCTGCCTCAAGGTCTCTATTTTTTCGCGACAAAATTTTGTGCCCCTGGATGAGATGTTTCCCCACGAACGAAAACGTCAAAGAGGGGTACCCCCAAAAGACGTTATTTTGCAGTTATTGGTTCGTATAGTGTGAAAACGGTTGCAGATAGGTACAGACTTGCTGCTGATCATAACAAGCACTGACGACAGGCTTTTTAAATTTGTAAACATCAATGAACTTGAACGACATTGAACCCCCCAAAAGTGGTTTTTAGTGAACTTTTCGCAATTTTTGGATGCAGCGCACATTTCAACACTGAATTCCGACAAAATGGCTGGAGATAGACCACGACAATCTGCTAATGAAATTTTCAGCATTAAACGTAGATTTTAGCATTCCAAGTCCCGACCCCTAGGTTCAAGGAGGCCGGCGTAGGCGGGCGTCAAAAACGGCTACCCCCTTAAAAAAGTGGTTATTTTATCGCGATTATCTCGTGTAGCGTAAAAACGGTTGCCGATAGGCACAGGCATGCTGCATATCATAACAAGCCGAAATGGCTGGAGATGAACCTGGACATCCTGCGTATGACTTTTTTTATCATAGAACCTGCATTTTTAAGAATCTAAGTTTCGATCTCTTAAACTCAAGGAGTCTTCCATACGGAGGCCTCAAATTTGAGTACTCTTTCAACATGCATTAACGTCTTATTGCTGTAGGCCTACACTGATTGCCAAAGTGGCAGGCCCGCTGCTATCGCGCGTCACGGGAGATTTTGCTCAAATTACTTGTTTTGTTCAGCGAGAGAGGGAACGTGGGGCTGTAGCCCAAAGCAGCTAGTTTATTCGATATGTGTACTTTTAGCAAAAAGTGAGTCGAGTTTTTTTTATTCAATTTATAAAAACATTTTTTTAAATTTTTGACAACTTAAAACTAGTTTTAATGTTTTGAAGGTTTTTTGACGTTTATTAGGCCTACATCTGTTTATTCGATTATTATTTATATGGCTTATACACACGTTAATGCCTTTACTATAGGCCTAACAGTGCAGAATCGTAAATCAGTTTTCTGAGTATAATATAACTGAAACAGTCACTAGCCCAAATTGGAGCACTCGTCCGAACAGTTAGAGAACTAGTTAGAGATAGTGATGGGCCTTTAAATTGCATTTATGCATTTATGCCCAGTGCCCCCCCCCCCAATCCTCCAGACAAAGCACAAACATTCGTATAAGCTGCACAAAATTTGCCAATTTGATCACTTTATTTTCGAGAAAATAATTAAAATTGTTGCCACCAGATCTATTTCGCTGGGAACTTCTCAGCGTTCTCCCATCAACCTTAGCTGGATTTTAGTGGTCTTGACGGAAAGGAGGAAGGGAGAAGAGAGGAGGACAGAGGAAAGGAAGAGAGGGGTGAAAGGTGGAAGGGCAGGAAGGGCAGGAACAAAGGGAAGGTCAGGGAGGGAAAGGAAGACAAGGCCGCCCAATTGAATATTCTGGCAACGCCACTGTATATGTCTTCGGCAAATTTTGGCTATGGCGGTCTTTGGTTATGTCGGTCCATGGCCATGGCAAACCGGAGTTTGTCCAAATTTGAACTAGTGTCCCTTCGGACTAGTGACTAGTCACTATGTCAAGTTTCCATTTAGCCATTTAAGCCCAGTGAAGCCTACAATTAAAGCGGATATTACACACATGTTTGCTGTTAGTTGTTGGCAGATAAAAAAAACCGATTCGTTCAGCTGGTGCTGGTAGTGACATAAATTCTAGTCACAGTCAGCTGAGAAGTGACTTATCTAGCACAGCCACATGCGCGATGCTTGCAGACGGACATACCCATTCCAAAAGAATCCACGTCCACAGTTAACACATGTGCGGAAACAGTCCTTGAACCAGAATCCACCACCCCATGTCACGGCACAGTTGCTGCTGAGCTGGTCGTTGTCACGGTCATATGGTACGTCTTGGTACGAAAATCCGCTTGCTCCCGCATTACCTGAGTGCCCGGATACATGCATCCGGTAGTTGGATGCCTCGCTTTCGACAATAAACCTACTGTACTCGGCATAGTACCAGCTGCCGTTATTACGTTCCTGTACGTCAAACCTAAGCTTGTAGCGACCGCTCGTTGTCAGCTGATGAAGCAGGTCGTTGCCGATCCAGAAGTTGCCATTCGAGTCGTTAAATCCGACTTTATACTCCGCCCACGAACGGTTGAAGAAGTTGATGAACCTAGTTCTATCGACTTTTTGCTGGACCAGCACCGGAAAACAGTTGGCTATACAACAGACAACACGCGCCTGTCCGAAAACTGCATAATCGGGCGTAATAGGGGTCTCACCCGTCCGTCCGTCTGTGCTAATCTACTCTGTGTCCCGAAAATATCCGACGCCTTTTGCAGTTTTAAATAACTACAACTATCGTGGTCAATATCAACAAAATCCTTCACAAAAAGTCGTCATACAGTCTGCACCTAACATCACTTGCTATTTTTTTAAATTTCTAAGAACAAAGTAACAGCTGAGATTTTCCTATAAAACTCGTAGTGGAGGCGTCGGCATGATAATACTCCAACAAAGCAACAACGTCGGTCACGAAATTTTTTAACTAATTCAATATGATACCTAACGTTAGCAAACAATGGATTAGCTAGACCTACATCGTAGTTAGAATTAAAAAATAAATGTTAAAACTAATGTTATTACTCAGGCACAGACCCGGAGACGTTTTCCCCATTCGTCAGGTTGCAACCATAAAAAAGCAACGTTACCGTAAAACAATCGTCACGAATGAAAAAGACGGCTCCGGGCATGTATCTGATTAAAAGCACAAGAGTTTGACTGCCATAAGATAATAGCTGATTGTCTGACGTCGCTGATCAACAAATCAACAGTTTGGTGACTTTATAGTGTTAACGAGCCGAAGTTTCGAAACTAACGTTGTCGAACTTGTCGTTTTTACGCGCGACAGCAGAATGCTTCGCGCGTCTTAGCCATCGTCTAGGCGTCTGTCTGTCTGTCACACTCGTGAATTGTATCAAAACGGTGCAAGCTAGGATTACGAAATCTTCACTGTGGGCTGCCCCAAGGTCTCTAGTTTATCGCGACAAAATTTCGTGCCACTGAGTGCAGGGGTTCCCCTCGAACGAAGGCGTCGAAGAGGGGTACCCCCCCTTAAAAAGACGTCATTTTGCCGTTATTGGCTCGAATAATGTGAAAACGGTTGCAGATAGGTACATACATGATGCTTATCATAACAAGCTCTAATGACAGGCTTTTTGGATTTATCAATATCGATGACCTTGAACGACCTTGAACCTCTCAAAGAGAGGTTTTTAGTGAATTTTTCGCAATTTTTGGATGCATCGCACATTTCAACACTGAATTCCGACTAAATGGCTGGAGATAGACCAAGACAACCTGCATATGAAATTTTCAGCATTCAACGTAGATTTTAGCAGTTTAAGTTTCGACCCCCTAGGTTCAAGGAAACCGGCGCAGGCGGGCGTCAAAGACAGCTACCTCCCCCCTAAAAAGTGGTTATTTTACTGCAATTATCACGTGTAGCGTGAACACGGTTGCAGATAGGCACAGACATGCTGCTTATCATAACAAGCACTAATAACAGGCTTTTTATTGCTGTCAACGTGGATGACCTTGAATGACCTTAAACCCTCAAAATAGGGGGATTTTAGTGAATTTTTCTGCGATTTTTGGCTGCGACACACATTTTAAGAGTGAATTGCGCCGAAATGGGTGGAGATAGACCTGGACATTTTGCGCATGACATTTTTTGGCATAGAACATACATTTTTAAGAATCTACAAGTAGTTATTTTACCGCTATTGGCTCGTGTAGCTGGAAAACGGTTGCAGATCGGCAGAGACATGCTGCTTATCATAACGAGCAATATAGTGACAAGCTTTTTATTGGTGTAAACATCGATGACCTTGAATGACCTTGAATTTCAAAAATAGGGGTTTTAGTGTTTTTTTTACAATTTGTGGCTGCGGCGTAGATTTCAAGAGTGAATTGCGTCAAAATGGATAGAGTTAAATGAAGACAACCTGCGAATAATAACTGCTAAGGCTGTCGCGCGTCTCAGGAGCTTTGCTCAACTTTCTTGTTTATTACGCGCGACAGCGTGTAATGCTTCGCGCGTCTTAGCCATAGTCAGGGCGTCCGTCTGCCCGTCCGTTCTTCTGTCCGTCTGTCCGTCACATTCGTGATCTGTTTCGTAACGATGCAAGCTAGAATCACGAAATCTTTACTGTGGGCTGCCCCAAAGACTTTTTTGCGACAAAATTTTTGCCCCTGGGTGAGAGGGTTCCCCTTGAACGAGGGTGTCAAAGAGGGGTATCGTCTAGAAAAAACGTTGTTTTGCCGCTATTGGCTTTTTTAGTGTAAAAACGGTTGCAGATAGGTATAAACATGTTGCTTATATCATAACAAGCACTGGTCACGAACTTTTTAGTTTTGTCAACATCTATGACCTTGAACGATATCAAACTTTCAAAAGTAGGGTTTCTGGCGCATTTTTCGCAATTTTGGGCTGCAGCGCACGTTTCAAAAGTGAACTGCGACAAAATGGTTAGAGATAGGTTAAGACATTTGTGTGAGAAGAAAACTGCTAAGGCTGTCGCGCGTCGCATTAGCTTTGCTCAAATTATTTGTAGAATAGGCCCTATTACCGTGGAAATTTATTATATTGCGTTGTTGTTACAACTTTAGTTACCAAAGTTTTTCACTGACACAAACTCCGGAAAATCGTCAGTTTAAAATTGAAACTGTTTCCCAATAATTACTCGTTTTACACAGAAAATACCACACAAAAGGAAAAGCGAAAAGAGGCAAAAAAATTACTGTTGCCAAGCTCTCACGATAGGGTTTGTGACTCTATTTATAGCAACCACCAAGTCCAAGGGCTACAGGCATAATCGCTGGACTGTGTGTCTAGAAATAACAAGAAATATGAGCTAATGCTTATGAGACGCGCGAGAGCCTATGGCAACTGCTGTTCGCAGGTAATCTTGGTCTATCTCCATCCATTTCATAGCAATTCAATCACTTACAAATTAATATTTTTAGGGTTTAAGATCATTCAAGGTTATCAATGCTGACATTCTTAAAAAGCTCGCGCCAGTGCTTGTTATGATAAGCAGCATGTCTGTGCTTATCTGCAATTATTTTCACGCTAGACAAGGCAACAGCGAATAAATAACCACATTTAAGCGCGGTACCCCTCTTTGACACCCGCGAGCGCAGGCCTCCTTGAATTTGGAGGGTCCGGACTTTCACAGCTGAAATCTACATTTAATGCTAAAAATTTCATACGCTGGTTGTCTTGGTCTATCTCCGGCCATTTCGGCGCAATTCATTCTTGAAATGCGGGTCGCATCCCAAAATCGCGAAAAATTAACTAAAACCCCCTAATTTGGGGTTCGGGGTCACTCAAAGTCATCGACGTTGACATTTCTAAGAAGCACATCGCTAGCGCTTGTTATGATAAGCAGCATGTCTGTGCATATCTGCAACCATTTTCACGTTATAGACGAGCCAATAGCGGTAGAATAACGTCTTTTTAGGAGGGGTGCCCCTCTTTCGCCCCATCGTTTGTGGAGACCGCTTTCACCCAGTGGCATTAAATTTTGTCACGAAATACTAAGGAGAATAGGCTATCATATGGTAAAAACCCGATGTCTCTATCTCACTTGGTCTTGGATCGATACTGGGTCGTAACAGACAGATGGACAGAATTACCATAACGAATACGCACTATAGCTAGCTAGACTCTCGCGCGTAAAAAGCAAATGAACTTTGCACTCACATAAAGTCGACGTCGAGTTGCTCGGTTGTTGGCGTGATTCGAGGAGGTTTTTCACTTCCGCCTGCACCGCTTCGGTTAATTCGTCTGAAGTAGCACACATGCAGCTTGAGTAAGTTAATAATTAAATGTTTTATTGCATAAAACAAACGTAAGAGCAAAAACGCGAAGGATAAACAACCAAAAACTAAAAAAAGGTAATGTTAACAAAACACTTGATAAAAATTTTAAGGACAACAGCATGAGGACCTGATTGGCAAGATGTCTTGATTTCGGCTCTCATCTCGTGCACCAGATCTTCCAAAGTTCTTGACTGACAATAAGCCTCGTCGTCATCGACCGTTACTGGGTGCTTACGTATGTAAAAGACGACATCGTTATTAACAACACACCGATCCATATTATCTGCAGAGCTGCAGCCGGACTCTTTAGTGTTTTAGACATGATGAGACACACTGGTATAATTTTGTGAACACTACTGTAGCAATGCCTCCTATGATTTCCCTGATTCTACACTACTTCCTCCATGAACGCTTTTGCGATAGGATAGGCAGGCCTATACAGTTATACAATTATACTACTACGCCTATGCCTAAGTCACGGAACACTTCACACGAAAGTCTTCGTAAAGTCTTCCGTGTGAAGTGTTCCGTGACTTAGGCCAACAAACGACGCGCGATTCACCCGAGTAGCTATCCTGGCTGCTTACTTTAAAAAGTTTTTTATTCCGCCAACCCAGCCAAAGCCTGTATATACTGTAGTAAGCGTACTTATATAGTCGTTGTCACGGCTTGTGCGGTAGCAACAAGCTGTTGTATAAGCAATGTGCCAAGTCAATGGGAAGGCCACAATTTCGACCCCTCACAGCTCCCACATTTTTCAACCGATCTTAATGAAACTTGAAACCAAGAAAGGTATCCGGGATACAACCCCATGTGCAAAATTTGGTCGATGTGAGACGATGGGAAAAGGGTCTGCGTAGGGAGGGCATTTTCCGTTACTTTTTGCGTTCTATCCATTTTTTTGTATTCTTGCTCACGCCTACAGGTCACACCGGAATACCGATCACGACCGCTCATGGCTCAAAACGCGTGTTTCCGCGTAAAGTAGGACTTTTTGGGGGTCATAATAATACAAAAAATAATGCTTGGGGTCAAAACTCCCCAAAAACATGATTTTGGGGAAGCCTGAATAGGCATTTTAAGCCAAATTTGCGAAACTTTCGAATTGCGATATCTCGAAAAGTACGCACTCGATCAACACGAAATTTGCAGGGGACTTTCAGGTGCGCAAATGGACTTCGTGGGTGGTCCAGCATTACAAAATTATAATTCAAGACGGCGGCAGCCGCCATCTTTGATTTTTGCACAAACATCAATAACTTAGCCGCCGATTGACGTAGATGAATGAAATTTTGCAGTGATGTAGACGGCTGCCAGCGGAAATAGAACATTTGACCAAAATGGACAAAGATAATAAATTCAAGACGGCGGCCGCCGCCATTTTGAATTTCATTTATCGTTCATAACTCGTTTACTGTTGCATATATTTGCACGAAATTTGGAATGTGTATTACGTTCGAGGTCCTACAAGAAGGTATGCCAAAATATTACACAAAAATAAAATCCAAGATGGCCTTTCAAACTTTAATAAAACCGCAAATATTATATATAAAAAACTGCAAACAATTTATTTAATGTTGTACAAGCTCTGATGTAAAACGGCAAAAATCAAAAAGTTGGCCTATAAGCACGAACATCATGCATTAACTTAGACATTTATATCTGTCTACTGAGAACAGATTAAATGTCTAAGCTAATAGGCCTACATTAAATGTTCGTGCTTATACTTTTTGATTTTTGCAGTTTTATATCAGGGCTTATACAACATCAAATTAATTGCTTGCAGTTTTTTTATAGGCCTATATAATTAAAGTATAGTCCCCTACGCACTGATCATGCTTAGTTCCAAATAAGCGCCTCTAACCGTCTACTTTAGCATGCAATGTTGAATATTTTTCTTGTTGTTAACAAAGTTAGAATATTTGCATTGAACCTCGAACACTAATTTACTAGTGTCAGTATTATAAAATCGTGTGTTTATTCATTGAAAGACTTTCATTTCTTGAAGCACTCTGCTTGAAAAATATAAAAAGCTTCGCCCATCAGCGCAACTGGCTGGGGGTCCAGATCCCTGAGCTGTCCGTGGGCGTAAAACAGTAAAAGATCCAATGATAATGTTTGTGCCGTTGGCGACCGCCTCATAAGGTGATTTTGGTTACGAATAAAACATATTGCTAAATAATATTATCTAACACGGTCAAATTAAACAAGTCTTTTGCCTGCTGCTTTATCGTCAGCGTTTGAGGGATATGCCCCAGAGTCCAGACTCCCACAGGTTCTCTGTTTCTTGACTCCGCTGATGACATCACCCCAGACGTCCTAAAAATTCTACTTTGCCTACACCGCTGAACTCGTTTATCACTGCATCGGGTTCCGTGAGTGATTGTCACACTAAAGTTGGGTTTCGCTGCAGCAAAAAGGTTGAAAAACACTGGTCTAGCCAGTGAATGTGCCGTGTAGTTTCGCCATCTAGTGAATCAATATGTAAAATCACTGTGCCTATGGCTCAGGTCCAGACATTCTGATCTCGAGACCATGCATGGACGAGACTTAACATTTTCAATCACACTGTTTTTACACTAATGACGAGCGTAAACTACAGAACTTTAAAGATCAGTGTCACCATCGTTTTTAGTTCTTTATCGTTGTTTTCTCGTAGCATTTTTTTGGTTTTCAGTTTTAAAAGCAATTGTAGGTAGAAGGTTTAGAAAACAACTAGGCCTACGTTAGTTTAGTTAGAGCCCATACAGTGGCGAATCCAGAATGTTGGAATAAGGTGAAGGGACGAAAGAATCTGAGAAGAGGGCCGTGCCCTTTCCTCGATTTTTGAAAATAAATTTTATGAAGAAATAATGTATTTTTTGCCAAATTTTACTTGGATATAAGATCATACATCCAAGCACTATACTGACTATAGCCCTAAATGGGGGAGGGGGCCTCCCACTCCGTTCTCCTTCTGAATCTGCCACTGGACTTATAGAGCCTATTGTCAATAAGTAGAAGGCCATTTCAATAATTACTGTTTTCTAAAAATGACGCGAAAATACAAGGTCTGTGATACAGTAATCAGACCGAGGTCACCAATCGAGGTGTAGGCCCCACGTTGTCATGTCGTGTGTCTGCAGAGAGCAAAAATGTCGGGTGTTAACCTTGACAAAATCCTGTTTACTACCTACTTAATAGCCTGCATATTGATACAGTTCTCGGGTAAACTGTTGCGCTCACCCGCGCTCTAGTTGCATGAGTGTCGCGTGTATAATAAGCCGTTGTGCTGACTAAACAAACGCGGACGTCAACAGCAACAAATTTAATGACCTGACCGTGAGTCGGCAAATTAGGCAATGCCGGTTTTATGATAAACAGCAGTAGCCTAATTAACCTAGATATGGGAGGCTACTAACTGCTGACAATAACACGTAGAACTTTGAAGTTATCAGAGATCTAGAATCTCCGCCGAGGATTGTCAAATTAATCAAGTAAGTAAGTAAGCATAGTGGTAAGTATAAGTAATATATTTGTATATCGCCATAATTCGGGTTATATAACAGCAATCTGAGGTGTTGCGTGACACTGGGGCCAAATATAGTCCTGGCGGAAAAAATGCGTCTTTAACCCTGCTATTACCGTGGGGTCAACGTTGACCCCAAAACAAACTTTTTGGTGTATTTTTTCTGCAGTGGTTAAAAATAAAATTTTGAAATTTCGTGACTTTTAACATTTTCATGCATACATTATCTACGTATGACAGTTTTATGTGATTGATAATTAATTCAGTTACATTGAGTACCAGCTGGGGTCAACGTTGACCCCAGATACTTTGTGTACTAACGTCATGTGGAATCAAGTAATAAATGCAGCAACAGTTGCTGCTATAGCTACTGCAATTGTAACTGCAGCAGCAACAACAATTGCAACAACTGCTGCGACTGTTTCTGCAACTGTTACAGAAACAGTTGCTGCAACTGTTCAATAAACTGTCGCGATAACAGCTGTTGCAACAATAAATGTGGCAGATGCAAATAACTACACAGTGAATCGATAAGCAAAACATCAAACTTTTGTCCACATTTTTTTGCAAATATAGATAAGATTTTTTTAAAATCTCCAATGTTGCAACCTCAAAACGTTAGAATACAGCGATCACTTTTTATTGTGGCATAGCAACAGTTGCTGCAACAGTTGAGCAACTTTTACAACAAACGCAAATACAACAGCAGCTGCTGCAACAACCGCAATAAATGTGGCAACAGCATTTGCAGCATTAATTACCACAAATGCTGCAACAAGTACTGTTATTTACTGCTGCAACATTCTTGTTACCACTGCTGCAACATTAGTTGCAACAGTTGCAGCAACTTTTGCAACAACTGTTAATACAACAACAGATGCTGCAACAGTTACATCAAATTTTTGGCAACAACATCTCCTGCAATAATTACAATAACTACTGCAACGAAGACTGTCACCCACTGCTGCAACATTTTTGCAACAACTGGCTGCACCAGTTGCAACAACTCTTGCAACAATTTTTAGCACAACAACAGCTGCTGCAACAGATCGAGCAAATGTGGCAACAACGTTTGCTGCAATAAGTGTAC
>Ga0209367_1008299_pt1 | contig 14197 bp, 8 predicted proteins | sample WorMetLIZISLAND2_FD_187412 | JGI IMG/M metagenome (GOLD analysis project Ga0209367, IMG submission 187412) | Marine gutless worms symbiont microbial communities from Max Planck institute for Marine Microbiology, Germany - Olavius geniculatus... ... | reverse complement strand
GCAGATCTCCAGCCTCATAATCATGGCCTCAACTCGGCTTGGAGATGCGCCCAGGATCGAGAACACTGGAAGCACCTCGTGGAAACCGCTACGCTCCAGCTCGGGGCATGCGCTTGATGATGATGAATCATGGTCCCTTCGGCCCTGGGGCTTGAAAGCGACTGAGGGACTCCCGTACATAAGCTTATATTTGCAATATTGACTCTATTTTAGTTATTTTTGTACTGCTGCCTTGTTTGCTTAAACAATTAAGGCAAATAAGGGCTGCGGAACAAATAAAAAGGAGGTACAAATAACCTGCGATTGCGAGCAAAGCGAGCAGAAAAAAACAAGAAATCTAAGCTAATGCTCATGAGACGCGCGAGAGCCTATGACGTTCTTGTTCGCAGGTCATCTTGGTCTATCTTTATCCATTTCGTCGCAATTCACTCTTTTGCAGCCATACATTAATAGCCAAAAAATCACTTAAAATCAATATTTTTTTCAAGTTCACTCAAGGTCATCGATGTTGACGTTCCTAAGTAGGTCGTCGCCAGTGCTTGTTGTGATAAGCAGCATGTCTGTAAACGCAGATTTTAGGAATTCAAGTGTCGACGCTCCAGGTTTAAAAAGGCCTGCGCAGGTGAGCATCAAAAAAGGGCATTAGCTATTAGCTAGTCTAGCGTGAAAACATTTGCAGATAGGCAAAGACAAGCTGCTTATCATAACAAGCACTAGTGACCAAATTTTAAATGGTGTGAACATCGATGACCTTGAATGATTTTGAATGACCTTGAACCTTGAACGATAGGGGACTTTAGTGTTTTTTCAATTTTTGGTTATGGTGTACATTTCAAGAGTGAATTGCGCCGAAATGGCTAAATAAACCGGGACAACCTGTGTAGGTCCTTGAAACTTTTAGCATAAAACGTCCATTTTTAACAATCTAAATTTCGACCTCTTAAATTTATGGCATTTTTCGTACGAAGGCCTCAAATTTTTGTACTCCTTCAAAGCGCACTATTATTTCATTGCATGCTATACACGATTGCCCAGGTGGCAGGACTGCTGCTATCACGCGTCACGTGAGCTTTGCTCAAATTACTTGTGTACGCCGTTTAGACCTACTCGAAAAAGCTGGCTCTACGACCGCGCGACGAAGGGGCGCCTATCCCGTCTTGGACACACTACGCCACTACGCAAGCCACCCACCGCATTTTTTTCTGATGTTTTACCCCCTCTTAACATTGACTCGAACACCTCCCACGTCAAGCTCAGTTAGGTGCTGTTTGACCCCAAATTCCTGCAGCGGCGTAGGTTTAGCCAGAAATGTGAATTGGGGCCTCGACCCTCCTTCTTCTCCTGCTATCTTTTTTTCTCCTTTCTTATCTTTACCTTTCCCTTCCTTTCCACCTTTTTTACTTACTTTTCCTTAAACGTGGCACCTTTAAAATCCAGCTAGGCGTATGGGGAAGCGCTGCGAGCTCCGCTAGCGGCGTATGGGGCGGAGCCCCAGCCGAAATGGAATTTGGCGCATTATATCTTTAAAATCTCAGATCTGATGGCAACAATTTCAATTACTTTCCTGAGAATCAACTGACTAAATGTAGTGCAGTTTAAACGTATGTTTGTTTTGTCTGGAGGATTTGAAGGCCTGCCCCCCCCCTTTGTCTGCACCGCTGAATTCCTTTATAGCAGATGACGGCATCTTTAGTCATGGCTGCCCGTAAAAAATTTTTTTAAAGGTGAAGAAGTTGAGGTGTTAAATGAAGTAGGAAATGGAGGGTGTATTTTCCTCCCCAGTCTATTAGAGAATCTGAGAGCCGCATAAGATCCCCCATATTGGGTCCGCGGCAAATCCCCGGCAAAAATGAATTTAGTGCATTTTTGGTTTTACGAAATACTTTTGGTCAAGTTTTGGTGGAACGATTACTGCCCCCCCCCTTTGAAGTCCTAAAAGTTGCCAACTTGAGAAAAGTAATACGCTTTGAGAGTAATCTTCAATGGATGTAGACGCTTTTGGCACGACGAGCGCTCGTCGTGCGCTCTCAGAGCGCTTCCAGAGCGCACTTCGTGCACACATCAAGCTATCATCAAGCAAACCCACTGGCTCAAATGTAGCTTAGCCGCGCACTTCGTACGTTCTCAGATCCAACTCGTCGCACAGCCAGCTTTTTTGTGTAAGGTAGCGTCCACATAGACACGAGTACGAGTCCGGGTTTCGGTTGACAAGTTTACTTCACAGGTAACTCGTACTCGTATCAATGTGAACAGCCGCCGTAGAAATCCATGCAAACTCGTGCTTACTGGAACCCGGACGTATACGGGTACTACCTGGACTCGGCCTCATGTTTATGTTTAAGAGTGCTGCTGTTATAATTAAGACACGTTGATCTCGACGATTATCTTTATTAACAGTCTGAGCTAAAGAGGCTACTCAGATTCTCTCTAACTGCGAACTAAGAATCTTCGACCTTGCAGTCACTTCCGGAACAGAAGTTATGCAACAAGGTCAATGACGTCAACATAGTTATACTTCCCGGATCTGTGAGTGGTCAGACTTCTAAGCTGTGGGCTAAGGAGGCGGGTATCAACAAAACTCCTGTAGCCAAGCTAAAACTGTCCTAGCTACCAAATCTCCCGTTTTGGCGACACACCGAGCTCCCGAACGATTCCTGGCCACAAAGCCTGCAGCCTATCGCAAAGCCTATGAGCTAGCTTAGCCACCAAAAACCCAGGAATAGGTTAGCAACTGCGTAATAGACGCAGAGTCCTCGAACTTGACCTAGATGCGGCCATCCGTGTTGTTGTTTTCCACTCTGAGCCTATGTCTAGCCAAAATGTACTAACGATGACCCCAAGTAGCAACTTAGCTGTCTTCCATATGCAAAAGCGGCATAAACGGGGTAATATCACTAATATGGGCATTTTGGTTGAAGAAGTCATCTTGCTTGTGACGCGGTTTTTGCAGATTGCCCCTACTGGACCACAGAGAATAACACTAACGTCTTGAGTGGTGAACTAGTAACTACAGCGCTTACTCCTAAGGCTTGTCGAGAAGCATGCGTCAGCAACTCCAGCTGCGATGGAGTCGACTGGAATCCAAGACTTCCAGAGGGTCGGAGATGCTGGATGAGTGGACCGTGGTCCACGGGCAAGAGAGTTGGCATCGCTCAAGGCATCACTCACTGGAATCTCTTGAGGAACGGCACCTGCCCAGGTACAAATAATCTTAACGCACACGCGATATTTTCAACAGTCAAATCCATAACTGAACGGCATGATTTATCACAAAATGATCAAAGTCAAAAAACAATCTGCCAATTAGACCTTTATTGTAAAATACCTGTCAAGACACTGGTGAAGTTCTGGCAGCCATGGCATTTCAGCCTGTGAAAACTGCATTATGCATGCATACAGTGGCTGCATAAATTCTGTAGAGCAAAATTCGGGTTTCTAAATTTAAACAAATTGTAGTTATTTTTTTAATTAGGGTCTTTGCTGTATTTTTAAATACAAAAGCTGTACTACATGTCACTTACGTTGTAAAATTGTGGTTTAGGTAAAAAAATGAGCACAAACTTGGCACAGATGTAAAAACGTTCCAGAAAAAAAATATTTAAAAAACAAAAAATTGCAAAAAACGTGACAAAAATTTTTTAAAACGTTTAAAAACTTTGAATATAAACGGTAGTCCTAATCTGTCACATCTTTTGCCACCTAATGCTATACACTTTAAACAGAAAAAACACCCACTCACGTTTTCTTTTATATCTCCGTGGAAAATGTTTAAAATTTCACAAAATTTTCAGAAAATGTTTACAAGGAAACGTGTATTCCATGGGTAAAAGGCTAAATATTTTTTTGCTATTGGTGACGTCATGATGACGTCATATTTCCGTATTTGTAAATTGTGGGTTTTACCATAAAAGACAAACATTTGATGAAACGTTAAAAGACATCGATTGATCATTGTGATGACTGAACCCAAAACATACTAATCTGTCATGCAGTTTTCCATTGTGAACTATATTGGTGATTTATCTCCTTGGCTATTGTATATTTACATATGCAAATGAAAAATTCGCAAACATATTTGTTAGGGCTTTTACAAAATCAGATGCCACAGGTCTCCAATTTGGTAAACCTAGCTACAGACTAAAAAATTGTCATGCAACAGTGAGCCTGATTCTAAACTGTTTGCGTTAGCGCTCCAAATCGTTTCGGTTTATAGCTATATGACGTCATAAATTACAACGACGTCATATCCGCAACCGACTCATTATAGTTCGTAAAAAATGTACGTTTCACTGATGTATAGATGGTAGAAAATGTTATTGTCTAATATGTCGAGGCCGGAAACTTTTGGGATGACCCTCGTATCTCTTTGGCTTAGTGCGAAATACTCAATTTTGTTGATGTCGGAAGGCCGGGTAGGCATACGCGCACTGCGTCACTGCGTGGATGGCCATCGACCCAATATGCCAATATCAGTCGAACGGCTTAATTCTGCAGGTCATGTCAATTTTTAAAAGTTTTATTCCATCAATATTCAATTATTTGTCGATTGTTCAGAAACATCTTGCATAATGCATAACCCTTGCTGACTTGCAAACATTTCATCAAATGTGTGTTTTTAACGGTAAAACTCATAATTTCCAAACACAGAACTATGACATCATCATGACATCACCAGTGACAGAGAATGTTTAATTCTTTTACCGGTAGAATACTTGATTTCTCCTAAACACTGCCTAAAAATTTTGTGAAAATTTAAACATTTTTCTTGTAGATATAAAAGAAAACGTGAGTGGGCGTTTTTTTCTAAACACAGTGTAATGTTCTAGCTGCAGATTGCAGAATGGCTGAAACTAAAGAGAAAGAGAACTTATTTTGCTTCAATTCAACCGTGTGGTCATAAGACCAAAATCACCAGACTGACACTGCCACTCGTTTTTGTGGTTCTCGAAATTCTTGCCAAATTTTTCAAGAAACAAAAATTGAATATAAAAGCCAAAAACGCGAAAAAAACGTTACGAACGTCTCAAAGATTTTTTAAAATGTAAAACACATTGCATCTATAAAACTTGGTACTTGGTGCGACTAAAAAATTTCAGAGAGATGATATCCATCATGATCCAGCATACAGTTCACAGCCAAAAAACACAGTCAACATTTGTTTAATTAAATTCTCTTAAGTCTGAAGTCAGTCAAAAGTGTCAGTATTCTTTTTTTATTTTTGCTGCATCAAAAACTGGTGGATTAAGTGGTATAGGTTTTAGTTTTGTTTGAATTTTGTATAATGTACTTCTCTACCGGGGCCTACATACCGAAAGTTCTTATACAGGCTATGCATGTTAGGGTAAATGGGCAGAAAGCATGCATGTTACTGATTTGACACTAAAACACACTGTTAAGTTTTTAAAGATAGACTGCTTTTTTACTAAAGCAGAAAATTTTTTACTTTTACTTAAGTAGTTTTATTTTTGGCTACTTTTATTTTTACTTAAGTAAATTTTTAGGGTCACTACTTCTACTTTTACTCAAGTAAAATTTTTGACTACTTTATCCAACACTGTTTATTAGTCATCTCAATTGTCTTTTATTACTCCTTAACTTTGCATGCTTTTGCCATGATCGGGCGGTTTTGTAAGCATAACATTTTGCCTCGTTTTTTTGTGAGTGGGCGTATACGTGCGTCTCAACTTTTGGTACTAACAAAAGTACTCCATGAGGTTATGGCTTGCATGGCTTTCTACACACGTTATATATCGCAATATTGTTACTGATTTTTTGGTATTATTCGCAGGTGCGCGGTAGCACAGCCATGTGTTAATGGCGACAGGCTAAATCAAGGGAGGATGGCAAAATTCGACCCCTTGTAGTTTCGAGACCCCTTTACCGATCGACACAAAATTTGAAGCAGGTGATTACGTCCGCGAGACGACTGCTTATTTTCATATACCTTTTTAATGACAGGCCTACAAGTCAAACCGGTGGGCGGATTTTCACGGGCAGTGGCCGAAACGACGCGGCGTCACGTAAGAGTCAAAACTTTTAAAACACGAAAATTTGAAGTTAATATTTAACCTGTGAAAAATTCTTTAAACTCAAAAGTTAAGCCATAATAGACTAACATTTTCGGTTGATAACGCTTCTGTATAAAATTGTCACCTATAAACGGCCCTTAATCTTCGTCGTAGCCCCATAAATGTTGCATAGTGAATAGACAATAGGCTTATAGTTACAGAACTTTCAAATATGTAATTATTTTTGAACCCCTGTTTGCAGGTCACGTGACTCGTGGCATGCGCATTAAACTTTTTGGCGGTGAACAAACACGCCCTTGTATAAAATGTTTACATACAAACAGCCCTTAATAGTCATCGTAGACGCATAAAAGTTATATGGTGAATATTTAGTATGGCATCGGGAATTCCAAATATGTAGTCATTTTTGACCCCGTTTCACGTGACACCGGGCATGCGTAGTAAACGTTGCTTTTTAACAGGGGTCACGTAACTATTACGTCACGTAACCCCAAAAGGTCAAGGTCGTGACCTCAAACTCTGGGGCTTTGTATCACAGGCTGAACGGCAGTTCAAGCCATATATTAACGGCGACTAGGCTACTCTTTCCTATGGAAAAGTCAAAAATTTGACCCCCACAGAATCCAAACTCCTGATCTGATTGAAGTAGAATTTAGTGTGGTTGATTACGTCAGCTAGATGACCCCTCATTCAAAATGTTATGTAAATCTGACGAAGGAAAGCTTCTCGGCAAATAGGTGAATTATACGCCAAATTTTTTCTAGCTATATATATATATATATATATATGCCTTTTTTTCTTCAACGCACCTACAGGTCAGACAGGTCAGAGCTCAAACGACGCAGCCTCACGCAAGGTGCAAACCTTTCAGGGTTAAAAAAAATTAAAATTTAATATTTAACGTATTTATTTAAAAAGTTAAAAAAAATTACATTAGCGCCTATAGGGAAAATTAAACAATTCTTTAAACGGTCATAACTTTGGCTGTGTATAAGATAGAGTCGTAATTTTTGGTTCTATGTATGGTTTTCAAGGATAACCAATCTAACAGTGTCATTCAAATTTACCCCCAGACTCTTCCTGGTTGCCATGGCAACAAAATTTGGGACTCGGTTTCTGCTAAAGATATCTGCGAGATCCTTGCGTCTATAGGGGCGAGTTTCGGGAATGGACCATCGAATGCTGCCGATGAAATTTCGCCCCAACCCTTCCTAATTGCTATGGCAACGAAATTGGGACAAAATGGGCTATAACTCGGTTTTTGTTAGAGATATCTGCAAGATCGTTGCGTTTATAAGAGGTTTTCGAAGTGGGGCCATTAAATACTGCCAACAAAATTTTACCCTAACCGACCCTTGTTGCTGTGGCAACGAAATATGAGACAAAAAAGCTATAATTCGGATTCCCTAAGAGATATCTCCAAGATCTTTGCGTCTATTGGAAGGCTTTGGGGACAAACTACTGAATGAGGCCAATCTAACTCCACCACAACCGACCCTATTAGTAACCTTTTGACACAGTTGCCCCGACCTGCCTGGACGTTAACCCTCCATACCTCTGTCTGTTAATCTGGTCTACTTCTGACTCATTTCAAGGCCATAGTGCAGTTATTTGGCCTGACTTTGCCCACAGGCCTACTTTGTACTGCCGAACCTTGGCCTGGAAACGCCCACGGCCCGTCCGCAGCCGTTTCAACGAAAAAATCAACACAGACGCCATCTGACGAGTATAACTAAAGGAGACAGTATGTCGTATGGTCTTATCCCCGCGGGGGGCGATAAGGCGCAGCTGCAGCAGCAGCATCGGCATGATGTGATGGAGTGTAACTTTATTGCCTATTGTTCGCGGGATGTGTCACTGAAAGAATTTTAAAAATCATTTAATATGTAGCAAAAATATGGAAATGACAAAACGTGACATTTTTGAGACACTGTGTACATTTGTAGAGCGCATTTAAAAAGTTTCTAATGCGGTTATTTTATTCTGCCGCGCTTTCATAGGGAGCCGCTTTTGTTTCACCTGTCTGCGTGGGTGGTGTCTGAACGAGTTATAAATCTTTAAACATTTACTGATTCCTCTTTCAGTAGTGACATAATTGTACTTGTTGTTGTTGACAGCCCCATACCACTGTTGGACTGCGTACAATAGCACGAACGTTGACGGTGGTCAGCGTAATGATGCATCAACTCTCAAAGCCTGCGGGACAGCGTGCAAAGACAACAACCAGTGTACTGGATTCGACTGGGATCCTACCGCTGGAGAGGGTCAACGCTGCTGGTTGAGTGGATCTTGGTCTGGTAGATGGAACTACGGCAGTGATTCAGACGTCACTCACTACGAGTTAAACAGAGAATGTCTTGGTGAGTGAGCGGCTATCTGTCCGCATAGGCCTACTTGTAAACCATCTAGATATATAACAACACCAGGGTCAACTCACCTTTCCATCCCCCCTGTGTAGGTAAATCGAGCACTGTTCTACGTGGCTGGTTTTACGGCAGGGCGCAAATAAAATAAACGAGACAACTCGGACAAGCTTGATTTTATATATTATTTAAAATTTTAAATATACATTTATCTCTGTTATGTTATGACGTTGTAACCGATCGACAGTTTATTGTCATTTTGTTTGCAGTATTTTTGTTAGTATTATTACTTTTTAAAGTTTTTATTGTTTTTTGCCGAATAATTGTGTTCATTATGCCTAGTTTGTTTCGCATATTTATTTTTTCGTGATACGTTACCAATGGCGTCGCGGCAGGGGGCAGGGTGAGGGCAATTAAATTTGCTTGCGTTGCGCTAAATGTAAAGGTGAAGGTAACCCGTACTCAATATGAGCATCGGGTCCGGAGCTGATTCCGGTCACTAGGCAGTCAGCCCGCAGGTGAAGTAGGCCTAGTCATAAACCCGTCGGTAGGCTGCCATTATTTTCCACCAGGCCCGCCGTTACCTTCCCAGCGAGAGGCTCAGCATTACTGCGCCCTGGCCTGTACTAAAGTATAGTGTTTGGAGACAGACGCAGTACCTAGCAGTGCACCGGGCGAGAGTCAAACCAGGGATCTCGCGGTCACCAGTCTGGCGTGCTCTCGTTACACTATCAAGTCACCAAGCATAGCATAGATATAGCAAAAAAATCTCTATAATCTTATGAGCCGTGTGGCTATGCACGTTATAAATCGAGATATCGTTCCTGATTCCTCTTACGGCAACGATATAACTATACGGTTATTGTCGCTGAGAGCCGACTGCAGGAGATGGACTCCATATGAGAACACAAACGTTGACGGTGGTCAACGTAATGATGCATCAAATCTTGATGATGATTTTTGCGTTTACTACAGTAAGATCTAAATATTCCAGTTTTGCTTGACTAACGTCAAATTTTGAAACACTTACTCACTGCTATCATGGGCAAGATTACGCACGTGGCTGAAAATAGTTGTTATTAGGTATAACGTGTTTTTATTTCAGAACTAGGTTTAATTCTCAAAATATTTATTTCTCATTGTTTAGCTTTAACTCACTTACAAAAACTACATTACCGACGCAAATAAAACGTGTCATGCACATCGGGTTTAGTAAATAAGTGTGCAAAAAAGGTTTATCTCAATCGCAACTCATTCCTTTTACGTTCATTTTCCTTCAGAAACCGCAGGAGCTAAACACAATGGCCATCAAGTGTCGTGGAAAAAAATTAACTAGCGAAATGCATGTAGCTGACGGTTATCTAAGCTTTTTTGTTCACACAGGTTTTTATGTCGCAGTGTAAATTGCGATTGCTTGTAAAGTAGGCCTAATTATACGGCGTGCGATTGGTTTTTTTGCAGACTGCAGGCGTTGGACTGCTTACGAAAACACGAACGTTGACAATGGTCGGAGTAATGATGCATCAAATCTCGCAGACTGCCAGGCAGCGTGCGTCAACAACGATCAGTGTACTGGACTCGACTGGGATCCTGCCGCTCGAGAGGGTCAACGCTGCTGGCTGCATGGATCTTGGTCTCGTACATGGAACAACGGCACTGCTTCAGGAGTCACGCACTACGAGTTAGACAGAAACTGTCCTGGTTGGTCAGCAACTATTAGCTTTTTACTTAAACGTTTTTTTTGCATTTGCAAAACCCGTGGTTTCACTCGGCGTTTACTCCCTACATACACCATGGGCCATAAAAACGTGCCACTTTACTTTTGTCTATATCTTTGCCAATTATTGACCAATTTCCACAATTTTTTACTGTCACATACTGTGGACAATTAGCAATAAAGTTGTTGTTATATACCCCCACCGCACTTTAACTATGTCGCCACATTACCATATGAAACATAACTTTTCAAAAATCACCAAAATCACTGTAATACATGTGCAAAAAAATCATATTCTGAAACAATTTTTACAAATTTTCATACAAAAATCAAATTATGTTTATTATTATGTACATTTCGGATGTTTTAAACAAAAAAGACGATATTTTCATAAATAATAATTTAATAAATTTAAATAAATTGTTTACAGTTTTATATATATAATACTAAAAATATGCAAACTTCGTTCTGATAATGCCAATAACGTTTTAATTTCAGTCTCAGTACAACAAAACAAAACTCTTTCTAAGTTTTCATTTACCGTGCCGTCAGCAGAAATTATAACGTCTTTGTTAACAGCTACCGGCCTCAAACCGTATGGTAGCCTAAGCTTGGGCACGAAATTAGAGTATTTATAATAAACACTGTGTTCTGAAAAAAACACCAACTCACATTTTGTTTTATATTTAAGTGGAAAATGCTCAAATTTTGACAAAAATTTTAGAGAATGTTTAGGAGAAAACAAGTTATCCACCGGTCAAAAATTAGAATTTTTCCTATTGATGACGTCATGTTGACGTCATGTTTCGGTGTTTGTAAACTATGGGTATTACAGACGAAGACAAACCTTTGATAACATGTTTGCGAGTTGGCCAAGGTTACGAAGCAGCAAGTATGTGCAAGATGTTTTCAGACAATAAATACACAAACAATTAAATTTGATGGAGTGAATGTTTAAATAAAAAAATTGACATGACTAGCAGTATCAATCCGTTCAACTGATAGCGGGCAAGTGGTCGTCCACGCAGTGACGCAGTGTGTTTACGCCTGCCAACATCAACAAAGTTGAAGATCTCGCACTCAGCCAAGAAAATAAACCTCGAAAACAGTTCACAGTAGAAGATTTCGTGGCATATTAGCATATTTTTGAGTTCAGTCACCACAGTGACCAGATGGTGTGTTTTAACATTTCACCAGTGTAGGTCTTCCACAGTAAAACCCATAATTTACTAACACGGAAATATGGCGTCAGCATGACGTCACTGGTAACAAAGAATATCAAACTTTTAATATGTGAAATGCTTGTTTTCTCCTAAACATTATCTGCAAATTTTGTAGGAATCTGAACATTTTCTACGGAGATATAAAAGGAAACGTGAGTGAGTGTTTTATCTGAACACAGAGTACTTATATATGAACTAACCAAAACCGTTAGGCCATCAAAAACGCAGCTACAATTTTTTGCTATAACGAACGTTAGCGATTGTTTTACTTTGGTGAACGACGGTACATACGGCGATTGGTTTTTCAGCAGTCTGCGGACGATAATATTGTCTGCTTTTGTTAACATTAACAAACATTCAAAACGTATCGAAAACTAAACATACTTTCACTTACGCATGAAAATTAGTACATAGTTGTTTCATAAACTAAGATTTTGCAATGTATTTATTGTGCTTATAGTGATATATAAAAATTTGTAGGTTTGTGTCACAAGGTAGTGTAGCAACACAGATAAGATGTGATGGAGTATTACTTTGTTGCCTATTGTACGCGGGATGTGTCTGTGAAAGAATTTTAAAAGTCGGTTAATATGTAGCAAAAATACGGAAATGACAAAATGTGACATTTTTTGAGACACAGTGTACATTTGTAGAGCGCATTTTAAAAAAGTCTCTAATGCGGTTATTTATTCTGCTGAGCTTTCATAGGCAGTCGCTTTAGTTTTGCCCGTCTGCGTGGGTGGTGTCTGAACGAGTTATAAATCTTTAAACTTTTACTGATTACTTTTTTAGTAGTTACATAATTTTACTTGTTGTTGTTGACAGCCCATTCTGACTGTTGGCATGCGTACGCGAACACGAACGTTGACGGTGGTCGGCGTAATGATGCATCAACTCGCGAAGACTGCTGGAAAGCGTGCAGCGAAAACAACGACCCGTGTACTGGAGTCGACTGGGATCCTACCGCTGGAGAGGGTCAACGCTGCTGGCTGCATGGATCTTGGTCTGGTAGCTGGAACAACGGCACTGCTTCAGGAGTCACTCACTACGAGTGGCGATGTGATGGTAAGTGAGCGACTGTTACTTTTATAATTTTCGAGCTAAACCACAGGGTGAGCCAAAAATGTCCGAAGGCAAAAGTATCTGAAAAATGCACAAATATTTTTGTACCAAATTTTGCTGATTCGTTTAGGAGACCACTGTGCAAATTTGTACTGCTTTGTGCTGTATTTTTTGCTATACGAACCAGTGGCGTATTTAAGGGGGGCCACGGTGCGATGCCCCCGCCAGGGCCGTAGCCAGACGTGGTCTAAGGGGTGCTCAGCATCCCTACTCAGTTTTTTCAGCACCGGTACTAAAAGAAGCCCTTAGCACCCCCATGCAGCACTCACTCAGCATTTCTCGTGATTGTGTAATTACAAACAAAGTAGCAGGTTCAACAACGCAAATGCATAAAAATCGAGTTTATGCGCGTATTTGGTAATCTGGTAACACAAGGGAAGGAAAAGAAAGGGAAAGGACAGAGCGGAAGGAAAGAAAAAAGCAGGGGAAGAAAAGGGAAAAAGGAAAGGTAGGGGAAAGGTGACCGGAAGGGAAGGTCAAACCCCGGAGAAAAAATTCTTGCTACGGCCTTGCCTTTTAAAGTTGTAGTGCCACCCTACGTTTGTTTGCCTACGTTGCTTAAACTGCACTAAATTTGATTAGTTAGTTATATGAAAAATGATTAAATTTGTTGCCACCAGATGTCACGTTTTAAAGGTTAAAATCAACCAAATTTGATTTCGACTGGGGCTCTGCTTCAGACCCCACTGAGGGAGCTTACAACGCTTTTCCAGACCCTGTAGCTGGATTCAAGGGGTTTTAGGCCTACTTCCAAACGGAGGGAGAGGGGATAATGGAAAGAAAAAGACAGAAGGTAAAAGGGAGAGAAAAAAGAAAAGAAAGGGGGATAAGGAAGAGGACGGGGAAGAAAAAAAAGGAAGAGGAAGGGAAAAGAGGGAAATGGGAGGGTATCCGGGTTGGGGGAAGGTTGGCTCCTGGTGCTGAGGGGGATGGACGCCGCTGGTCCTTACCTTAAAGAGTAATCTAGATCTAATTAAAAAGTCGCAATCTATAAGCCTGTGAGCGATATGTTTCACCACGGTCAGAGTTTACTGTGCCTTGTCACACTCGCATAATACACTCGAGACCGAAAATGAAACGTATACATAATCAACGACTCAGTAAAGGTCATTTACACGGTGTTTCATTTCATTTTTTTGTTTTTTACCTCCGCCAAAAAGGTTATGTTTTTGCCAGACTTTGTTTGTTTGACTGTTTGTGTGTTAGCAAGATAACTCAAAAAGTTATGGACGGATGTTTCTGAAATTTTCCGGGAATGTAGGGAATAGCAAAAGCTACCAGTGATTCAATTTTTGGGGTGATCCGTGAAGAATCCTGCATTCTGGATCACTTTGGAATTTTCGTTATCATTGCTTTCAATGGGGCATAAAGGAAACCGCTGACAAACCGAAGATGGTGCTGCCACCTACCGAACAACATGGCCTTGGTGGAGGTGTGCAGGCTCTGACTGCTTTCTAGTTTTTCATAATTTACTCAAATGATAATCAATTTAAGCAAAATTTATATCAGTTGTAGCTGAAGAAACACTAATTCAAAATATTTCAAGAAAATATGACTGTTGATTAAATTTTCTTTGCTAGTCGTGACGAAACGCTGACGTCATAATGTGTCGTGAGTAGGGCTGCCGTTATCGGGTAATTCGTTATCCGGGTACCCGGCCGGGTAGCTTAGCGGGTACCCGGGTACCCGTCGGGTAGCAAGTAAGTAAGTAAGTAAGTACGACACTGTTGTACAGGGGGGGGG
>Ga0209367_1008298_pt1 | contig 14197 bp, 5 predicted proteins | sample WorMetLIZISLAND2_FD_187412 | JGI IMG/M metagenome (GOLD analysis project Ga0209367, IMG submission 187412) | Marine gutless worms symbiont microbial communities from Max Planck institute for Marine Microbiology, Germany - Olavius geniculatus... ... | reverse complement strand
CCTAAAACAGTGTTTGTGTGTGCCCTTAACGCTTTTATATAATCAGTTTTTGTCTGTTGGCTATGTACCTCCAGAGTGGCTTACAGCCAATATAGTGCCTGTAAATAAAAAAGGTGTAATTGGTGATGTTGCAAACTACCGACCTATTTCACTTACATGTGTCATGTCTAAAGTGTTGGAGCGAATTATTCTTGCGCGTGTATTTGACCATCTTGATCGCAATAATATACTGCATCCAGCACAGCATGGCTTTTGCAAGCACCGTTCCACATGCACGAATTTGCTAGAGTGTATAAACGACTGGACTCTGTGTGTCACGGCATCTTGTTTATGGCATGCAGCCATGATCGTTTTATAGGCAATTATTCTTTGCAGAAATTAAAAAAATAGTCAAGTAGGCTTTGTCGATAAGGACTGCGTTGTACAATGCTAGGCGATGAAGCTGGGAGTTCCAGTGATTGCAAGAAACAATCCCGGTAACGCTGCCATCATTAAACATCAATCAACTGGAATTCTGTACAGCTTGGCTGATGTAAGTATATACTATAGCAAAGATTTACGAGACATTAATATGACGGAGAAACTTCGGGAAAATAACACAAAATGCTACATGATTTTCAAGTTTATTAAAATTATTTATCGCTTTACCGTAGTAGAATGCAATAGAATGACACTTGTTTGTGCATTACATTTTATATGATGTCCGTTTCAAGAAAAGTATAAAAAAATTGTACTATTCTTATAGCCTAGTATGTTTTCGATATTTTAAATACTTGTTATGGTCATTTATAACATCAAACGTACACTAAAATTTTTATAATAGGGCTGACATAGGCCTACATGTTGCCATTTCCGCGAGGAAATGCCCGAGGTAATCGTACGATAAATGTTCTAACGGGGAATTGTCCAACCCCTTATTCACGCCCGCTGGAACTGAAGTGTTAGGCATACAGAGTTGCCAAACAGGTAAATATAACAAGGAAAAGTGATTTTTTAGCTTTTAATTAGTTTAAAGCCGTAAAAATTGATTTTTACATGATTATTACAAAACTGATTATTACATGATTATTTAATTGCTGAGCCCGGAAATTATTTATTTAATTATTATAAAATCGTGCACTCAGTATATACACGTAAAAATCAATTTAATGTTTCAGTCATTCGTGTCATGAATGTCTCTGTAATAACTTATGCAGAATTTCGTGAGCCAGGCAGAAACAATAGTTGAAGACGCAGCATATAGAAAACGGATCATCGCAAACGCCAAAGCATATGTCGAATCTCACTTCAATGCTACCGCCGAATTTCAAGCATACTCCAAAATAGCAGGAGAAATGTACAAGCCGCTTGCGAAGGAAAAGGACAAAGTTTCCGGAAATGGAGACGATCTGAGCGACGCTGCCACGGAACGTAAGGTGCGTTTCGTTACTGAAAACACGAAAAGAAAAGCCAAAGCCACTGCGAAAGAAGGTGCTAAAGAGTCAACGCACCGAGAGTCACTGTCCACTGATAAACCGAAAGCAACGGAAAAGGCGGGAAGCAGCAGAAAGCAAAACGAAGAACAGAAAACACTTGTCGAAAATAAAACTTGGAATCGAGAACCTGAAGGAAATGCGGACACGTCGCTGTTTAGTTCCGACGGCAAGACATCGATGGGCGTTGTTAATAGCAGTGATGGCGAAAAGAAAACTCCAGAAACTTCCCAGACTTCCTCAAAGCCAGATTCCACGTCAGGGAAAGACGAGCAGCAGGTTGCAAAGACCGACAGCGGCGAAGATCGGCCGACGGAAAAGGACGACGGCGCTAAACGATCTGCCGCGACAACGGACACCGCTGCTGCGTCGACTAAATCATCACCGAGAAGTCCAAAAGCTGCCGCGGCGGCCGCCAAGAGCGACGCCCGCAAGCGAATCACCGACTCGCCCTCCCGCTCGACATCGGACAAGACCGGCGGTCCTAGAGTGGAATCAGGGAAAGGCGGTGGTACGAAGGCGGGCAATGGACAGAAGCAGACAGTTACGCGCGTGTTGTCCGACAGCACGACAAAGCTTCGAACTACCGCGACGACGAAGAAGACACCTCTGCACAGCACGGACAGTGGGGACAAGACTGCGCTGAAACCGACATCTCCTCACAGATCACGCAGCGGCAGTGACACGAAAGTCGCCAGCAGACCATCTTCGCGAACACAGAAATCTACGAAATGACGGACAACTAAGACGTACGATGGACTAGAAAAAGAAAACTAATTAACTACTGCAACAACAACATCGCTACCGTTGTCGTAGCGACGGACAAAAACAACAACAATACTGTCAAACAATCAGTTAGTGGCGTTGTGGCAGGATTGAGTGGAGGCAAATTTTAGCATTACTATTTTTTCGGAAATTATTCGCCCATAGGTATAAAAATTGGGAAAGATAATTCTCTATTTTTTTAAAATTTAAGACCAAAATTAAAAGCGTGAGCATACCGATCTCCTCTCACTGAAATTTGCAGCTATCTGTCGAAAAACTGCAACTTTTGCCCCAACCTTTTTATTCTGCCACGCCGCTGTAAGTAATAGCCACGATACAGGTAGGCTATGTCACGAATGGGAATTAATACAATCTGCGTGGTGTCAGATGTCTCGCCACTAATCAGTTGACATGTGCAGAGCTTTCACGTGAATTGTCCGTCACTACACAGACTACCTGTAGGCCTAAGTCTAACTAACTACTCGGGAGTCAATTTGCGTCAATTTCCGGTTTATGCGCCGTTGTGTTTTCTATTTAAGAGTCTGTACGGGCAAACGGACGGACAGACGCACCAGGGCACGGGTTTGGATTTCTTGGTCTTCACTTCACAGGAAGTGCACAAATGTTATTGTGCAGCATCCTTCACTTGTAACAGCGTCGTTGATTCTGCAGCATGAGCTATATAAGCGGCGGTGCATATTTTAATCAGTCTTTGACTCTAACGTTGTATCAGCATGCTCTCAGAATTAATGTTGTTAAATTAGGGTCTACCGATAACAAATGTTGCCGATAACTTACCGGTAGTAGTAAGGTACGCGTATCGAGCGCGTAATGTCACCGGCTTGTTCGCTCAGACACTGTGCTTGCTGACGACAGTTGAATTTAGGCCTACTTCACAGCACTGTTTGCAGGGCAGGCCGGGTGTTCTTCCAACCCGAGCAATAGCCTCAGAACAACGAAAGAAATTTACTAAAATTGGACATTCTCCCAGCCATAGCTTAACAAAAATTGTTTCAGAGGGACTGAAAAAAATCTGGCCATAAAAAGCATGTGTGCTACAGTGGCGCCTGGCTTACGCCCTGAAACGCGACGGAGGCCCACTGAGCTTTTGGGGAACTCTTAGCTGCTGCGAGAGCTGAGACGTTATAGCTGCCGCGACTAGCTCGAATAAACGACTCATTGTTTCACCTAACTGAACTTTTCTATTCAACTCAGAAAACTCAAGACGATAAAGACGGATACGCCGCGAAGACTAGGACGAGCAAGCGGATTTAGCAACGGCGTTCTACATCTCTGACCGACCCCTCGGCTATGAGTGTCGGGAGCTTATATCAGTAAACTGGACTACTAATACAGTAAATAAGTTGTTGACAAACTTGCCCTTATGAATATTGAGTGGTGACTGGACTTGCTGCTATGAACCTCTCGTTTTTTCATTGTTTTCTGCTTCCACGCAGCGCACGCAGTGAACGCAAAAAAAGTACGCAACCAAACGCAGCTTACGCAACCGCCAAAATGCAAGAATAGAAGCGGTCGTTGCGGCCTTTGCGTCAGCTGCGTTAAAATTGTCCATGGGTTGCGTTTACCCACCGGTTGGGTTGGGTTGGGTTGGTAGTGCGTTGAAAATTGCAGCGCCCCTGTATTTTAGGACGTTGTGGCGCTATAGAAATGGTATTATTATTATTTTGTTTTTAATGGGTTGGGTTGGGTCTTGAGCCTGAAATGAAAGATTTGCAAAAAAACAAATGTAAAGTACATAAAGTACATATGCATGCAACTTTTGAGCTGGAAAGCAATAATTATGTTCTGTGAAAATTTGCAGTTTGGCGCACTACGGTATCACTAAATTGGTTGGACTTAAGGGTTGGGTGCGGAGCTCATACGATGTCTGTACATCGATACGATTGGTGATGAAGTGGTGATTATGATTATATAATGTTGTCTTATATGATGTGTGTTAGCTTATCTTTTCACGTATGGCCGATTGTTGTTTGTTGTATGGGGGTTGGGTTGGGTATGGGTTGGGTTAGTTTTTTGGTGGGTTGCGTTGAGTCTGGGTCGATGAAATGAACCAACAGACAATTCGGAGCTGCGTGCGTTTCGTCAGACGAAAAACACGCTAAATACAGTAAGTTGTGCTGCCTGTTTCCTAACTATGATATTTAAAGCAATTAGCTGCGTCGCATAATGTGAGCATCGTTCACTTTTAGTACGAAGGTTAATTGCCGCATAATCAACACAACGTTCACAAATATTTCATAACTTTATTTCTGAAGAGCAAAGCGAGATACACGTCAAAGCTACTCATCTAGCCTGATCTTGGCTACGTAATGTTATGTCAGCATAAGTGTTACTACAAATTACAAAACATAATAATCTTCGTGTAGTGTAGATGGACTGTTGTTCCGGTTACAGTTTAGCAGCTCCATTGCCGTCTGCAAACACAATGCTAGTTATGCGTCAAAAAGTTTTATGACACTTTGACATAACTGAATACATCGTATTCCAGTCTGTACTAGCAGTTTAGTCGTTAGTGTTGCTGCTTGCTGTTTTACTGTGGCTCACTGTAATAATGTTTTGTAGGCTGCTAAAGATGTGTTCTTAATTTCAGCATTGTTCATGTAAACTCCACCATGGCCATAGTGAGCTCACCGCGAATAGCCTTTTAACAAACGAAAATTTAGTAGCAACATAATGCAGCCGTCCAGCTGCGTTTTCATTAGAGTTTAAAATCGTAAGCTTCATTCATAGGCCTATTAGCCACTTGTAATTTCCAGAATTAAAAACAAACTCTACACTGCAGCAATTTCATGAACATTGCAACCCTCATTACTAAGCGGGCCTTACAGTTAGCAAAAAAAAACAAAGAGTAAATTGTGAAATGTGCCAATATCACAGATTGATCAGCTACGTACCGTATTGGAAATATAGAAAGAAACTTTATTTGCTTGTGGAGTAAACATGAATAACAAAACTGATACACGAAGCGTACGCACTAGGTGTGCAGAGCGGCACGTCGCACAGTTCCCATCTGGAGTCCGACGACATGGTGTAGCACCAGACTCCTTCATGCCAGTTCGACGGATTGCGGCAGAAGTTGTCCGCCAGCTCGGCGCTGCCGTCGGGGAACTGCGAATCCTGGTAATAGTTGTGTTCGTGAGGAGTCTGCGACGTCCAATGCTGACACATCTTGCCGCTCACAGTTGTACGCACCAAGCCGCGGTAGTTGAGACCCTTAACGTCCGTCTTACACGCTGCAGAAAACATACACGTCCAACGTGGCAAGTGTACGCACCGTGCGATACGTGCGCTTTACAAGTTATGTGAACAATGTTTACGTGACACGCGACAGCATCGGTGCTGCTGCCATGTGAAATATTAATGTATGCCTACCAAAAAATTGCACCGACCGAAGCACAACGATGGCAAACGTGCATAAGCCGAAGAAAATGTGATTGTGGTAGTTAAGTAGCTACAAAAGCCAGTAAAACCAGCTACAAATTTATTTTTTCATATACTATGCAGAGCAAGTTGCTGTTCTGCGGGGCATTTTTTCATTGCAACGTTGGTCAAGTTTTTTTTAAAAAAACGTTTGCTAAAGAAATGACTGAAGAAAATTGTTATCCGAGACTTGGTCAATACAGTTGTTTTATGTTCTTTTTATTTTCGGATTAGAGATACTGTTCACATTAGCCACACTGAAAAATTGCGAAAACGGCATTTGGTACAGCAAAAAAATATAGTGTTGTAGCATAAATGCCTTTTTGACACAAGTATGGCGTTTAGTCAAGCGGTAACGGTGACGGACGGCTCGTTGAAAAGTCAACTATCCCAGTAAGCTATTCGTTGATCCTGGAGCGAAAGGCGACGAAAGCTAACTTGATGCTCTCACCACAGTTGCTGCCTGCTGTATAAAGGTTTCTAGTATCCCATAATTTAACAGCCTATGGCCTAGCTCAACGCACAGAAGACACGCTATACAGTGTCTCAAAAAGCACAATTTTTGTTGTCAAAACCGTCAATTTTTTTTACCAACTTTGATAATATTATTGACACAAAGATGGCCAATACGACAAAATTAGGTGAGGTGTGCGGTACTCATTTTCCGCCCAGCATTATTTGCTATCTTAGTGACAGGTAAATTTAATTTTATCGTACTGGCTATCGTTGTACTAAAAGTTATCAAAACTGGCGAAAATTTAACGAAATTCTGAAAAAACGATTTTGCTTTTTTTAAAACACAGTGTATATATCGCATTCTCATAAAAATGTCTTATGCCCTGAAAAGTAAATAACTATCAAAAAACTAATCAGAACAGAACAGCGAATAAACAAAAAAAATAATTACGTCTATTAAAATGCGACAAACTAAATAACATAATTGTTATGCCGTGAGTTGTAAAATCAGTCATATGAATAATAATATTAAATTATTATCACATTTACGGCATAAAACATTAAAAAACTACGAAAAAACTCATAAAGTGGACTTATACCACAGGTAGGCACGTCGCATTCTTCCCAGCGCTTGTCGGGGTCCGTGGTGTAGCACCAAATTCCAACAAACCCATTTTCCGGGTTGCGACAGTAATTGCGGGCATATTTCGCGCTTCCATCGGCAAACATGTGATCTTGGTTGAACTGGTGCTCGTGCGGATGCTGGGCCGTCCATGCCTGGCACGTTCTGCCGCTCTTTGTTACGGCCTTGGTGCCGATGTACTCAAATCCTGCTTTTGTTAGGGTGCAGTCTCTCACACCTGAATGCATTGTCATCATTATTATCGTTAGTACTATGACTATTGTAATTCTCGTAGTTGAAAAATTTAAAGTTGCGTCAATAATTAGCTATAAAAGCGGATTCGAATGATTACCAATTCGGGTAATCAACTGAAGCAAAACTGTTTTGCAACAAAATGGAGTTAAAACGGCGCAGCAAAACTAAAATACGCTGAAAGAAATAGGTGCATCTTAATCCTTGGTGGTCCAATAAACGACCGGTGGTCTTCTGACAGAAGTCAACAAAAAACTGTCGTGCTGATTTATGCATTCGTTTCCGTGATTCAACCGCAATAGGCCGTTGCGGTGAATCACTGAACCCGATGCACTATTGGGTTAAACAAAGAGCTAGGTCCCAAAGTTACTAAAAGCATACTTGATAAATTTGTCGGCACAGAAAAACGACCGAGCTATGAGATCGTTTAGGACGTGATGCAGCCCATGACGTCTTCTTGCTGTGAAACTGTGAACCCCGTGGGCATCATACAGTGACCCACACTGACACTGTGGAACACACAGGAATTCGACAGTGTGACGGCGACTCAAAGTGCATCATCAAGGCAAGGCACAGGATATACTTGGACGCACAAACAACTAGTCCCACTGTGATGGAACTGTAGGACCTTGAAAGCAACTGCAACTTACTGGTTCTGCAGATTTACCTCAAGCAAAGCATGGGTGGCACCAGACGGGGGGGGGGGGGTAGAAGTTGGTGGCTTGGCGTAGCGGTAACGCGTTTCATCCTATCAACGAAGTTACTCTACGCCGGGTCGGGTTAATACTGCGATGGGTGACTGACTGCGGACAAGTAAACCATCTTAGTATGTAACCAGCCGCCTAAATCAACTCAGCCTTCCATCTCTCCGGGGTAGGCAAATCGAATACCAGCCTATCTGGCTGGGGTTAAGGCGGGGCGCGTTCACCTGTGTCGAGTGGCAGGTAACACTGTGTGATCCCATACGGCAGGTGACGCTACGTAGCTCTGAGATGGGCTTCTCATTAAGAGCTATATCACCACCTTTCAACCTTTAACTTTTAGAGGAGCAACTGCCCTCCGTGCCCTTGCCCTTGGCCCTCGGCTGCCCCCTCAAAAAATTTGACGATGATAAAGTGCCCTCTGGTAATCATAGGCTTACACATGCCAAGGTGTGATTTATGAAACGTCATTTGTGCAAGAAAACACAGATAGACCTATCTGTAATTTTTGGCGTTTTATGTATTATCACAGCAAACGTTCCAACTGTCGCATATTCGTCGCCAATATTCGACGTTGCTGATCTAAATCGACGCCTAATTGCTGCATAGCATCTGCCGCAGCATGTCAATCAATGACGAGACGACCGACTACCCAAGACCGCTGTGCGCCTCTGTGAGAGTAAGAATAAGGTTAGGGAGAGTTAGGGGGCCTGGATGGTTAGGGTTAGAGCCAGAGTTAATCTTAATAGAGCCTAAGTACGATATCATCGTCTAAAACAGTTCTTTGGCGTAAATCTAATTCAATGTCATGTCTGTTGTTAGTCTGGGGTACACATTCATATAAGCCACCGGGCGGTCTCACGTTGGGCTCTGCCCCAACTTTCTAGTTTGTTTTCTTTCATTGATCCAAAAAATATTACCCTGGCACAAAAATTATGATTTCGGTTTCAGTTGGCAAAAAGTAGATTTGAAGGCACTTTTTACCTCGGCCAAGAAGGTTATGTTTTTGCCAGACTTTGTTTGTCTGTCTGTCTGTCCGTCTGTGTGTTAGCAAGATAACTCAAAAAGTTATTCACGGATCTTTCTGAAATTTTGAGAGTATGTCGGGAATAGCACAAACTACCAATGATTTAATTTTGGAGGTGATCCGGAAGGAATCCTGGATTCTGGATCACTTTGAAATTTTTGTTACCATTGCCTTCATTGGGACATAAGAGAAACCGCTGCAAAACCGAAGATGGTGCTGTCACCTAGCGAACAACCTTGCCTTGGCGGAGGTGTGCGGACTCTGACTGCTTTCTAGTTTTAAATTTTATTTTTTTTGTATCATGACGTCATGTAGTATTACACTACACAGGTTGCTAAATATTACCTATGAGAACTAAAGTAAAGACACTGCAGCTTGCAGACTAAAAGCAAACTGTTTTTTTCAGTAGAATTTTGAAAGCAAACTAAAAACTGCAGTAAGCTGAACTTTTTAAAAGTCCAATAAAAGGGTTACAGGTGCAGGTTTTTCTAAGGACGGAGGGAAACCAGAAGGGCAGAAATTTGTTTAGGCCTTACCGAGGTTTCTTCCTTCTCTTTCCACAATCACCGTGCCATCGCCGATGCTGCATTAAAAGCCGCAGAACACAAGCATAAAGTGTCACCGCAAAATTATTACCATATCGAAATAGGCCTACTTACAATTACACTTCACATCTGTAACACAGGTGTGCTTAATTGCAGTTACCTAGTGTTGCGATCGAATAAATCAAACAAGAAATTTGAGCTAATGCTCACGAGACGTGCGAAAGCCTATAGCAGTTCCTGTTCGCAGGTAATCTTAGTCTATCTCTATCCATTTCGTTGCAATTCACTATTTTGCGGCCACAAATCGCGCAAAAATCACTTAAAATCAATATTTTTAGGGTTCAAGGTCATTCAAGGTCATCGATGTTGACATTCGTAAGAAGCTCGTCGTCAGTGCTTGTTATGATAAGCAGCGTGGCTGTGCCTATCTGCAACCATTTACACGCTAGACATACCAACAGAGGATAAATAATTACTTTTTACAGGGGTACCCTTCTTTGACACCTACGTGCGCAGGCCTCCTTGAATCTAGACTCTAGAGGGTCCGGACTTGGACTGCTAAAATCTACATTCCATGCTGAAAATTTCATACGCAGGTTGTCTTGGTCTATCTCCAGCCATTTTGGCGTAATTCACTCTTGAAATGCGTGTTGCAGCACAAAATTGCGAAACAAAAACCTGCTATTTTGGGGGTTAAAGGTCATCGATGTTTACATTTCTAAGAAGGTCGTCGGAAGTGCTTGTTGTGATAAGCAGCGCATCCGTGTCATTCTGAAACCATTTTACGCGCGATTACTTGTTTCATCTACGGCCAAAATTTGGGTGTCTTAATGTTTATAATTTTATAATCTTGAAATCGATCAAGTTCGACATTTTATTTACTGCCATGTATATGTATACATCGGCCATAGCATAACGTGTTGCGTGGCGCCACCTTGTGAATGATATAGACTTGTGTCGCAGGTTGAAATCGCCAAAAATCCATAAAACCCCTATTTTGGCGTTCAGTGTCATCCAAGGTCGGCGCCAATCGAGAGCCAGTGTACTATTTCCTATTAGTGATTAATAGTAACCTAAGCCCTATCTCGCACCGTTACTGAGATACAGCGACTTATTGCCAAAAATCGCAAAGTTTGCTCACCCTGTCTCATTTAGCGCATCTGCTCGGGGTGACCCCTTTTGAATTTATGAAAAAGCAAAAAGCTGTCTTTCAGGCAGCCAACGGTGAAGATTTGGTGATCCATCTTGCACCGGTTTTGACTGATCCACCCGTATGACAGACGGACGGACAGACAGACAGACAGACAAACAGAATTGCGACGGCTAAGACGCGCTGAAAGCAGTAGCTGCTTTCGCGCGTAAAAAGTGATACCTTTCTACACGATTTAAGTGCTCTTTAACCCTATTTGATATTTTTGGAACCACACTGCAGTTTTTCGCCACTCGCAGATGGTAAATCAAACTACGTCTACCTATCGTTAGTTAATCCATCGTGACGAAATTACAATGTATTTGCGCAAAAACAAAACCTGTTCATGCTTACAGACAAAGAACCACATTATTTGATGAAAACTATATTTCAGGAAAAATACAATTATAATGCACCTAACAAATGCCAAAAGTTACATTTTGGCTCATCCCGGATATAGGCTACACTTTCTAGTCCAGCAATAACAAAATAATGAACAATGAAATTTGGCATAAAAACGTGCTGAGCTGTGTCTTATTGCGCAACAATAACGCGATCACAGAGCAGAGTTTGCGTCTGCAGAAAGATCTGCAGGCGAGTCCAAAAATGCGAAGCTAAACGACCAACGGCCTTGCTAATGTTCATTATTCTAACGAAATCGAGAATTAGACTACCTGAGTATGCCTGTGATGACAGAGATTGCTAGGATTTCCTTCATGACACAGCCGTTTCTCTACAAACAATACAATAATGCAATTGCTGCAATGTATAGGCTAGCCTATACAGGCTTTAGGCCTTCAGGGTGGTCCAGAAAAAAACGGCACAAAGTTTACGCCACCATAATTTTGCAACTTCGCGTCGCGCGTTTGTGGGCAATGTGATTATGCTTCAAGCGACAAAAATGATTTGCATTTCTTACCCAATCGGAGTCAATACCACTTTCGCCACATAAATCAGGGCCCATTTCACCCTTAAAGACTCAGAGCCCACACAGGATCTCCTATCCCCACTATAAACTCACCTAGGGACCACACAGGCTCCCCTATTCACATAGATAAAGCCATACGGTACCATCACAATGGCTAACAATGTGGCAGGCACATATAATATATAACGTACCCCACAATCTCGACCACATCGGTCAAACACAAAGCACAAACTTAATATGAAAACAATCTTTCCCGCGACGGTGCTTGTTATGATAAGCAGCATGTCTGTGCATTTGCAACCGTTTTTACGCTAAACGAGCCAATAGCAGCGTAAAATAAGAACTTTTAGCGGATACCCCTCTTTCACGCTATCGTTCGTAGAAAACTCTTTCACCGTTGGTTTCGAAATTTTGTCTCAAAAAACTAGAGCCCTTGTGGTAGCCTGAAGTAAAAATTTCGTGATCTCAGCTTGCGCCTTTTTGGTAGGGCTCAAGGGTGTAACAGACGAATAGACGGATGGACGCGTCTATCGATAGCTAAGACGCGCTAAATAGCATTAGGCCTACATGCTGTCGCGCGTAATTAGGCCTACATTCTTATACTAGGCTGTGATCGACTACACCCGTGTATGTATCAATGTCCTGGAATTGATTATGTTCAAAACAGTTCAATGCATTGTTAATTGCAATACTCCTTTTATTATATGGCGTTAATTTTTTTGTAAATGTAAGAAACTTCGTTATGTGCCTGTGCAGGGGGGGGGGCTGGTGCCTGTGCGAATAAAGGTGTGACGTGTATTGTAGGCTTAAGTTTCTCGTGCACAATGATACCGTTTGTTGCAAATTGCACGTCAAAGGCATTGCTATAGTCGGTAGTCTAACGTGGACACAAAGTGAAGCAAATTTTGTGGGATGCGCCTCGTCGCCACCCGTGTAACAAAGAACGCTACTTGGCACAATGTCATGTTTCTCCATTAGCATAAGTAATTATATTTTAGCGAAATACTACTAGAAAAAAGTGAAAATAAGGTGGTAAAAGACGAAATCGTGACGTCACGTAACCACGTGGTCAGTGGTCACCATGTTGTCTCAACCATAGTCCTACATTACAAATTCGCGTGATTGCAACGTGGCTTTTTAACGTTGCTGCCGCGTTACAAAGCCAAGTTGTGACCACGTGTTTTTGTTTGGTAGAAATAACGTGGCTTTTTCACGTTACTTTGCCACGTGGTCGCCACATTGTTTCTACCGTATAAAAAGTGGTAACAACGTGGCTTTGCAACGTGGCTTTGTAACAAAAACGCCACGTCTCAGCCACGAGGCTACAACGTGCATGTGCTAGCTTGGCTATCATAATGGAGATTTTCCATCGAACGATATAATAGACTACATCATTGGCTAGGACCCGCAATTTCCGGTCATAATTATTTTATTGTCTGAATATTATTTAAAGTGTATGGAGTTCACGTGTATAAACGTGACATTCTGTTTTACCACGTTGTGTAGGAACGTGGCATCAACGTGGCAGCTACGTTACGTTTTCCCCCACTTATAGTACACCACTTAAACGCCACGTGATGAGAACGTGGTGTGCTATAGCTGGGTAAGCAGTAGCAAAAAACAGGAAGGTATCGACGTCTCCCTTTCTCGGAAAAAGGCGGACGGTGTTCTTCAGCATCGCCGCACGTCACTCAACTAGAACTGCCCCTATCGGCTATTTTTGGTTACTTGTATTATAATACTGCATGACAATGGATATCGACGCACTGTATATAAGTATGTGATTGCAATGATGATGATGATGATGCGATGTAGACTGTCGACGAAGTCAATAAACTGAGGTGTCGCCCGCATCATCACTGCTACTGTCAGTGCTGCTAGCCTGCTAACATTAACTCATCACTAGGGCCTATAGATTTTGTTTAGCTGAACGTGCGAAACAATTGTTTCCCACGTTCAGCTGACTGACCGCGGGCGCCCGCACGATATGTTGCTGGAAACAATAAAATTGGCTCGCTAGAATCATTAGCACTGTTGACTGGATCAGTGTTCTACCCGCAGAGCACGATAACGATGACATCGCGAGACCCAGAATTGAAATCGAAACTCCGATAGAACAAACTCATGAATACAAGCTGGAATCATCGAGTTGGAGACCACTGTGCACTGGCACAACAACTTTAGCTGCTCCATTTCTTCGTGACAGCATTTTTGATTTTGCGTCATCTGCATACAAAAATGACTTAAGTGACATGTCATTGATAAAAGACAAAAAAAACTGGCCCGAGATGAGGCACACCACTAATTAGTACGTCGATCGGCCCATGTAGAAATGCTGCTCCAACTGCAACTTTCTGATTACGAAACAAGAGAAAAGACTGAATCCACAAAAGAACAAAGCCTCTGACATAGAGACAAAAAAAGGGAATAGGGGCCCAGTCTCCTCCCCCTTTCCACTACCACTACTTTGACAGTAAATGATAAAAATAATTTACCGGTAGACTCTAACGGCACGTTATATATGGGCCTACAACTATCAGTGCATATGCAACGCTGAGTCCGCTTCCTACAACAATTAACTTGCTTCGAGCTGGGGATTAATACTTAAGTAAGTAAGTAAGTAAGTAAGTAAATGATTTATAAAGCGCCAAAGTCTCAGAAAGAATCAGGGCGCATAGGGTGATGGACGCTAGGTGGCAGAAAAGGCTGACTGAAAGTAGTGGGTCTTTAAGTGACATCTGAATGTAGCCAAGGTTTGACATTGACGAATTTGAGGAGTTAAGGAGTTCCAAATTCTCG
>Ga0209367_1008297_pt1 | contig 14200 bp, 6 predicted proteins | sample WorMetLIZISLAND2_FD_187412 | JGI IMG/M metagenome (GOLD analysis project Ga0209367, IMG submission 187412) | Marine gutless worms symbiont microbial communities from Max Planck institute for Marine Microbiology, Germany - Olavius geniculatus... ... | reverse complement strand
AGCACTAAGTAGTTGACATTGACTGTCTTGAGTCTTGACTTAGTGTAGTAAATATTCGTTGTTCTGAAATTTCTTCGTTTGCAATAGCGCAGCACCTCAAAATAACGTCTGTGGGGCCCGTGAATTTGCAAAACTCTTTCCATGAATTTTCCGTGAAATTTGACACATTTTAAAAATTCTGCCGTGAAATCATGCATTTTTTCCGTGAATTCGGTTTGTCCCTAGACATTGTACAATAAAAATGTCATATCTGAATGAATCTGAATAAGATTTTGGACACTTAACTTCCAACAAAGTGTTGGAAAGATCACCAAATTTGGTTGAAAAATGTTATTTCTTAGTGGAGTTTGTAGAATATTGATCAGTGAGTGAGTGAGTGAGTAGTGTTTAACGTCCCGCCTGACATAGAATAGGACATTTCGGGGACGGCCTTTGTAAGCAAAATTGCACATACACATAATAACGAAACAAAAAGTTTAACCTTTACAGAAACTTTAACCTTTATGAAACACAAAATGACCTAAACCTAAAATTCTAAGAACTGCCAATTGCACGTTCACCTGTGTTGGGTGGCAGCTAACCAATGTGTGATCCCCTATGGCAGGTGATGCTCCGTAGCTCTGAGGTGAATTTCCAATGAAGAGCTATACCTTCAAACAATTTAAATAAACTAACTAGCATATGACAGAATATATTGTACTGCAATAAATACATTAAGTACATAGGCCTACAAACCACAAAGGAGACCCTCTTCGCGTATCATTCGTCGAGCCATCTGGAACGAGGGTTTGTCCGAAGATTTATACCATTTGTCAACATACTGAACAGATAACAACATGCAAACTAAAATTTATTCAATGACAAGCACAGTAATAGTCACAGCCTGTAAGCTACAGTTAACCATTTTCCATCTTGCCGAGAGTAGGAGGCTGAGTTGACCTGAGCACACAGTAGGTTGGCAACTCGTGCAAGATTGCTTGCAAATGACCCACGGCTTGCAGCTAGCAGACATACCACCGCCCAAATCAGTCACATTATGCTTTCACCCCATAGCCCATTAGCTACTACTCATTTTTCATCCCTCCAAAGATAGAAGGCTGAGTTGGCCTAAGCACACTGTATGTCACAAGTCAGAAGACTTGTACTAGTTGCCTACATAGTGAACAAAAAAACACACAAACAAAACTTTATTCTACGACCAGCTTACAAAAATAATACTGACATTAGAAACATATATGTCGTCAAACTTATTTTCCAACCATCGCTCCAAAGACTAAACTGTGTAACAGTACTTTTAAAAATATGATCATCATATTTTCCAAGCCTTTAAAGTTGAAGCCAGCATTATTATGTGACATCATGAAGTGCCTTACTGGCTTTCTAGCAACCATGAAACATTTCACCTTAAATGACCCCAAAAATATTTATTTATGCCAAAATAGAAATGCAACAAGAAATTTGAGCTAATGCCCACGAGACACGTGAAAGCCTACAGCAGTTCCTATTCGCAAACTGTCAGTCTATCTCCAGCCATTTTGTCGCAGTTTATTCTTGGAGTGTGCGCTGCAGCCGAAGATCACAAATATCAATAAAAAGCCTTATTTCGGAAGTTCAGAGTCATTCAGTCATCGATGTTGATACGACTGAAAAGCTTGTCACTAATGCTTGTTGTGATAAGCAGCATGGCCATGCCTATCTGCCACCGTTTTCATGAAAAACTGGCCAACAATGATAAAATAACGACTTTTATGGGGGTACTGCTCTTTGATGCCCTAGTGCGCATGTTTCTTTAAACCAAGAAAATCGAGACTTGGACCATTGAAATCTATGTTCATTGCTAAAAATTTCATATGCAGCTTCTCCATGTCTATCTCGATTTCGGTGAAATTCGCTCTTGAAATGTGTCTTGCAGCCCGAAATCACCAAAAAATCCATAAATACCCCTATTTTGGCATTCAACATCATCCAAGGTCATTAAATTCAGTGGCAATCGAGAGCCAGTGTATGACTTCCTATTAGTGATTAATAGTAACTTAAGGAGATGTCAGACAAATGACAAAATCGGCCGATTTTATCTGCCGACAAAATCACCCTACAAAAATCTGTCGTGTGTCATGCAAAAATCGCCCAATTTTGTCAACCGACAAAATCGCCCGATTTTGTCCGCCAAGATAGAGCATGTACTATCTTCGACGATTTTGTCGGCCAACTTTTTGTATATCGGACAACAAATTTTGTTTATGTTGCCATGGTAATTGTTTACAACAGAAGATGAATATTTATTTTAGTTATTTATTGTGTTTGTCATTTATTTTCGTTCATTACATGCAGAAAAAAGTGATGCAAGTATTATTTTGTGACCTGCAGCATTCGGCTGTTGTACTAGCTGATATCGTATGAAGTAGCAGACGAAAATATCGGCCGTGTGTCACGGTTCACCAATTTTGTCGGCCGATTTTGTCGGTCAACTAAACCACGCCCACAGAAGTCGGCCGACTTTGTCGTTCGTCTGACACTGTTAACGCTGACGTTTGCTGATGACACTGTCAGTTGGCTTCTACGATCCATCGTTGCACCCAAGTCTAGTGCACGCTGGTCACGGTCAAATGCGCACAATCGCATACACGTGGATGCCTATTCATAGGGCATGCCCGTCCAAGTCCAACATGCCGGCCAGCACATTGTCAGCATAAAGCAAGAAACATCGAGTGACAACGACAGATAAAACATGGCATCAAATCAGCAAACCAGAACAGCCAAACGGAACATCAGATGTAGCACTACAACATTGCAAAGTATCATGTCGCAGCACTTGTGCCATAGCAGAACACAAAAACATGCAGCATGTGCACATCGCGAAACACGTCTCACGCTGCAAGCAGCGCACACATGTCAGACGGACGGACAGACAGAATTGCGATGGCTAAGATGCGCCAAAGCAGTCTAGCTGCTTTCGCACGTAAAAATTTGACTAATTCTTCCAAAATTCATGGCATCGCTCGAAAATACACCGCGGCCGATGCAAAACTGTGACCATGACAACAAGAATTTTAAAAGAATTTGTTGAAAGTAAATGGCACAAATTTGCAAAAAACAACTGACAGCTTTTAGCCTTTTACACTACAAATTGAACGTAATTTAATGTTCAACAAATTAGATTGAGCAGAAAGTTTACCTGTCTCTGGCAGACGGTAGGTACAAAGTCATATCCGATGCCCTCCACCTCATAAAAACCTGACCCACTTTCACTCAAATCATCTGGGTCAGCGATTATAGACCCAACTGGGTCCACGCCAATCACCTAACAACAATGTAAACAATCAGTTTACTGAAACAACAGAAACAGTCACTGTGTTCGATTTTCAACTGTTGTAGAAATTTTGTGCGGAGTCGTAAACCTATATATTTTTGGAATCTGCATGACATGGGGAATGTTTCCATTTTCTATAAAGTTTACATGTGTCCTCATTTTACCTCAAAGTTTTGAAAATTTGCATTATGCGCCAGGGAGACTTTAAAGCAGTATAACTCAATCCCTGTAATAGATACATGCAAAATGTTTGCACCAAGAAAGCAGAAAAAACTGAAAGGGTGGGACACAGGAAAGAAATTGGTGATATGATAAGTTGGCAGTCCTGTAACAAGTGCTAACCTTGCACGTAGGACAACGTTCTTTGATCTTTCTTGCAAGTCCCGCGATTGTACCACCCGTACCAGCCCCACAAACCAACATATCCAACTTGCCTGTGGAAGACAAATTGTATCATGAATTAATCACAAACATCAATTATAAACACTTTCACCAACTTGCCTGAACACAATAATGAATTATTTCAACTATTACATTTCAATAAACAAAATATAAATTGTAAATTCTTACACCACTGATATATGTACAAAATGACTGATGTCCTCAAAACACTGTACTAAACTACACAGAAAATAGAAACCACGTTATTAATTTAATCTGTTAATGACCAGCATGCTTTTGAAAGGGCTCCTACTTTGATGGTAAATCATAAAATAACTCCGGCACTAATAGGTACCCTATGCAGGAGGCTTAAAACAGTATCCCACCAAACAAAATGCAATTTCAAATGAAAGCAAAATTATGACACTTAGGTCCCGTTTTTCCATGCACATTTGATGGCCAATCAAATTGATCTCCGATCAACTTTGGGACTTGATTGGAGATTATCTCAATAACTGTTTTTTTCATCATCAATTAGCGACTGATCATCCATCGAATCTCCCATCAAGTTGATGGCCAGTAGTTTAGCTGAAAATTCGAATGTTCACGATAAGTTAATACACAAATACCAACTTCTCTATCTGGATCGCATAATGATAGTTCCATGCAGCCGATGGCGAAAATTTGGTAATCCTAGCTTGCACCACTTTTGACTGATCCACCTGTGTGACGGACGGATGGACGGACAGACAGACCATCGAACAGAACTGTGATGGCTAAGATGCGACAAAAGCAGTAGCTGCTTTCGCGCGTAAAAATATAACAACTCAATCAATGCAATCAGACAGTGTTAGTTAGTGCTAGGTGTTGTAAACTGATTCTCGAGGTGGAAAGAGTGAGTGAATAGTTTCTTAACAGCACATTTGTACAAAGGATTATTTACTACTGTGGGCTGGTGAACCATCTCGGTATATAACCAACACCAAGGTCAACTCAGCCTTCCATCCCTCCAGGGTAGGTCAGTTGAGTACCGGCCTATCTGGCTGGTGTTAAGGCGGGGCGTGTTCACCTGTGTCGGGTAGCAGCTAACACTGTGTGATTGCATATGATGCTTTGTAGCTTTGAGATGAGTTTCCCATAATAGCTATACACAACCTTTAATGGATGGCTGCATATGGCCTTCTAAGATCTGGTTTTTCCAACGCCAATCAAATCAGATTTGATCTCCGATTTACTGATTTCTGGTTAACTTGATGTTCAGAATTGATCGTTGATCAACTGTGTTTCATTTTTCCATGCATTTTCGATCTCCAATTACATGATTGGCGACTAATTGATCGCCCGTCAACTGAGCCTACTTTATGCTAATCTGATTGGCTGACAGTGACCTCAATCTGTGGTGTTGTGCTAAATTACCCAGCATGCGCTGCGAGTGCACGCCAGAGGCAGTAAACTGTAAACGTCGTCATAGCAACGATATCAATGATATCGTCCATATTGTCCGCTGTCAAAACTATGTTCTATCGCAAATCAATATGGAAGCGTCTGTCCATCCGTCTGTCCATCACATGGGTGGATCAGTCAAAAACAGTGCAAGCTAAAATCACCAAATCTTCACTGTTGGCTGCCTGGAAGACTCTAGTTTTAGGAACCGTAAAGCTTTTCCATAAATTCGAAGGGGGTCACCCCGAACGAGGGCCCTAAATGAGACGGGGGTGGGCAATATTTGCGATCTTTGGCCAATAACTCGCTGTATCTCAGTAACGGTGCAAGATAAGGCCTAGGTTACTATTAATCACTAATAGAAAATCGTATGCTGGCTTTCGATTGGCGCCGAATTCAATGACCTTGGATGATCTTCAACGCCAAAATAGAGGGTTTTATGGATTTTTTGGCGATTTCGGGCTGCGACACAAATCTGTATCATTCACAAAAAGGCGCCACAGTACTATCATTACGTGCACATGTAAATGAACGAATACTAATGCCAAAATTTTTGCAGTTCCAAAGTTATGACCTAATGGCGCTATACAAATCCGTCATTAGTATTTCTTAAAAACCTCAGCACTCAATTCCCGCAAATGGAAAACTAAGTGAAGTGTAAATGACTGCCTCTGCGAACTATTATTATTTTTATTCTTATCTTTAAATTATCTTCATACGCCCAATAGTAAGCATCATGGAGGTTAAATACTAAGCTGAATGTTACAATTATAACAATAATTATTATTTTTATTTGTGACAAAAATGAAAATAATCAACTAACCATCACAAGCATCCAGTATTTCTTCAGCTGTTCCGTCATAGTGAGCCAATGGGTTACTGGCATTACGATACTACATACAAAAATAACCATTACAACAAATTTATCACAACAATTACCATTAAAACACTCCATTACAAGAGAGAACCGGTTTAAACAGTGAACGACTTGACTTTTTTACTAGTGTTTGCAATCAAAGGATCTCGGCCATTTTTGCCAATCCTGAATCGCAAGATCGGTGGCTCCCAATCCCGAAATTTCAATATTACAAGAAGTCCGCTAAATAATTTTTTCAACTGCTATACATAATAAAATAACAATTCTAGCTGTCCAATGAAATATCCAGTCCATTAGAGATATAGAAATATCCAATAAAATATTTCGTGCATGGAACAGTCCTTGCTGAGAACATGTTAACAGTCACAGTCACTCCCAAGTTGTTGTTGTTGTTGTTGTAGTCCACAGCTCCTCTTCTTCGTTAGTTGTCGTCGAGCTTGAGAAAATCAGCCACGATGTCTGGATCGTCCCATAGGTCTTGAATTGTCAGTTATGTCGGGCATGCAGGGCAGTGGAACAAATGTTCAACGGAGTGTGATGCCACTCCACAGTCTGGGCAAACATCTGCCACACCTGCAGTGATGTGGGCCTTGTAAGAGTTGAGGAGCTGGCAGTGACCCAAACGTAACTGAGCAAGAGTAGTGCAGATGGATCTAGAAAGGTAGCATTCAAATGATGATAATTCAGGCGGAGTAGTTCCAAGGACTCTGTTTGGTACAAAGTTCAACTGTGCATCTACAACTGTTTGGCTTTGAAAATTGCGTAAAGCAGAACGGTATTGCTCAACTTCAGATATGCCATCATCACAGAGTGGTACAACGTCCCTGTCAAATTTACTTTCATTTATGTTTGTCAAGATGCATTGAATGTCAGCTGTGAGTTCAGCAATCCTGGGTGACTTAGGGTCAGTAGCCTTAATTGAGTCTCGTTCAGTATTTTCCTACTGTGTAAATCTTTCTGGGATATAGAAATACTAGATAACGACCAATCTGTAAGCATAATCCCAAAAGCAGGATCCTGGAATTACTCTGATTAAACGACGTTCTTGACAAATCTAAAAATCATAATAAACATGGAAACGGCAAGACTTCAGCACACATGACAGGTGCCCTTCTGTCTGGGTCTTTAACAGCAGTGTCATGGGTAAAAATTAGGCGACGCAAGAAATTCCACTATTGCAAAAGACACTGCAAATTTCAGACAGACAAGATTGTGACTTCTATAATTTCAATTTTGTCCCTAAATTTTGACAAAATGGAGAACTACAGCTGCAAACTTTGCATTTTTGGACAAAAATTGTCCAACAAGAAGATTTTCCAACCATTCTCCAACAACCAAACTTCACAGAGGAAATGGACTGGAGTCTGGAGGGAAAGGTAATTGCCAGGGCTACCACCACACCAAGAACACTGTGTCTGCAAAAAATAAAGCCCCTAGATATCGTACAATAGAAACGCCAAATAAAAACGAATCTGAATAAAATTTTGTACATTTGATCCCCAATAAATTGCTGAAGCAATCAAAAAATTTCATTGAAAGATATTATTTGTCAATAAAGTTATTTCTATTGTGCAATATCTAAGGGCTTACTTTTTTCCATTTCGCACACAGTGTTATTTTAATTACCTGATCGAGAATATGGGAGTGAGGTATTTCATCCATGAGTCTTTTGGCCACACCAATGTGAGACTCTGGAGAGTCGAAGCTTGCACTGGAAGGAGTGCGCACAATCTCTGCTCCCAGCGCTTTTAACACGTCCACCTAACAACAACGACCACAAGACTATGCTTCAATGGTATACAGCTCTTTCTTATCGGAAACCCATCGGAGTGCTATGAAACATCACCTGCCATATGAGATCAGATAATGTTGCCTGCCACCCATGACACAAATGAACGTGACTCTTATTAAGCCCTGGCTGCCAAATGAGACGGATGGTACCCAATTTACCTAGTGTGAAGAGATGAAAGGCTGACGATGGTGTTGGTTATATACCAAGATATTCTGAAGATCAACCTAGCAACATAATCAACAGGCTCAAACAGTTACTTGCATAATGCAATATTAAATTATAAACTGTGAAATATTTGATAATTATGTTAAAGCCCGTGGTCACAGCACATAGCTCTTACGACTGGCCCGAGACTTCCTGTAGCTGGATAATTGATTAATACAGTGTATCTCGAAAAAAAACTGTGCCAATAATTTTTTGAATAACTCCATAAAATATCAGCCAATTTTAATAAGTTTTGGCACACACATCACCTAGTAACTTGACAAAAATGGCTAGTTTTGCCCGCCTCGCCTTAAAACTGATGCTACTCTACCTTGTAGAATGCAGAGTCATAGTTTGGCTGTTTACAACAATGGGTTCATATTTCTGTTTTGTCTCACTAAAATTAGCCACGGTTGAAAACCTAAATTCAACAACAGAATTCCAATTCTGTCACAATTATGCCATAGAGACGTAATTATTTCCAGTTTTGACCTAGTAAGTGTTTTGATAAAATACCACACAAAACTTTGAATGGAAACTGTGTTCTGAAAAAATGCTGGGTCACAGATACAGGCCAGGGCTCAAGGCAACTTGCACTCATATCAGGATGGTCACAATTTTTGGGAATAAAAATTCAAGGATTTCTCAAGGATTTTTCAAGTATGTTTTCAGTACCTATTCCAGCAACGCTTTACTAACTTCAGCTTACCACCCTAGAAACAAGGGTGGCAGAACCAATTTCAAAGCGGAGGTACAAAAAAATCTACGAGTGAAGTGAGCAGAAAATTTTTTTGAACCATTGTACAGAACACATGCAGAATTGTCGCATTAACTTTTAAAATTTCCAACATTTCAGGGGTCAACTGGATAATTTTCAGTCAGCGATAATTTGAGTTTCAAGGACTTTGAAGGACCTGATACATCGAATTCCAAAACTTTTAAGGCTTCATAGTCTTTTCAAGGTCTTTCCAGGTCCTAAAAAATGAAAAAAAAAATTTCAAGAATTTTCACCCTGTTACACAAGCAAGGGGCTGCTTCTATTTGAAGTTTTACACTAATATGAAACAGACATTATGATTTTCACAAGTGCCAATATTCTGCTGTGCAAAACTATGGAATAATAGTTACCTTTTCTTTGCTCATTTTCTCTGGCATGACGATAATGCATCTATAGCCTTTGACAGCAGCAGCTAACGCTAGTCCAATCCCTTGCACACATTAGACAACAATTACTCAGCCTTAACATGACAAAAGTGTCGTTACAAAAACTTTGTCAAACAAAGTGCAGCGGTTTATGAGTTATCATGGTAATGATGCAAGAAACAAACAAAAAAAATCTAGCGACGATGCTAAAACCAGTACCGTCATTATTACTGTGAACAGTAAAAAATCCAGAACTTTTCCAATACTTTACAGAACGGTCAAAACATTTTTTCCGGAACCTGCTAACATTTAAATATAAAAACAAACAGCAGTTATTTATCGTACATACAGAATGTAATCCAATGCTCAAAGTTCTTTCATAAGGCGTGTGGAACAAACATATTTCGAGATTTATCTCACCATTGTATTTCAGAACATAAGCGCTACTCCAGTCCTACACGTTTTTATGTTGACCCTATCAACTATCCAAGATTTTCATTTTCGAGGACTTTTCGAAAGCTTAAGCTTTAATTTCCAGGACCTTCCTGGGTCTGCAAAAAAGGAAAGGGAAAATCTGGCACTTTCCAGGAGGCGTTAGAACCCTGTATAAATAGGATTAAACAATGCAACAGTGTAATAGAAACAGGTTTAAACAATGTGTCAATGTTGTAAAAACAAATCAAAGCAATGCACTGGTGTTATAGGTTAGAAACAGGTTTAAAAAATGCACCGGTATTTCCGGAAGTAGGTTCAATGAGCGTATCTCCAGGGCGAAGCCAACCACTGGCCTCTGCGTCCTCTATCATGCGGTAACCAATGCGGTCTTTCACACTGCCCCCAGCGTTGAAAAACTCACACTTTGCCACTGAAAACACACATACATGAACAATGATAAACGCAACAACTACACAGACACTCTCTTACACACACAGCAGCGAACATGGTAGCATCCCAGAGCAAATGCAAGGCGTTGCAATAACGTGCAAATTTCCGACAGAGAAGGTTACGGGTGGTTACAATTTCAATGTCAAATATGGTACTTTTGGGCAATAATTTTTTTCACAAGAAGATTTTCGGACAATTTTTCTACTGCCAAAAATTAAGACGTCAGCAATTGCCATGACGCCATTGGGTCTTTCCACTGCCAAGATTCCACCAATGATTCAGAAACTCACTTTGCCACTAAAAATGTTCAACCAACCAATCAACTGGGAATTTTCGTACTGGCTAAGTAAGTAGCAGGCTACAAACTACAGCTAGGTCAACTAGAGATCAGTTATAGCTGGAGTCAGTCCAGGGGAAAATCGGTAACAGCATTTTATGACAAGGCGAGTTTTTAGTCGCTCGGGGATTGGAAAAACCCGGTTGGTTGGTGACGGTTCTCAACTCGACCTATGGCACCATCAGAACTTTGGACAAATTGTCGGATATTTGCAGCTGTCTGTCAGAATTACGTCGGACAATTGCATCTTCTTGATCTGCCTACATTTTTAACCACAACACTGCTGGAGATCACCCAGGCATACAAACTGTTCTATGACTACTGCGTACATAATATTGTATCAAACGTGACAAAAAATACTATAGAAAAACTTACATATCTGGCACTGGAGGCCAACTGACTTGGGCAGTTTATTCATCTGAACCAGTGGAGTGTTGCCAATATGATGTAAGATATTAGGAAGAATCTTCAGCTTTGCAGCATCCACTCTGAAACCCGGAATAAAATAAAATGCAAATCATGCAATGAGAAGCTACAGATTAACCTCATAAAACACAGTATTGTAAAAGATATGAATTAACATTACAAAACACAAAAACAAGTCTGAGCAACATTTCCAGCAACCACTCATAACTGAAATTTCTATGTGATCGCAGAAAAAAGAACGATGTTTCTAAGCCACCTACTCAAACTGAAAGATGGATTATGCACCGTAACTTTTCAGACTTTGTTAAAACAAAACATGGACAATAGAACAAGAGGTCACTTAAAAAACATTTTAAAAATAGAAGTAAGCTGGTTATAAGAAAGTATTTCTTTTCAGCAAAAGTTGATTCCTTCCTGTCCTAGATCTCCTTTTGCCTCTCGAGCTTTTTGTGTATCTCTGCCTAACAATTGGAATTCTCTTTCCATGCACATATGCTCATCTGACAAAATTGATACTTTTAAATCTCATCTTAAATCTCACCTTTTCGCTTCTGCATATCACGTCTAGTCACCCACATGCCAGCATTTCAGATTTGATTATCGATTACTGGTGCTACATATTGGATATTTGATTGATTGATTGATTGATCAGAGGAACAACTTGCCCAAAATGGTGTTGATCAGGCGAGTGTCAATGTTTTTAAAAAAAACACTAGAAAAAAGATGAATAGCTGAAATGGACTTCTTCACAGACTAATTGCTCACATCTACTCTCCAGGTAAATTATCAAGTGAATTACCAGGTAAATTACTTGAACTAAGAGGTTAGAGGACTCAACTACATCAACGACCTGGTGACATGTCTGTGGGGTGATTTGCTGATGGGTGTTTCACCAAGCTTGTACGTGCACTTGCTCGGTAGATCAGGTCTATTCCATCTGCATGTTCCATCCACGCTGTCTCCTTCACCATTGCAACCGTTGTTCATCTTCTTCTGTAATATCAATCAGATCATTACAAGAACAAAGTAGTTGAAGTTCAGACATGTTATTCAGAACTGCAATCAGTTTCTGACACTCAAATGCTGCGATCTGACTGGCTACAGGTGGCGTGATGCTGTTTAGATGATTATGAACCAGTAAGCGAGTTAGGGTGGTGGTGAGTTTAACAGTTATAATTTCGTTTAGGGTTACATTTAGGGTTAAGTACAGATTTAGGGTGAAAATGCGGTGTGATATCGGCATATGTGTATAGATGACAAGAGGCATGCAAACTTGCAAAGCCGGTTACCATACTGCCGAAAGCCATTTTGCACTTCCGAATGTTGAAACTCAAATTGCAAGCTTCAAGATGCTTTCTCACCGTGCACGTCAACATGCTAATGCAGGTGACACACGTCAACACGTATTGCATATTCACGAGCCAACCAGTGTCCTAAAAATTTGGATAGGACATTGTGATTGGTTGGCTCATGAATATGCAATACGCATTGACACGCCAACGTGTGCAATGGAAAAGCACCTTAAAAGAATGCCTCAAAACACAACCAAATCTTGCAATGTGGCAGCACAACGTAAAACAGATGACGCACAATCAATTCTATCAATAAACATTTGTGAGTGTGGTTTAGTTACCCAAGAAAATTGGCGTATGAAATAATTGTATCACGATACACAGCCAACATTGTCATCTGCTATTTTATGATATCAGCTAGCTTCACAATTGCACACGACAAAATGCAGATCAAAAACTATACTTGCATTATTTTTGGCCTCATCCATGTAGAACAATGAGACATCTAACGACGTAACTAAAAACGTTAAAAATGCCAATAAAGGTCAAGGACTGATGTATTTGCCCCCACGGAATAGCTGATGCTTGCTACACGACCAAATATGGATGTGAAACCGATTCCCATTCTCATTTCCTCGTTTTGAACCGTTCAAAAGTCGTGTACCAAAATTAGTAGCATAGTGATCAATTTTGGACATGGAAGTATCAAACGACCCGACTAGACTTTTGATACAACACAACCAGAAGTAGTAGGCTATTGGCCAATGATTGCGAGACCTCTCCCGTATGAGTGGACTTATGCTGATCCAACATATAAACGCACATATATGTATTTTGTTAGTATCCGGAACGATGCATCTTGAAATTGCTGCAAAGTACCTTAATTTTGCCGAAGTTTGTCGCTAACTTTTGTTTACTTTTTTTACTGTAAATCACAACTGCATCCGGTGTAGTTTTCATCAGTAAGTAAAAAACAGTCATTGGACATTGTCAAACACGCATTATTTACGGTTATCTGTATCAGAAACAGTAATTTATAGTGTTTACTACAAACTAATAATTTTTCTCACACTTGTAAATATAGTCATAAAATTGCACACATGATAAAATTGCTTTAGTCATAGTCAGCATTTTGTGCAAGCCTGTTGTTTGTAAACAATATTCTCATGTAGTTTTTCTGTTAATTTACTTCGTATAGTGCAGGTTTTAGTGTGTTACTACTTTCTTAGCATTATTCACATTTAGCATTAGCATATTCTATTACTGGTTACGTTTTCTCTGTCTATATGGATGAAAGAGGTGTGAATATGGATTTATTGATTTAGTTATTCAGTAATACTAGTGGCTTGGGTGAATTCGGTGAGTGCAAAACTGAAGCATTAGATATGGTGAAAAAACATTTGTGTGTAAGAATGCATAACCTATATTTGCATGCTTTTCTTTTTAGACACCAGAGTTAACATTACCAGCAGTTTCTAGATGTTGAGATTTCTGTAGTATCAGTTTCATTTCCTTGCACTGAGTCATTTTTAGTGTGTGCATTAACTGACAATCTGTTCATGAACGCATTTAATTTGCATTATAACTTTACTTCTGTTTTTGCAGATGATGATTCACAGTGATGTATCTAGACTGATGTGAAGCCAGTGGCTGTTTGACACAGATATTAGACTGAAGTCAGTTCTCTGTACTGTACCGTACTACATCGTACATTATGATCGCTGTACTGATGATGAATATTGTGTGCAGATTAGGATCCACAACGGTGTGTACCATTACTGATGAGAAGCCAGTGGCTGTTCGCCGTCGACAGTTGAGCGAAGGTGGAGCTTGTTCTCTCTATTGCATCGTCCACTATGATCGCTGTGTTGACGAAGAAATTGTGTGTGTAAGTAGCTCTCAGTTTGATGCTATCACTGATGCTGTGCACGTTAGACAGTCACAGTCATCAGAATGTAATCGTCTTGACGATATTTGTTCTCTGGTACCAAGGTTGTATGACCCTAATAGGCATGGATGTCACAGATGGTGCTATAAAAATTTCATCAACATTTCACGTCTTAGGGCTCAGGTAAACACAGCTGAAGAGTCACATCGCTCTGACATATTA
>Ga0209367_1008296_pt1 | contig 14204 bp, 12 predicted proteins | sample WorMetLIZISLAND2_FD_187412 | JGI IMG/M metagenome (GOLD analysis project Ga0209367, IMG submission 187412) | Marine gutless worms symbiont microbial communities from Max Planck institute for Marine Microbiology, Germany - Olavius geniculatus... ... | reverse complement strand
GTCCGGGGGGCCCCGGGCCTCCCACCAACAGGGGGTCTCCCACCAAACCCCTCAATTTTTAAAACCCCATAATTCGATAGCCAATCCTGGCTTGCATAACTTTTGCTACCACCTTTGTATCGTTAAGTAGATTTCCCTAGCTAGTGAATTTCTTCGCGCTAGTAACCAGCTTGTTTGTGGACTTGTGTTATTCAGATGTCTCTAGTTATGTAATAGCTGGGCACTGGCCTCCCACCAGCTGGCCCCAGGCCTCCCACCAGCTAAATCCGGCCCTGCCATACAAGGAAGACTGGACAATATTACAGCCCAGTTAATATCATACAACATGCAGCACGGACACAAAATAAAACTTTTAAAAAGTTGCGATTAAACGTGAAACTAAATATGACCCGATACTTAAATTGAACAATAAATGAAACTAAAAATCCTAAAATTTAGACTTTAAAGGTTTTCAGAAACCTAAAAACCAGTGCTTTAATACAGCATTATCCTTTATGCAATCATTGCAATGGCAAGCTCAAGCTATATCAGTTACATATCTTACGTTAAATGAAGGTCTTTTCCTGCAGATATATTCTGGAGAAGACAGATGGAACCAGTTTGCTGAATTAGAATGAGACATACTGTATCAGCCGCTATTAATAGAGTACAAAGTGCAGTTAAACAAATTAAGTTCATAGTGTTTCGTATCAGTGGGATATTAAAATGATGGGCAATTACCTTCTGCATCAGAACGCTGTTGTCACCCTCGGCCGTCATAGCAGCATGTGCCTCGCCAATAAAAGAACCAAAACGATTGCAAGCCAAATAGCCCTGCCCTCCACATCTCTCCCTTGCGACACTGGCCACCTGCCCAAGAGTCCACGATGCCAGCGGCTTGATGGCGCAGCACATGGTAACAATGTCGGCATGTTCGGACCCATCAGCTGGCTGGTCACTCCACCGGTCCTTCACGTAGTCAAGACCAAAGCAAACAGCATAGGTCCTTGCCAGAAGTGGCAACAGCGCTCTCTGCTGCAGCTGGTAGGCAAGTATCGGCGTATCAGAGAGACCGCGAGGTCCTACAGCAAGGCGTGTGGAGGCATAGCGCAGAGCAATTGTCAGTGTTGCCTTTGCCACACCGACATGGTGGCCAGGCAGATTCGACCAGACAGTAGTTGATCTGCGACCGCCAAAAAGCGAGCTCGTGTGCCCTCAATAGGAGAGGAGTACACACCATCGGCAGACACGTCTCCATACCTACATCAATTACCAGCAGCAGTGTCAGCACAAACAGTCAAGTTTTTTTGCTTCTGGCATACCATCCATAGGTTTGATAGTCCACAAGTTTTGACGCTCTTTCCTATACACTTCTACAGACCTTGACTCAATCTCCACATTTCCTCTCAACTAGGGTTAGCGTTGAGGTTAGGGTCCGGCTTAGGGTTAGGGAAAATGCATGTTGCAGTATACACCTTCAGATTATCGAACCTTCGGGGTACAAACACAACCGCATTACCTTAAGGTAGTTTAATGCTAGATTTGTACTGACATCAGTCTCACATAGAACATAAGCATACTTATGCCATCAACAGATCTAGGAAGTTGAGTTTCCATCCAAACAGCCAAACAACATGGCTCAGCCAGAAGTACAAATTATATGCAGCATCAATTTCTAACTCACTCCAGTGGTTCTCAACTTTTTTCATCATGGCACACTTTACATTCTCAAATTTATATTTTGTAAAACACAAATGACTCTGTGGACAGTGTTCGGGACTGTGACCTTGCTGAATCTTAATTTTCAGACAGTGTGTGAAAGCTCATGGTGCTTGATTGGCACTTCAAAACTGTGCAGTTATCTATCATGGAACAGTTCAGTACACATCTGCGATAACTACTGTGGCAATGGCTGGGAAGAGCTCACCTGTTTAAGAGGTTGGTTCGAGGAACACGGACATTATCAAAGCTGATCCGTGCATTGTCAACTCCATTAAGCCCCATCTTGACACCCATGTCGAGCACCATTACTCCAGGCAGTGGATGCATGTTTTTGTCACGGATTGGAACAAGGATTGTGTGCACTCCATAACCCGTGCCGTCAATCACCAGCTGTGCAAAGACCACTGTATGGCGAGCATGCACTGCTCCATTAGTTATCCAGTACCTGCCACGTACATACAACAATTTACAGAATTTGCATGCAACTGCACAAAGAACAAACATGTCCGATTGTCGGCTTGTCAGTAATGTTTTCTTTCGCAAACATACAGTACATACACTAATGACCATTTATGTGAATTAAAGCAAGTCATTTCTCGCTTTCTTTTTCCTTTTACTGTTCCTAACCTATGCACTTTGTCCCGATGGACCAGAAATTTTCAGTTTCCCCTCAACTCCTCGGCATTGCTTCAAGTATTTTTCAGTGTCCCTGTTTAGTTCCATTTGCCTCTGCTTCTTGAACTTAGAAACTTAGATGGAATGAAGTAGTAACTAAAACCAGGTGAATGTATGACATGACACACAAGTGAATTTCCAGTCCTCATTACCTCGCAGTTATGTGATTTTACTCAACATTAGATTTAAACAATTTCAACAACTCCACTTACTTCTGCGCAAGAGTTGTAGGTGAATTGACAATAAATTCATCTGTCTTTTGGTCATACACTGCAGTAGTTTCCATCTCCACGGCGTTATTGCCATATCCCAGTTCCGTCAGAGCAAAACAACCGATGTCTTCTAGCGTGTCTATGCCGGCCAGCAGTTGTTCATGGTGCCTGTCTGTGCCAAGGCGAAGGATGGTGCCTCCAAACAGGTTGAACTGAACGGTCATTTTGGTTGCCGTGCTTCCATCGACAACGGCTGTCAGCTCGTGTGCAGTGAAGATGCGACGTGGGTCACCGCGGAAGTCGAGGACTGAGATATGCTTCTTGTCACATATCTCCTTCAGTCTGGTCAGTGCCAGCTCACGTTCAGCATCAAAAGCGATGTTATAGCGAGGAGTGAAAAGCGGTTCGCTGAGAAGTTTTCGCATCTGCTGCCTCTGGTCGTGACAGTCATGGTCAGTAAGGTCTGCCATCTTAGCAACATCAAAGGACACTGAGCTCCATTTACTACGCAGCTGCTGCAGACTTGGCCTGGCCGAAGCATCCTCACCACACCCGATATCTTGTCTCTGATCAGCGAGTGCTGATAAAGAAATGCAACGATGAAATGTGGCAAAGAAGTGTTTGGAAAGTTTCTGCAGCTGAACTGCCTTTGCACTATTAGACAGTGCCATGCCACCTGTAATGACAAATGCAGACGTGTGATATATTAGCGTTGATTGCAGCGTTCGAAGGCAGCGTTGATGTAGCATCAATAGCGCATGGAGCAAGTGATTCAGTAACCTCGTGGAAATGGCTTATTCTCCGCGACCGGAAGTCGGACCCTGTCGGTCACTGTTGCTGTGTGAAGGCCGTACTCTCGGCCTATTTGCAGCATGCCACCGACGTCTCGCTATCTACATCCAGTAATCACTAGTTGCATGTTAAAATTCCTTCTTTCTGCATACCCGGACATTACCCCCTTATGTATGACGAGCGCGTGCGTGGCCTTCCTCCCTGAGTCTGACGTCGTCGAAGGCATGCAGCTAGGTGCTGCACGGCTGCGTTACCGACGTGGATGAGACCGACAAGCTACAGAAGCTGCTAGCTGCTGCAGCGGCTGACAACGACGACGACGTTCCATGCGCTCGTCAATGCTACATCAGTGCTACATGAACGCTAGCGTTTAAACGCTATAGGGTTAATGCCGCTTTCTATTTGCTATTGACGCTACATCAACGCTGCCTTCGAACGCTGCAATCAACGCTAATATATCACATGTAAATGCAGCTACTTTCACTATTCAAGTTTGCTAACGTGTCCCACGCAAGAATGACAATACTTTTAGTAAGTAAGCAAGTAAATTTAATTTATAAAGCGCACAATGTCGGTGAGAAACTCGCCAAATCTTTTGTTGCATTCTCACAACAAATCAACTGTAGATGTTGGATTTGGATATTTAGTCAGCAGGGCCCCCAAACTGGGGCATCGCACTGACGGGCTGTGGTGTGTGAACAACTTGCCCAAGGTTGTTACTTGAGAGTGCAGTAGTTAGGGATCGAACCCACGATCTCGTGGTCATTGGGTCCAACACGCTAACCACTAGACTACCAAGCCACACCTGACCAACAGATGTGCTGTTACAACTATACAAACACCTGATTGGGTACGATTACACTAGAATTTTCCTTCTGGCGTACTTTATTTACTTCGCGTTTAAGTTTACGACTTTGATGATTAGCTATTCTATGTCTTTTGGTGATGTTGAATCATGTAATCTGGTGGTCGGTATAATAATAGTGAGATCGGTACTTCAAAGTGTTTTTTCTGCTACTTGCGGCAGGAATTGAATGGTGGTGTAATAATATCTTCTGAAGTACTCGACGAGTACAGTTCACTGATGAAATATGAAGTCGGAGTAAATTAGTGTAATCGTACCCCTGATCGATCTGGGAGAAGCAGCACTTACCTTAATATTGAAAAAAATAATCGTGGAAATTATTCTTGGTACCGCGTCCTGGCTTGAGCTGTCGTAAGATGAAGCTTAGTTCTGTGCAGTTTATGAACAGTGAAATGCTGCCGTTATCTCCCGTCAACCCTTAACATAGAGTGACTGCGACCGTGTCAGAAATATCTACTGACAGTTCTAGTTAAAGCGACAATCAGTGAATATACCTAGCAAATAACTAAACTTCCGAAAAAAATAAACAAACCCAACTTGAACTCTGACCCACTGACCTGCAGGTCAGTAGGTCACTAGGCTCGTTTACGTAACGTAACGTATACGCATTTATCATTCATGAATCTACGGAAGCAAGCTGTGGAACTAAGCAGAAAGAACTATTTCCACATAAAGTTAATGAAAGCTTTAGCTACTATAGAATTTTAACGTAAAATAAGTTATCTTCTAAACTTGATCAAACAGTGTCAGATTTATATTCTATAGTGTGATTCAAACTGTGCCATAAAAATTAAGAACTATGATTACAGAATCTAATGCTATTTATTTCAAACGTGAGGTTATTAAAGTTGCTAATGTTGTTATAGTGGCTGAACTGTTGCAGGAATAATGCGATGTGACAATGATTTTCTGTAAAACAATATGCAATATTTAAAATATTGCCAGTTCCACATTTGTTATCGATCTTTAACTCATTTAGCCAATTTTATTCATTTTGTTACAAAAAGTGTTTCTGAAAAATACAACTTCCTATCCGTAAAATTTCAAGACATGCCAACTTAAGTTTATTCTGGGAACATGCAAAATAGTTCTAGCTTGTTTTCAATCATACCTGGCTGACACTTTGTGACTAGAATTTTCACTGCACAGTGACGAGTGGATTTTATTTCAGGACATTCGCTGTGGATATACACCGTGATCATTAGCCAAAATCACTTCTCAAAAACATCACATAGGCCTACATGTGTTGAAGTAACAAAGCTGATGTCTGTATAAGTATAATAACAGTTATTGCTATTAACATATGTTAATATTACTATTAAAACACGGGTCTCAATAATAAACTGCCTATGCAGCACGTGAACAATCCGACAAGTAATTGCTACGTAAATAGACAGTCCCTTACAGAAAACTAGTGGAAATGATACTAAACACGAGTATGAGCACGAGTGGTTAATACGAGGGTCATTCGATAAATAAGTTACAAAACAGCGTCATTCTGTTAGTTTTTCCAAATATCAAAAATCCAAAATATACATTTTGTGGGAAATTTTATTCGGAGCAGCAGGTGTGAGTTTTACGACGATGACTTCACTGTGACGTCATTTAAAAACATAAAATGCGGCAACGTTGCCAACGAAATTCTCTTGGAACAGTGTGCCGTTATTGTATTTTTGTGGGCAAAATATATGCAAATCAGATTCATTCTGAGATGCATCCAACATATGACGACAAGTGCATGAGGAAGCAAACGGTTCACGTTTGGTGTAAAAAATGCTAGGTGGGCAGAAATTTGTATCATATACCGAAGTGCAATCAGTCGTTCTTCAGTGGCATGGACAGCAGCCAGCATTGTTCCTTGCATCAGATGCTTGTTGACAGATAGGACAAATGTCTGAGCGAACTCGGACGATACGTTAACAAATGAACATTATTCTTTAGCATTTAAAGAGATGACACTAACTTGTTAAGTTTATTTACTTTTTCGTTCCTATGCTGTTTCTCACTTGCGGATTATGATAGATTAATAGTGGGGAAAATAATATACAGATAGACTGTGTTAAGTGAATGGATGACGTCACAATAATGGCGTCATTATCAAAAAAATTTCTACGTGTGTTCAGAATATAATTGCCTACAAAAGTATATTTCGGATTTTTTAGATTTGGAAAAATAACAGAATGACGCTGTTTTGTAACTTATTTATCGAATGACACTCGTATATCAATGACATCACTTTCACATGCAAGTTGTAACTGTACACAAGATATATACATAATGTAACAGTCGACATCGAATCAAGTTCAGATGCGGAATAGCTCACGGATAGCACAGATTAACAATAGAAAGTGCAAATATGTAAAATGACGTACATATCCTACTCTGCAGCAAATATACAGCAGTTGCCTCTAAAATGACAAAATGGCAGTATGGCTATCGCATAAAACTGTATGCAGTGACTTAACTGTAGCTGAGTCTGGACAGAAATATTGATAAGAATGATTAGCACAATAGCAGACTTCAGAATAACAGCCAGACTGCAGTAGAAAATAACTACTGAACAGTACATACTATGTGGACATTTTATACATATGGCAATGAAAACACTACAGAGGGGAGAACTTATTCAGAATCTTCTAACATACTGTAATAATAGAAGACAACCACAATGAACAGAACAGCCAATGCAGAAAAAAATAACAGACATCAAGCAAAGATGGTGCTAAGTGACAACTTGATATGCAGCCATCCACCCAGTTACTTGGCATCCTCAGCCTTCTCAGGCATTGCAGAAAATTAGGTCACAGCACAAAGGCTAGGCCTAATTTGCAATCGGCGCCTGAGCCTCCCAGTGTCTGATCCACCAGCCACAAGCAAACATGTAACCTGAAATAAGAGCATTTCTTGCAATTTCTTAATGTTCAATAAAAACCAGTGGCACATGTACTAGTAACTATTGCCCGGGAAATGTTCACATCAATTGTGTTTTTTTCTATGCCTTCTCACTTTCAAGTCAGGAGTTCACATGGGACAGAAAGAAAGATGAAAGAAAGATAGGCAGGATGCATAACACAACCCATAAGATGGCAGCTGCACAATAAAACCAAAAGTAAATATAACACATGCCAACAGATACCCAAGGCTGATTTGTTAGATATATTATTTAAATAAATTCTACAATGTTGATGAGAAAGGCATTTATTTCCATTACTCCGATGACTGATATCAATGCTTTATGATTACATGCAAAAACTGAAAATATAATAGTGATGGAATCAAATGAAACTACAGACTTGATAAGGAAATATACAGTTAATATCGCACCGACACTTCAACTGTCCAAATCACAGTGAAAATGACATGCATAGTGTCTGGTGAAAATGCATTTAATCCAGCATCTTATATGCACTACGTAAAGTTAAGTTCGGAGAGTACAGAGTAGCCAATACTGGCCTAATGCAATCAACCATGCATCACATAAAAGCATACAGTCAGTTCCTAGATGATAAGGCAAAATAGCGTATATTTCTTGTACAAATATTATATGCAGCGAGGCACTAAACACTACAGAGATGCAACATTATAATAACTCGACCTAAGTGCTTGCTTTTCTGTAAAATGGTGATATGAAACGAAACAGTTCACAGGCACCATACACTACACAGACATACACTGTTTACATTACTGACACATGCAATAAACATATCATAAAATAAAAATACCATAAAAAGTTGATTACTTGGCTAACTTATCAGTAAGGCCCACAGTTTTCCGCGGTAAATTTTGCCAAATTCCGCGGGCCAGTTCACAAAATTCTGCAGCTCACTGCGGCAAAATTGCCCAAATTCCACGGCTTACCGCGGCCTTCCATTTGTGTGTAAACTAAGCTTTATTCTGTTTTAAAAACTTCAGTTTTTGGATGCTGGCATGGTGCTCAGTTATGCTAGCAACATATAAGAAAAATTATCGATCTTTTTTCTTTTTCAAAATTGTCAATTAGTCGCATTGTGTTAATTTACGATTGTGCCGTATGCGATGGTAATTATTAGTAGGGATGCAGTTTTTGGCAGTTCAGTTTGACTTTTCTCCGTGATATAGTTAGTTTAAAGCCGACAATTGCACTAATCATCGGTCATTTCTTAACTTCTGTAAAATTCCGCGGCAATATCAAAATTCTGCGGAAAAGGGCAAATTCTGCAGCTCGGCTCGAAATTCCACGGTCCGCAGAAAACTGTGGGCCCTATTTATCAGCAACACACAGGATTCAATTACAGTGCTTCAAACATAACAAAAGAAAATTTTAAGTATTCCTCACTAGTTCAACATCTACATTCATGATTGCTGCATAAGACATAAAAACCAGACCAAATTCTGTAGCAAATAATAAAAACCATCGACTGGATCGGAAGTTAATGTTTAAATTCTCAACTAAACAAAAACGCTTTATTCTCATATCAAAGAAATTCACAGACATGGTTACACCTAAAAACTAATTTTAACGTGTATCAGTGTATTTGTATATTGGCATTAATGTGACTGAAATAACATGCTGTCATCCTTTTAATCATCTTCAGCCTACATCACTAGTGCTCAACAGTCATCTTCTATATTGACTGTCGCTCACTGGCATTATGGCAGTCCTCTTAATTACCCATATTTACTGCAGAGCATGTTTCCTTGTTTCTCAATTTTTTCATGCGCTGGAGAAACACAGTTTCACTACTTCATTACAGCTTACCGACATAAATATTTAACACTCGCATGTGATGACATTCTAATAGAAGAAATGCGGAAACAATACCATAATCACCAGACACGTGTGACTAGAACTAATCATATTGACAAAACAAAGACATACATATAGCATTTAAGCAGTAAAATTCAACACTTAATAATTTCCCAGGTGTGTATTCACAGATCTTCAAATTACTGTGAATATGAGCTTATAAATGGTACCTCCAACAGAACAGTCTGTTAATTCTACACAGCCATCAATATGGCATTCTCTGTTAGTCCAGCACATTCAATGTAATTCAGTGAACCAGCAGAAAATGACTGCAGTCATGGTTGGTGCTCTGGCATAACTCAACATAAGCAAGCTGTCAATAGTACACACATCAACTGGACAGTGCACGCCACACATCCTGTGGCCATCTGTCCTGTGCCGCAATGCCATTAAACCTGCTTAAATGTTACCTAAAAATCAGATCAATGACAAACTTCCAATTAATGACTAACACAGTCCACCGCTGACAAGATCTTTTACATGTCTGAATTACTTAATTTTTTCACACATCGCATTAACCGTGAGGCTGATGAACATTTTTAAGAAAACCAAACACATGCACACAGTATATGGCATCCTGTATAGGAGTACAAAACAGACTGAAAGTATACACAAGAGAAATAATCATTACGACCATATATACAAGTCCAAACAATAGTACTGCATAAAGTATAACATTATTACTACAGTACCGAATGTCCAACAAAAGTAGCAGTATATGGTCACAATAAATTGATTTCTGAGTTGAATACACACACCAGGTGTCACATAAATAGTTGAACACATACATGCTTTACATAGATTGAGCAATCTGCCATTTTCAGAATCAATTAGCTGCAAACATTGCAGTGAAATGTGATCATGTTCAACAGTTGAAAATTGTGTGTGCAACACGATGACTACGGTAGGCTCCAAAAAATTTTGTTTTTGACGAAAAACTGGTAAAATGAGGAAAACTGGCGGTCATGACATTTTTGGCAGACCTTGGCAGTAAAATCCTTTGCAGTCTACTCAGCATCAGAAGCACTCAATTTCAGATGGCGAAAAACTGCGAAAATTCAAGATTTGTGCCAAAATGTTTGACAAAGTTTGCACTTTTTGACAAATGAAAAAAAAGTGAAAGCCAAAATTTTTGCTTCTGTTTTAGCAAGACTTCGTAGAACAAGTTAACAGCAGCTACAGTTATACACTGCTGAAAGGGCCTTTTTTGAATGGCGAAAATCGGGTAAAATTTGTTACTGGCAAAGATCGTTTTTTAGCAAATTTTTGACAAAATCTGCATTTTTGATGAACAAAAAATTACATTTTTGGTGGCAAAATCCTTTGAAGCGTAACAATGACCGTTCCTTACAACGGTTGAGGCTAATCATTTCTGAAACTGTCATACTGCTCGAACTATGTTGAGCATATATGTTCCACTTTTTCATGTGCCACAACATATAATAATACTCTTTAAATGTCCAACAAAAGTACATCATTTGATCGTGTGACCTTGATGTTAACCTTTGACCTTGACCTTGCTGTTAACCTGAACTTTTTGTAGCTTTCCAGTTTTTATTTATCTTTATGCCAGTAGACCATACAGGACACAGACAGTTAGGTCCAGCTTTTCCATCACCAATCGAATCAAATTTGATCTCTGATTTACTGATCTCCGATCAAATTGATGTTCTGAATTGATCGTCGATCAACTGTGTTTCGTTTTTCCATGGATTTTCGATCTCCAATTACGTGATCAGCAATTAGCTGATCAGCCGTCGGTTGGTGGCATGGCGTAGTTTGTAACGCGTTTCGGATGAAATGAAGTTACTCTATGCCGGGCCCGGTTAGCACCGCGATGGGTGACTGCCTGCGGGCAGGTAAACCATCTCGGTGCGAAGCCTGCCAGCTAGGTCGACTCAGCCTTCTACCTTCTGTGGGATGGTAAAATGAGTACTAGCGGTGGTCACGCTCATCGCTAGGGTACAGCATGAAATAAAGACAAACCACATTATCAACTGAATTTACCTGACTGTTATATTCACTTTTCATCAACTTAATACATATCAGTCGTATATATATACATCCACAATTCTATAGTATAATTTTTACTACACATGAGAAGTTCAGAACATGGCATCACAGTGACTAGTACCACAGATTGACAGCAGACAAACTCTCAGCAACTTTTGTCTCGTAACAGATATAACAAGTAAGTGACTTCGCATCACCACAACAGCCGAGTGTGATGATGGGAAAAACCCTGTGAATCGGGTACAGAAGCTATCAGAGATGGCAATGCATGACTCACTTCACCGATGATGGCACTGTCAATGGACATTTCCATTCAGCAGTCTAACTGAACATCTGGCACCAGCCAGACGCAGTACAGTCAGGTCTTTGAAAGATACCACATGTACTTATGGACCATGTACGATCCATCTGAGTTTGTGCTGTTTGCAAATGATGTTGTCAGTAACTGCCAGCCAGATGCTTGCAGATGATGCATCAACACCATCTTAGCTCCACCGCCAGCTGTCACGTTCACGGACCGATATTCCGCATCCCCCACTCGCAGGTCTCTCAGCGTCTTTTCTGGCAAGGGCAGCATCAGCAGTGCTTGCCGCGCACCCGATATCACCAAGCCACTGTTTTTTAACTCAGCATTAATGCCGCGTGGCGGATCGGAATAGAATCGGTAGAAGTATGCAGTCTCTTCAAAGTCCAACATCTCCAGGTAGAAGCCGGGACGACGCGCAGCGCTGGAAGATGCAGACCGTAATCTGATTGACTTCAGCGCAGTGACAAGAGGCACGACCTGGTAGAAATCTGCCTCTGCCTCCAGAAGATCAAAGTCTTTAAATCCGTGTGGAAGACAAAGGTGACCGGTGCGAAGAAAATTGAGAACGTGTCGAAACATGTAACCATCACGGTCGATAAAGTGATTACCGTCGCGATCTAGTGATGGCGGCGACGGTGCAAAGCGATTGCCGAACATTGCACCGAGCATCGAGTCTGCATACTTTGTCAGAGTTGATCGAGTTGTTGTGTACAGTACACCTCCAACGTTTAATGTCAACACCTCATCAGGAGATGACAATGACATTGTATATTTCACAGAATAACGCAACGTGCTTTGCAGTAAGTGCAGGAAAACACAACCTGTTCAAAATAACAACAGTCTTGTATAAATAAATTTCAGACACATGCATAACATTCAATGTATCATAGTATTCTCCTAGAGATAAGAAACAGTAACATCCAACAGATGTATTATCAATTACTTTTAAACATAATCCATACACATTCACTAATGAACCCACAATCTTGTAAACAGTTTTTTTAAATGTATCGCCCATTTTCTTGGACTGATAGAAACCCAAAAACTCTGATGCCTATACCCTAGAATAGACTTACCAATTACTACACAAGTAAATGCAAAAAGCCAAATTCAGCTAGCCATCCACCGCAATGTTTAGAAATGCAAATCAAAAAATTGTCTATGACACAGAAAAATCTTACTATCAGCATCTGACAATATTATTTCACTTGACATGGAAAAGTAAAGGGTAAGCCCAACACTGAGCAGATTAGGCTCAGACTTCAGCAAGGTAGCTGAAACTGGAGTCTAAATCAGCCAGAGCTATCTTTCGCTTTCAGTGTAAATAGAGCAACTTGTACCCAAAACTATCAACAGAACTTTATGCGTTTTAACTGAACAGACTGATGTTATTGTGTGGGCTGCCGATTGAGTGCCAGACGTGTGTTCTTGTCCCATTCATTTTGTGATTTTTATTGGATATAAGCTTATCTGTATGACAACTTTTTATATCTAATGAGTTGTCGGGAGTTGCGGGCGTGTTATTCCTTTGCCTGGTCGAAGTTGGATTAACTCATATTTTGATGAATTTTAACGACAAGCAACACCGAGGGGCGAGACGGATTTTGACCCGTGAGTTTCTACTCGGCTTAAGACAGGCCGCGCCTAAACTGGACCTTAGTACTCGCCACCACATCGCATCACTGGGCTGTGCCGGCCGCCGCCGTGGCTGCCGTCAGGCCGCCAGAAAGCGAAACACAAACAACAAGCAGCAATTCCAGTTGTTGTTGGCCGCCGTCGGTCTGTTCTACGTACAACAGTTGCTGAAGTTCGCCAGCGAGTATTAAATGCAGTCAAGATACAAGTTCCTGTTCCTCATATGTGCAAAAGCATCCCGTCTACACCCACATCGTCTATATACCTGCTCAACGCTGCTGCGCTGTCTAAGCTGGGAGCCGTCCAGCATCTCGCCGAGGACCTCCACAGTTATGGTGCGTCTGTTTCTGCTATAACTGAAACACACTTTAAAACTAAACACACGGACAGTACTATTGGTATTGAAGGATTCACAGTGTACCAGCGTGACAGGCCTGGGCAGCGTGGAGGCGGCGTGGCGCTGTATGTGACGTCATCAGTGCAGTCGTCGCCCTGGGTGCCTGCACTTGCCATCGCCAGCAGTGCATTGGAGATCGACTGGGTGTGTGTCGGTGATCATACGTTCATTGCGGCACTCTATATCATCCGCCGAGTCCGACCTATCAAACGGAAGTTTTGTTGGAGTACGTCGAGGCGTGGATAGCGGAGATTTCGCACGATTTTCTGTTGGAAGATATCATAATCGCCGGCGACGTAATGAATGAAATGAATGTCATAAAAACTCTCGACAACTCCTAAATGCTCAGTAGGGCATCTCGTATTGTTATCATCATCTCCATAAATATATAATACTACACAAATACAATCTATAAATTAAAAATAAATCTAATAAATATATTATATAATAGTAGTGTGACGAACGAATTATGGAACTTTCATTCCCACGTACTTTCGTTCCCGGGAGCAAAAGTGACGTGGAACTTTCGCTCCCAGGAACTTTCGTTCCATGGAACTTTCGTTCCCACAGTCAGCGTAACGTGGTTTCCCTCCCCAACACAAATTATGATTATTTAATTGATAAACTAATGGAAATTAAGGCGTTATAATTTGTTTGTATATTTGTACAGATCTTTGTAGTAAAAGATGGCAGGATCTAGCAAATTATTTTATTAACTAATTTATCTTAAATTAACTAAGTTCTCCAAATTTTTTCTCAAATTATATCTGTTTATAAATTCTTCCTTAAATTATATTTTTCGTCAAGTTCTTACCATTATT
>Ga0209367_1008294_pt1 | contig 14204 bp, 7 predicted proteins | sample WorMetLIZISLAND2_FD_187412 | JGI IMG/M metagenome (GOLD analysis project Ga0209367, IMG submission 187412) | Marine gutless worms symbiont microbial communities from Max Planck institute for Marine Microbiology, Germany - Olavius geniculatus... ... | reverse complement strand
CGTACCCGTATATTATTATTATTATTATTATTAGGCCTATTATTATTATTATATCAAAGACACGACCAAGGCCAATGGCTTGAGACTCAAGAGGCAAGACCACAGGCCCGTCGAAAGGGTGGGGTAGGGGGTAAGCTATCGGCTAGAAATATAAAGTACGCCATAATTTGCCATTTTGAAAAGAAAAATTTACAAAACTTTCTCCCCAGAGGGGCCCCGTGAAAATGTTTGGGGGCCCCGCGAAAATGTTTTCCCGGGGCCGCTGTGGCTCTCGATGGGCCTGCAAGACCAAGACCAAGCTAGGCCACTGCCCTTTGTCATCAAGGCGCCTCGGGGACGAGGCCAAGTCTTTGGGACACAATCACTGCTAATATTCGGCTATTTGCCTTTACTTAGATGTAAATGAAAGTGGTAATAAAAACAATCGACCTATAGGGATATGGCAACTTGTGACCGCCGGACCGGAGATGGGTCAATAAATGGGCAGGTGGTGCGAACTGTGAGCCTTTTGTTAAGCTATGGCTGCTAGAGCGCGATGGGTGGCCAGCCAGCCGGTCGACAATGCAATGTCGGATCTGCATGATGACTACCGCGCCTAGTCGCCTAGACCAGCTGCTGCGTTGTCGACGTCTTTGTCACGGCAACTTCTGTGTAACGCTGTGATGTGCTCAGTTACATAGGCCTACAGCAGTTGCTAATTTGCTATTATTGCCCTATAATCCGATAATTCTGTACCAAATAGCACCAGTTTATTACTTTACTGTACTTCGTTTCAGTAACTGGAACTTTTGTACCCGAGAACTTTCGTTCCCTAACATTGATTTAATAATCAATAAGGCCTAGGCCTATACTGTACACAATTTTTGACGCGCTTTTTACGCGCGAAAGCAGCTACTGTTTTCAGCGCGTCTTAGCCATCGCAATTCTGTCCGTCTATCTGTCCGTCTGTCTGTCAGACGGATGTAGTCAAAAACGCTGCAAGCTAGGACCACCAAATCTTCACCGTTGGCTGCCTGGAAGATTCTAGTTTTAGGAATCTAAAGCTTTGCCATAAATTCAAAGGGGGTCACCCCGAACGAGGGCGCTAAATGAGAGGGAGGTGGATAAATTTGCGATTTTGTAGCCAATAAGTCCCTGTATCTTAGAAACGGTGCGAGATAGGGCCCAGGTTACTATTTATCACTAATATGAAGTCATATACACTGGCTCTCGTTTGCCAAAATCGTGCATTCTGTTATAACCGTTGGACGCAGTAAGTAGTTATTTAGCAGGTACACTCGCCTGACCATAAGCACTAAATTAGACGGGAGACATGGTTTTTAGAAAAGGGAGATATTTGGGAGATGCACAGACCCGTCGAAAGGAGGGAGACAGAGGGTAAATTATACCCCGGGCTCGCGACGTTTGAGGGCCCCGCCGTCGCTGAAAAATATAAAGTACACCAAAATGCAACATTTTCAAAATAAAAATTGAAAAAAAGTTTCCCCAGAGAGGCCCCGTGAGAATGTTTCCCCGGGCGCCGCTGTAGCTCTCGACGGGCCTGGGTTTGCAGGCAAACTGACTGACATGGAAACAGTTGCGAGTGCCAAACGATTCAGTCTTCGTAATATGTATGCCGTAGTCTAAGATTGTAAAAAGTACTAATTTTTTATTTGGGGAGGTTAGGGTCGTTTAGTCATCGATGTCGGCATCCCCGGAAAGCTTGTCAGCAGTGTACGATAAGCAGTAATTTAACTGCAACCGTTTTCCTGCTGGACGACTCGATAGCGGTAGAAACAGCTTCTTAGGGGGTACCTCTATTTGACGTTTTTGTTCCAGGGAAATCTCCTCACCCAGGGGCACGAGATTTTGTCACAAAGGAAACTGGTATTTTTGTGACTGCCGACAGTGAAGTTTTCGTGATTATAGTTGCAGATAGGGCAGCAGGGGCAGCAGGGTGTGACGGATGGACAAAGAGCCACAACGCAGACGGATAGAAAGCTAAGACGCGCTAAGCACTGCGTGCTGTTGCACATAAAAGTGAGCCGTGATTTTGCTGCGTTGAGTGAGAACGTCGACGACGGCACAGTGCCGTGATGAGTGACTGTCCAGCAGCACTAGCACAGTGAGTGCAAGCAGGTGCTTGCGTGAGAACGGCGCACTCTCAGTCACTGCTCACTGCTCACTGCTCAGCTGTTCTGCTGCCGCTACTGCGCTGCTGACGCCGTGTCTACAACCGTTCTCGTCGGTGACGTCACGATGCCAAAACAGCGCATTCGACCTGCACTGTACAAGGTAAGCTTTAATAGTCGCTGTTAGTTTTTATTATTCGAAATTTTGAATATGCGTTAATAATTGGTTGCATTGATCAAGATTGCGTTTAAATGTCTAGGTGCGGTTTCACTTACAGTGTCGTGTTTCTGAAATCTTGAGACAGCGCTCTTGCATCATAGGCCTAAACAGTGCAATAGGATTTGCAATTTAAAAGACGAAAATGCATGCATAAGACCAAACCATGCAAGGGAGGTCAACAATTTTTTGACTTCACTTGTAAAATTAAAAAATAACAGTTTGCGGGCTTCAGTTAAGTGCTGGACGGATGCGTCTTTATGACTGTATTTGTGTGATAACCGAGATGCCTCTGGCCGTCGACTCTTGCACGAATTATATCCGTTAAGTCCTGTATCGAATTAACAGTGATGTTAGTTGAATTTTACGAATCTTACGATGACTGGTGATGAGGACGACGCCTTTTCAGAACGCAGTTTATGCGCGGAGTGAATTAATGAATGGCAGTCCAACGAGCGTATCGTAGGCTACTCGTTGTTTTTTGGTATTGTAATCGAATATATCGTACCGTGATGTACGTATACGTAGATTCCTTTTTGTGCCATCAGACCCATAGGGCGTCGCTCTATTTCCATGGTCCTTAGTCAACACCACTTTGCACTGCGAGACAACGGACACGAAACTAGTGCATCGCGCGGTGTGTCTGTTTACGTCACAGCTATCGCTGGTACTTATTGCGCCTACCCACGGAGGGATGGCCAGGCTGAGTTGACCTGGGTATATAACTTTAGCTCGGTTTTTATGAGAACAGAAGTGAGTTTAAAATTGCCGCTTCGTTAACTTTTGTTCTTTGCTAATGATTTAATAGTCCACTGGTTTGTTGCAATAATTTTCACGGGGCTAAGAACGGCATTTTGGTGCCGGTTAAGCCTAGTACTAGCCGTTGCCATAAGGTCGCACGAAGTGCTGAGAGTGACAAAGCAGCAGCTACAGTGTTGGAGGTAAGACCAGAGCGAGGCCAGCCAGTCAGTCGCAGATGTGGTGGCTGTGCGCAGCTGTGCTGGTGTGGTCCATTGTCACATTACAGCTCAGCAGCAGTGCAGCTGCCGCGCTGATCCATTGTTAACGACGGATGTCGGCTGCAGCTCGCCAACAACGAGTGTAGCTACTAGCTAGCCTGCCAGCTGTGTGCATGCGAACAGTACTCAAGTCAAGTAACTCAACCACTCCATTGGGCCGCTACAGTACACTGTGTCCCAAGAAAGCATCCGGACATTTTTGACTGTAACTTGAAAACGAATTATCAGATTTTGATAATTCTTGGGAAAAATATTTCTGATACAACTTGCCATCAAATGCTTATTTTGTTTCCCATTTCACCCAACGTTTGTTTCTGCACTATTTGGGAAAAAACACAATCAGCGAAATATCACTTTTATCCAATGCGATATGATTGCTTCATTAACATAACGCGTAAGAACAAATTTTGTTTACATTTCTGACACTTTGGCTGACATCTCATCCAGTTGTCCATTTTTCAACTGCCTGCAGTAAAATTGCTTGAAGTGTTGCCCACTATGCAAAGAGACGCTTTCTCCATTTATTGACAGTTCGATAACGTTTTCCTCTAATCCAGGTTGTACCAGTCTCTTCTTGACTTCACAAACATTTCTAGACTTCATCTGGTAGACACGCTGCTTTCTCCATGACAGTCAAACATTGTAACAGACTGGCTGTTGGGGCCCACAGATTAAGATGAATGAAATTTATTGACGTTTTTTTATTCATTTTAACACGTATTATGTAATTATGTTTTGTCTGCTTTTTCCAGGCAATGCAAAAGCAGACGTTGGGTGAGGTGAAAACTAAAACACTTATTTAATAGCCAGTTGTCAGAAATATTTCTGCCAAAAATTATTAAAATCTGCTAATTTTTATATAAGTTACGATCGATGATGTCAAGAATGTTTTTAAGGTTTTCTGTTTATTTTAACACATATTTCGCTTCCTCTGTTTTCCCTAGGTAGTGCAGAAGCATACATTAGGTGAGGTGGGAGACTGAACGGTCATTTGATGGCAAGTTGTGTCAGGAATATTCTTACCAAAAATTATCAAACTTTGGTGCCGGTAATTGGTTTTCAAGTTACAGTCGAAAATGTCGAGGATGCTTTTTTGGGACATAGTGTAGAACGCATCGAATTTGCCGCCAAACCCAGTGCTCGACGAAGCACCGTATGCAAAATACGGTGCAATGAATTAAACGTGCAACTGGCGGGGAGTCAGCTTAGACTGTTGCACAGAACGAAACAAAATAATCAGGAACAAAGAAGCACAAAAGAGCAACCGTAAGCAACAATGGGGAGGCAAAAATGATGGGGAAACTGCAGTGGTCCGGGGATGAATTTATATAGTCTGAGATATTAAACAAATCTGCGACATCAAAGCTGAAGCGTCAGTATTATGATGACGGATGATTGGAACTCACCTACTGAGTGCACAGTGCGCGGTGTGGTCTGTTGGTCGGGCGTCATCACTGATCAGTGGGACAAATTAACCCCTTCACGTGCAGGACAACATATCATATCAGTATCAGCAGCTTCTGCTAACCGGCCTTCGTCATTTTACATAAAATCGATTTGCACGTAGCGCTTCAGTTTTAGGTTTCTTTATACGGTGAATAAGTTAAAACTTTTCACGTGTATGCATTTTGCTAAAGCTTACGTTTTGTTATGTTTCTAAGAGCTTCATTTTGGACTTGTTTTTTAAAGAATGGGCGTACCACCCGGAAATATTTTGTCAGCGTCATGAGGCTAGAAGTGAGCTGACCACACAGCAAAATATTACAAAATTGCGAAAGTTCAACTTTTCACAAGTTTAAGCTACTATTTCATACGCTAATTTAGAGGCCTCAAACTTTGTATTGAAGCGACGCAGCTAACGCCAAAAACGGACGAAATACAACAAACATTCTTAACCTAAATTGCAGTAAGGTATGACAAAGACAATGGGGTTTTGTTGTAGGGTTTTTTGTCGCGGGAGGGGCGGTTGTCTGTACCTGGCGTCGATAGCTGCGGTTATTAAGCGCTTATTCATTGCGGCATAAACGTGTCATCGCCAGACACGCGTTACTCCCTGTATCCAGCTGCGCCCGTCAGACCGAGATATGTTTTATTCCGGTTTTATGTTCCTCTTGTGCCGCCGCCTTGTGGTGCGTGAATCAACGAAGTCTCTCTGGCGGATATCTCTCATCGGAACGATGAAAGACTGTTTCTTCGCGGCGCCGTATTAACCGGACGAAAGATGACTGCAGGCGCTAAACTGAGATAGACTTATACGAATAAATCACAGCGCCGTGGTGGGGGAGTTGGGGTAGGAAAACAAATCAACATGCAGTCTGAGGCTGCCTCATGTTAAAGCAGAAACATGCAGATTGGTGACACACCCGTTACAGTTTTTCTGTAGGGTCAAATTGCCTCCACTACCTTGTCGTGCTTATGAGATTCTGTAATACTTCGGCTCGGCGGGAATGCAGCTTGCGGCGTTTGGGCGACTTTGCTGTGATGAAACAATCAGCGATGTCTTTCATAGGCGTAATAATACAGTCGTACAAAAAGTAGGCCTCGGTAGCGGGTGAAATGATAAGTGAGCAAGCCAGCACAAAAAGTACACGTGCGTATGTTCGGACACTTGTTGACCAGAATCGTACGAAACGTTCGCTCCGCTGGACGGCGACAAAACATGCACTTAACTCGTCGATGTCCGGTCAAAAGGACAAGTCTTTAAGATGCGTTTGAAGCTGTTGGCTGATAGTGTTGTTATGACTCAGAACAGATGCGTGGCAGGCTGGAGTGCGGTTCCATGCATTTCTAGGCTGTGCAGCTGGCAGCCAGCAAAAATCAAAAGCCAGTCGGCTGCATGGTCTGGCTGAGGTTGATGATGTCTTTGCAAGCTGTAGGCCTAGTCTCTAATGGGGTGTTTACACGATCCAGCAAACTTCCAGCAGCAAATGTATTCAAAATACACGTGCTAATGCTGGACGTTTGCTATATCGTGTAAACACCCTATAAGCAGCGTACTGTCCGCTGTGCGTAGAAGCAGTGGCGACCCCGGGACATTTTCCACGCTGCAGGAATGCACGGCGCGTCTGCACTGCAGGTGAAAGCCCGCGCAAAGCCTTGATCTAGGCCTAGAGGGTCCACGCCAGGCAGGCAGCGAGCTGTAAACTATTCAAGCCGCAGCCGCCGTATTCTGCGATGATCGCTCGCGTTTTGTCCGCAGCTTTAGCATCATTAAATGAACGAAACAACTTATTACATGTGTTACAGCTAGTGCATGTATTAAAATACAAACTAGGAATACGTTCTGTGGAGCGAGGTATCTGTCCCATTGCCACGCTATATGCCTAGCAGCTGCGTTTCAGCGTTTGACGCTCTTGTGAGCCTGCAGCCAATTTTGTCTTTGAATAAAAACGGTTGGTTGCCATGACAACAGGGTCTTCAGGGGAAAAATTTACATGACACCATTGCATAGCCCGAACCCGAAAATTAGGGGTAGGTGCAAACAGCGCGCAGTTATCTTTTACGGGGACCGAGTTATACTGCTTTGAAATCTCCATTGGCTGTAATGCAAAATTTTGCAATTTTTGAATGGTTGCTGTGGCAACAGGAGCCGATAAGGGGAAATTCAAGTAACGCTGTTATATTTCCCGACCTTAAAAATAGGGGGTAGGTAAACAGCGTGCAATTGTCTTTTACGGAGACTGAGTTATAACGTTTTGAAATCTTCATAGGCCACAATGCATTCTTTTTAAATAAGGGTAAAATAGGGGAAGGAGTTGTCAGATTTTTATTTCAAACAAACTCGATCTTACTTTTTGGGCCCCGAATCACTGTACAAAATTTCGTCAAAATCAAATTAAAACCGCAACCGTAGGAGTGTTTACAGAGAGAGTGACAGAATGACAGACAGACGCAAATGATTTTATAATCTGTTCCTTGCTATGCTATAGCAATGGGACAGATAAAAATACTTTAAAATTTGGGACAGAACCCAGCGTGAGTGCCGCCAGGCGCTCTGTGCCCGAATGTGGAGACATTATTTAGGAGGCTTAAAATTCATCTCATGGCAATTACAGGTACAACCGCGCACGTGGCCAGAGCTGTATAATAGTTTAGCGTACGCTGTATGTGCGCAAAGTTGATTTTGGGTTGGGATAACATTAGACACGTAAAATTTTTTGTCAGTAGACTAAAGTTCGTCAATTTTTTAACCATAAGTGGAGGATCGAGCCTGATAACGCCGGTTTCCGCTTGTCGATGAATATATCTCGATCCTTTCCGGAGATATTTGCGATCCAAGTCTTAATTGAAGACGTCTAAAATCACGCCGAATTTTAGACGTTTTTCCTCAAAAATTTTACAGGGGGTGGCGGGCTTCAAATATTTGTACCCAAATCCTCATACGTGCTTCGCGGCATTTCACATGGAAAAGTCTGGTGGGTTTATTCTTACTGACCCCCAAAGTTATTCCCGTAATGCGTTGAATTTTAGGTCAATTTTCGAATTTTTAATGTAAAAAAATTGTTGGGGACCCTTGTCCTCAATGTCATGTACGTTAGCAAGCTTTGGTTGTTCTGTACCACGAAAATCAAAACTGTCCGATTGCCCCATGTGTGTAAAACATGTAGCCTATGTTACATTTTTGTGCTCTGCCGTGTAGAATGAAAGCCACACATCTGTGATCCGTTTGTGGAAGGCTGTGGCACGCCACAGGTAGGCAGGCGAGGCCTGCAGTGAGAGAAAGCGTATAGGCACCTAACAGACGTATTGTTAGTTATCGATCATTACGTCATACGTAAGTCAGCAAACTTATAGTCCTACCTTTCGATAGACCGAAGAACAGTAGGCCAAGCCGACCTAGATTACGCCATCGTCGCTATCAACTAATCATCGCCATTTCCAGCAACAGTAGCAACACATTAGCCTTTTAGCACACTTTCTGCCTTTTTGCTTGTGCAGTGTATTAGCCTATGCTATATCACGACTAAATGACGTTGCACACGTGCTATGCTTTTTACGCAAACTTTGCAAAAAATATTTCCAGTCACTTTATTTCGACCGCCACCGCCTTGAGAGATATTCTCCAACACCTTACGGATAATGTTGATAATATTCCATAATTTTCAGTGACACATGCTGGTTTCTTAGAAGGTTTTTTGCCTAGATAATATGGCAACTGCTAGCTGCATGCTGTGGCACTTCTTCCTGCAGACTGTGCCAGTGCCCTATCTGCACTCAACGGCATCAAGTTGCAATGGCGTGTCATAGACCCCTATGTAGGCTGCACCGCGCTTACAAAAAAAGTGATTGGCATTTTCCAAATAAAGAAAGAGAAGTGATAAAAATGAAAAGTGATACATAGAATGATACATAAATGAAGACAGAAAGCAGTCTGCAAAACGCCTGCTGGAGCTGTCATCTGCGACGTGTGGATGATGCCCTGTCTTAGTTTTGGTGTTTACACGTCGCCGTTTTTCTCACGACGGGACACACAGTTTGACCAGGGCTGAATATATCGTAAAAAAACGTAGAAAATTGATGCGAAGAATGTAATCTGTGCACAGTACATTGACCTTAAGACGCTGACAGACAGACGGACAGACAGGGCGATAAGGAATTAGGCAGGGCCACGCGTGGGTTCTAACTGAGTCAGTGAGGTGATCGATCGCCGGTCCAGTCAGAATAGGCGTTGATCTCATCTCACGGTAGGGCGGACATACAGTGGCGGATTCGGCTCACTTTTTGTTCCGTTTTCCTTCTTCGTTTTTCATCCCTTTTTCTTTTCCCTTTCTTTCCCTTACAAGCAGGCTCCCTAAAATCGAGCTCAAAGGTCTGGGGGAGCGCTATAAGCTCCCCAGTCGGCTTTGGGGCGGAAACCAGCCGAAATCTAATTTGGTGCATTTAGCCTCAAAATAAGGCCTATGTCATCTGCTGGCAACAATTTTAATGGTTTTCCTGGGAATCGACTGACCAAAATGTTGCTTGGATGAAAAGTTGCTGCTATTACTTCTCAAATATTGGGGAACGCCAAATATTGGGGGACATGTCCCCCTGTCCCACAGGAATCGATGCCCATGCTTCTTGATCGATCGAGGGAGTAAGTAAGTAAACGTGCAGACGATAAGCACAGCGGGAACTCGCGGCTTGCATCACGTCATTGGTTTCGCTCGTAGTACGTACACAATTTAGAAATTACGACCAGAGAAAAATCTCGTCGACTTGCAAAAAACATCGTACAATAAATGATGCACTGCGAGCCACAGAACGGAGTCGCTATTTTACACGTAATTTTATGATTTACTTTGTTCTTTTATCTTACTACAGTGTCTAGACTAGACTGTTGTAACCCCCACCGATTATCTCACTTCGGTCAAGCGTGACGATTGAAACGCGTCTTAACATTGCAAGTGATCTGAGACAACTTGCCATCAACAAGGTTGTTACAAACTTTACTAAGATAATAAATGCATGCGTGAAAGCCGGCGATGGACATGACAAGTTCTCAAAGTCACTGCCAAATTGTTTGTTATGTTGTTCGAATAATAATATGTTCGTATGAGAGGCAAACATGGTGCGCCGTTCGTTCTGCATATATTCCGCTGCTTGTGAACGGGAAAAATGACGATGTGGTTACGTGAAAAATTTAGTAATTTTGTCGTAGTTGAAAATAATAATATGCCTTTTGGCATTTTACTAGACTATTTAAACACGTAACAAGAGTGTAAAATTTGGCCAAAAAGTCCAAGCGGTTGCTCAGAAAATGACAAACAACTTTAGGGAATACTTTTTATGCCGCACCCTGTAGAGACAACCTATGACTTGCCCCGTAAGGCATATGATAAATCAAGAGATCGCAACCTAGTCTTAAACGCGGATAAATTTTTGTTTTGTACTAGAGCAGCAGGCAAACGATTCGACAGTGAGATAACACAAACTTCCCTCTCCCTTTCCTTCTGTTCCTTTTCTTTCTTCCTCTTAGAAGAAGGCTCTTGCAATCCGGATATTGCAATCCAGTAACTCGTTACACTCGCATAATAGGTCTACATAGGGCCTACCGTGATGAAACGTATATGTATACTTATAATAACTAGAAACTTTTAAAAATACCCAAAAGCAGCAGTCGAGGACTCTGCAGTAGGACGCAAGACGCCAAAGGCGCCGAGAGCAAGACGCCAAAGGTGTCGATTGATGATGACGATGATGATGATGAAGGACGAATAAACTTTCGCGTGGCGTTAAGTCCTAAGACTACAAGGACACGTAACAATAAGCTTAAACAGTGAAGTCACGTAATAGTAGTCGGCGCAATGAGACGTTCTTAGTCGTGTCTGTAAGACCGGGCAAAAAGTTCCGATTGAGGGGGAATGGGGACAGGTGCCCCGTCTCTCTCTCCGCCCGATTTACAAGTGTGGGCGTCGTTAACTCCACCAGAAGTTAGGTGCGTTTCGAGCTTGAAAGAACACATCTGGTGACAAGAAATTTATTTTTGACGATCTGCCATGTTTTGTGAACAGCAGTTTAATATTGTAAATACACTATAGTCGTGATTTAATGTTGCACGAAATTGAAACGTGTCTAACAATAGATGAAATTGTGTAACGATAGGCCTACTCGCTGACATATCTTGCCGAATAGATCTATACGCTGGAAATGGCGGCGTGACGGTGGAAAGGCAGTGATTGAATGAATCAAATGCGGCATTGGTCAGACAGGCGTCAGTCGCGTGTCTGAGGCAATAAGAAAAGGTTGGCAATCGTGTGAACGCACAAACGAACGCGCCTTTTGCAAGTCGTGTGTTGATGTAAATAATCCTGACGAGTGACGACTGAACGTCTGCGCATGCGTGCAGCACTAGGCAGATGTTGGTGATTTACCAGGCGAGCTGCTGCTGCTGCTCTTTCCATGGCAACGGGAGTAAACAAAACTCCCACATTACTTTTTTGCAGCATCACGAGACCAACGATAGTATTTTAGCAACTCGCGTATAATGACGATTCATAACATTGTCAATCAATCAATAATTAGTTATGGGATTTTTTTCTGGGTAGCTGTGTGATGGTCAGTAAAATTACATATTACATAGCTGAGAAACTCCAAAATGCCCGTACAGAATAACTAATAATCATGCTCATAACGTTTTAGTGAGACAGACAAGAAAAAAATTGAACTGGTTGCACTTATGTGATTTTGTACGTGCTTTCAGCGCGTCTTAGCCATCGCAATTTTGTCTGTTCGTCTGTCTGTCCGTCCGTCACACGGGTGGATCAGTCAAAAACGGTGCAAGCTAGGATCACCAAATCTTTACCGTCGGCTGCCTGGAAGACTCTAGTTTCAGGAACCGTAAAGTTTTTTAGTAAATTCTTAAGGGGTCACCCTGAACGAGGGCGCTAAATGAGAGGAGGTGGGAAAATTTGCGATTTTTAGCCAATAGGTCGCTGTTTCTCAATAACGGTGCGAGATAATGTTACTGTTAATCACTAATAAGAAGTCGTACACTGGCTTTTGATTGCTACCGAATTCAATGACCTTGGATGACCTTGAACGCTAAAATAGGGGTTTTATGGATTTTTTGGCGATTTCGGGCTGCGAGACACATTTCAAGAGCGAATTGCGCCGAAATCAATTGAGATAGACATGGACAAGCTACATATGAAATTTTCAGCATTGAACGTGGATTTTAACGGTCCAAGTCTTAATTTTTTTAGGTTTAAGAAAACCTGCGCACGAGGGCATCAAAGAACGGTACCCCCGTAAAAGTCGCTATTTTTCGATGTTGGCCAGTCTTTCGTGAAAACGGTTGCAGAATGATAAGCATGGGCATGCTATAGGCTTTCGCGCGTCTCGTGAGCATTAGTTCAAATTTCTTGTTAATTTAAATGCAATATTGTCAATGTTTGTAATTCCAAACATAATAATGGGGAACGTTTTGCAATAATGCATAAAATTGGCGTTATTACTTACTGGCTGGTTTTTCATCTACACTCGCAATTTTACGTATGTAGTGTTCGCTTTCGGCCAACATTAGTTTTCATTGCATTTTATTTCTCATTTTACACCCCACTTCATAGTAAACCTACGCATTTGATACGTCCAGCTGCTGCTGCTGCTAATGATGATGAATGGTGCAGAGCGCGCGCGTGCTGATGATGCATCTGAGAACGTCTGCGCCTGTCTCCGTAGCAGACTTGGGAATTCAATCAGACGTAGGTCCGAAGGCACAATTCTCTCACGGCAGGCACGCTGCCGGGCGAACCACGCATGTATCGGTCGTCTCACTCCCACGCGCCAGAGATTTCCTGGCTGCCGTGCGCCACCCATCGAGTTTATTCCGCCGCAGAGAAAGAAAGACCTACCGATACTTCTCTGGCAGTGATGTTTCAGTTGCACTGCTTCGTTTTAACTACAGTATCTTAGAAAATATCGATCAGAGCTGTCACTGTCAGACTTCCACCAAGAATGGTGCTTTCTTAAACCGTGCTCGATCAGCTCGCAATGATATTGTTTTCGTTTCGCAACTTTCGGTTGCAGTTCTGCCTCGTAAAGTTAGCGCCAGTGTAGTACATGCGATCTGAACGTGGTGTAAGTACGATATCGCACGTACTTGCTTATTTACTCTAGCAGTACGGTCTCTATAAACTGTCTCAAAAAACACCCCCGACATTTTCGACTGTAACTTGAAAACCAATTGTCAGATTTTAATAATTTTTGGTAAGAATATTTCTGACACAACGTGCCATCAAACGACCATTTAGTTTCCCACCTCACCCAACGTTTGTTCTTGCACCACCTGGGGAAAACACAACCAACGAAATATCACTTTTTATCCAATGCGATAAGATTGCTTAATTAACATAACGCGTAAAAACACATTTTGTTCACATTTCAAACACTTTGACTGACATTTCATCCAGTTGGCCATTTTTTAATTGCCTGCAGTAAAATTGCTTTAAGTGTTAGCCAACACAAGCAAGGAGACGCTTTTTTTATTCATTGACAGCAGTGTCGATAATGTTCTGCTTCAGACCAATTCAGGCTGTACAGTCAAATTTTGTAATAGACTGGATTTCGGGGCCCCCAGATTAGGATAGAGAGAATTTATTGCCGTTTTTCATCCATTTTAGCACCTATTTTGCTTGGTTTGATTTCCCCAGGTAGTGCAAAAGCAGACGTTGGGTGAGGTAGAAACTAAAACACTTATTTAATAGCCAGTGGTGTCAGAAATATTTTTGCTAAAAATTATTAAAATCTGCTAATTTTTCTTTAAATTAAGATCGATAATGTCGAGGATGTTTTATAAGGTTTTCCGTTTATTGCAACACATGTTTCACTTGATCTGATTTCTCCAGGTAGTGCAAAGGCATACATTGGATGAGGTGGGAAACTGTACGGTCTTTCGATGGTATGTTGTGTCAGGAATATTTGTACCAAAAATTATCAAAATCTGGTAATCGGTTTTGAAGTTACATTTAAAAATGTCGGAAATATTTTTTGAGACGCAGTGTAGTACGAACACAACAAAACAAGTTTAAGCTCTATCACAGGCTGAACGGTAGTTCAAGCCCTGTGTTAACGGCGACTTCTCTTTCTTATGGGAAAGCCAAAAATTCGACCCCCCACAGAATCAAAACCCCTGATTTGATTGAGATAAAATTTCGCACGGTTGATTACGTCGGCGAGATGACCCCTCATGCAAAATTTCATGTAAATCCCTCCAAGGGGGCTTCCCGGCAAATGGGTGAAATATACGCAAAAATTTTTATAGCCATAGACCTTTTTTTAGTCAACTCACCTACAGGTCAGACCCTTCGGCGGATTTTTGCGTGCGATGGCTCAAACGACGCGGTCTCGCGCAAGGATGTGCCTTTTGGGGGTTGAAAA
>Ga0209367_1008292_pt1 | contig 14207 bp, 10 predicted proteins | sample WorMetLIZISLAND2_FD_187412 | JGI IMG/M metagenome (GOLD analysis project Ga0209367, IMG submission 187412) | Marine gutless worms symbiont microbial communities from Max Planck institute for Marine Microbiology, Germany - Olavius geniculatus... ... | reverse complement strand
GAATATCTTCATCCGTTTCAGAGATATTTGCCGCCAAACTTCGAAGTCGTCCGAAATCGGGCCAAATTTTGCATGTTTTTGGCCCCTGAAATTTTTTTGGGGTGTGCCCCCAAAATTTTAAATCGGCATTATAAAATTGGGCCTAGTACTGACCATCATGCAAAATTTTATGCCAGTCGGCCCACGCATCTCGGAGATCTCGCGTTGGAAAAAAAACATCTGGGCTAAAACTTAAGTCCGCTCCGCAATCTATCGCTTCCAGGCGGACTAATTAAGTGGATTTAAGTGCATTAAGTGGAACTGAGACATCTGAGGTTTCCAAGGTTTCTTTTCTATGCTTTTTCAATCCAGTTTTCCATCCTGACCAAAAACAGAACCTCTAGAAATTGCATTGCTGCAGGCTGTTGTAAGCCAACATCAGAGCAATGAACACAGCAGCAAATGGCAATGTAACAATACAATAAAAATACACTGTATAACTTTTCAAATATCTGCCTGCTGAACACATTAGTAGAGAAATGTTCAAATGACAGTGACAGTTATTCATAGTCTCGCCGGCTCTGGATTGTACGCAAATCTTCGTACAGTTCGGCAAATGGCGGGCGATCATCAGGCGACTGAAACATCACACAATCACACACAACTTCTTTCAATAAACGAAAATGATTGAAATATGTATATGGTGGTCCATAAAAAACGTGGCACTTTGCATATGCCCATATCTTCGCCAATTATTGACCGATTTTCAAAATTCTTTCACTGGTACACTTTGCAGACAATTTGCAATAATGTCATTATTATATGGTTATATATCGCACCACACCATAAATACATCTCTACACTACTTTGTGAAATATGAATGAAATATAAAGAATAACAAATAAACATTTTTGTAAATGAACCAAAAAACACTTCATACCAACATTGCAGCAAATAATCTGTATGACATTAAACTGTGTGGGTCTAACACATTACAGTGTTAAACAGGTCATTCACTACAATGTTGGTCTGAAGTGTTTTTTCATTTACCTAAATGTTTGATACTAGTTTTATCTGACATTTATATTTCACAAGGTAGTGAAGAGACATATTTACAGTATGGTTGGATATATAATAATTACGTTATTGCAAATTGTCTTCAGAGCATGCCCGTGAAAGAATTTTGAAAATCGGTCAATAACTGGCGAAGATATGGACAAAAGCAAAGTGCCACATTTTTTATCGACCACGGTGTATAATACACTAAACAGAGCAAAGGGTAAAATGTAACAACAGACAACAGCATGAAATGCTAAAAGCTGAGCTGAATAATGCTTCATTCACTTAGATATTAAGTTAAAGTAATATAAAGGCAGAAAATAGAGAACTTTCTGAATACACAAATTCTGACAGAAGCTAAAAAATTCTGACAAAAAGCTGACAAAGCTAACGGTAGATTACACTGTGTCTCAAAAAAACCAGACCCCTATTACGTTTTGAAATAACTCCAACAAACTGTGCCTAATAATAATAATGATTAGCTGAGAAAATCGTCAAAAGGTACTCAATATCGTAGTGTGTTACGGGCTTACGATATTTCATAAAACGGGGTACCAGCTTAGGTTAGATGTGGATGAACTGAAGCAGCGCTTAGTGGAGGTCTGGTCTGGCCTACGGCAGACCGTTGTCGATGACACAATCGACGAATGGAGAAGATGTCTCCAGGCCTGTGTTCGAGTAAAGGGTCAGCACTTTGAACATTCTGCTGTAACTTCCGACTATGATGTTGCTAATCAACAATTCGTTTAACTTCAAATGTTGGCGTTATAACATTTAATGATTTCATAACTGACGTTATTGGTTCGTTGGAGTACTGCAGTGCAGTTGCCTCTACTGTTGGTGCCACAGGAAAACCTCAGCTGATACTCTGTTCTTAAAATTTCTCGCAAAGTAACACATGCTATTAAATGCTGATTCTCTAACGATTATTTTTGTCAAAAACTATTGCTATTGAACCAGGACTGTTGGAGTTATTGCAAAAGGTAGCAGGGGTCCGGTGTTTTTGAGACACAGTGTAGATCACTCATGTGAGCACACAAGTTTACCACAGTTTGGCTAGCAGTACTAAAAGTGCATTAGGGGACCAAAAAATCGAAACAAAATGCCACCAACAACAACTAAGCATCACGAGAACACTGACAACTTTGTGCCCTAGTTTTTTGAGAGAAACTTACTGACTTCTTGCAAAATTCTGTTCAACAAAAATGATCAAACACCAAAATGACAGCACCAGTGTAAAATGAGGGCAAAAGCTTATAGCAAAATGCATAAATAAGTTGAGAATTACATACGGCTAGCCAGCACTTGAGCATAAGCTCATAGACAGAATCAGGACATCGCTGCGGTTGCATCAGCCGAGAGTTCCGATGACAAATGTTGTCAATAACATCGGCATTCTTAGCTTTACCATACGGCATCTCACCACATGTAAACACCTCCCACATTAGCACTCCTGAAGAACAAAGAGAACAATTACAAATTACACTCACACAACAACAGACATCAACAATGCTCAAAGGGAAGGATAACTGAGTTATTTGCAAAAAATACTCAAAATCATTTGCAATGCTGATAAGGATTATGTAAGTTTTTTTGAACAAACTATGCCCAGATTATGCAATCCGTCCGTCTCCATTATCAACAGTAGAATGAAATGGACAACTAAAACTGCTCTGTCCATTGCTGCAGTATAGACAAGAAATCTGAGCTAATGCTCACGAGATGCGCAAGAGCCTATAGCAGTTCCTGTTCGCAGGTAATCTTAATCTATCTCCATCCAATTTGTCGCAGCGAAAAATCACCCAAAAAATCACTAAAACCCCCCTATTATTAGTGTTGAAGGTCAATCAAGGTCATCAATGTTGACAATCCTAAGAAGCTCGTCGCCAGTGCTTGTTATATTAAGCAGCATGTCTGTGCCTATCTGCAACCAGTTTCACGCTAGAAAAGCCAACAGCAGATAAATAACCACTTTCAGAGGGGTACCCCTGTTTGACACCCACGTGGGCAGGCCTCCTTGAACCTATACAGTCTGAACTTGGATTGCTAAAATTTACATTCAATGCTGAAAATTTCATATGCAAGTTGTCTTGGTCTATCTAGAGCCATTTTGATGCAATTCACTCTTGAAATGCTGGTTGCAGCCTAAAATCACGAAAAAAATTTACTAAAACCCCGTATTTTGGGGTTCAAGGTCATTCAAGGTCATCGATGTTGACATTACTAAGAAGCTCGTCGCCAGTGCTTGTTATGCAAAGCAGCATGTCTGTGCCTATTTGCAACAATTTTTACGCGCAACAGCAGCTACTGCTGTAGCACGTCTTAGCGATCGCAATTCTGTCCGTCTCTCTGTCGGTCCGTCTGTCTGTCCGTCTGACAAACAGGTGGATCACTCAAAAACGGTGCAAGCTACGATCACCAAATCTTCACCGTCGGCTGCCTGGAAGACCCTAGTTTCAGGAACAGTAAAGCATTTCCATAAGTTCGAAGGGGGTCACCCCGAACAATGGTGCTAAATGAGAAGGGGGTAGGGAAAATCTGCGATAATCAGCCGATATGGCATTCCAGAGCAAGAAAGTGGCGCCATCTGGTGAGTACAAGTAAAACACTATAGGGCCTACATAATTATTTAGCCGTAGTACTTCTGGCACCATCTGGTGAGTGATTTTGTTTTACTGGGAAACATCAGCCAAAAGCCGTATGGACGAGATCTATGGATGAAGTCTGTGGATCACTGGCGTATGATAATGCACCGCTGTTGCGCGTTCACCTTTGCATTAGCAGGGCTTTTCATGTCATGCTAGATGAGCAAATAATGGTAGAATAACGCTTTTTGAGGCGGTGCCCCTCTTTTCCCCCACGTTCATGGGGACCCCTTAACTCAGTCACCGATCGGTACCGGGTTGTGACAGACAGACATCAAGACAGAATTACCACAGCTAATATGCACTATAGCTAGCTAAGCTAGCTCTGACATGTAAAAATGGAGTTCAAACATTTACGATGCCCATTAAATAAGTAAAAAAAGTTCAAACAGATTTTGACAATGTTGTTGAAGACGTGTACACCCTGTGGTCTTGAGATTTTTGTTTGTTGCTTTATGAGAAAACTACATGACAAAAAACAGTAGTGCTTATATTATTCATATTCGATCGATATATGGCATTATTATATGACTGCGCCATCAAAACGATGGATCGCTTGTCATTGATGAGTTTGCTGATGGGCGAGGAGTCCAATTCTGGAGCTGCAGACGCGGGAGCAACTGTCACATGGTCAGGCGCTGAGGTTGCTGCGAGGTTAAGTCCCCTTCTGGACCACTCTCCTGTGCTCCAGAACCTTGACCCGTGAGTCCTCGAACCGGCCGACTGCCTCATGGCACAGAGCCCTCCAGGCAGAGCGATCCTGCACGTAACTGCTCAGAGTTGACAGGTCCATGTTGCACTGCTTCATGTTGACCTTCAGAGCGTCTTTGTACCGTAAAACTGGCTCACATTGCAGACGCTTTCCCACTGCCAGTTGTCCGAGAAATACTTACTTAGGGATGCGACTGTCTGGCATGCACATAATGTGACCGACCCAACGTAGCTGGGCTTTAAGCAGGAAAGCTTCTATGCCCATGACACCACAGATGTTCAATACATCTGTGTTGGGGATTCTGTCCTGCCATCTGATACGAGCTATCTTGCTCAGACAGCAGAGATGGAACTGGTCCAATCTGCAGTTTGATCATCGGTAGAGAGTCCAGGTCACACAGCCATACAGCAATGTCGTCAACACCACAGCTTGGTAGACGGCAATCTTTGTTTTCAGGGATACGTCATGCACTCCCCAAAATTGCCGCTGGAGTTTGCCAAATGCGCTAGCTGCCTTGGCGAGACAGGATGTAATGTCACTGCCTGCTGAGACGGTGTTGGACAAGCAGCTGCCGAGTGGCAGAACTTGCCAACAGATTTCAGGGTACCATCACTGACGGCCGCGATACTGGCTGACGCGGTCTGATGTAATATGGCATTACTATTCAGCCAAATACTAACACACTATTCAGCCTACTATACAGACCAAATAGAATACAAACAGAATATTCGGTACAGCACTCAAAAGCAGAAACAAATCGCTACAGACAATTAAACTGCTTTATTCACTGCTCCAACTAAACAACAAAAGATAGCGTAGTACAAGCTGTACTGACCAAAGGCCCAGACGTCCGACTTGCTGCTGAACTTGGTGTAATTAAGTACCTCGGGAGCTGACCAGCGCACTGGAAACCTGGCGCCAGCTGAACTTGTGTATTCATTGTCCAGCACAAATCTACATGCAACACAACCATATCATCAGCGACCAGCAGTCATCAACTTTCCGTGCCAGACCACCAACCGTCACAGCACACACGAACATTGGGCATTTTCTACTGCTGGCCACACAGTCAAGCTTGAAACTCACTGCCCAAAGACCTTTGAGTGTTCTGTGGACATTTACAGACAGTTCAAGTCATTCTTGTTCTTCCAGTCGAGGTTTTTTAAAAGAATGTGCTATATAAATTTACTGTTGAGTATTTGACATCAGACCATGGATGCCTACACCGTATAAACCATGGAAATATTTAGTGCAGAAAGATAATAAAAAAACCAAAACAAAACTAAGAAATAGAGTGGGCACAAGATATAGCCTAAATATGCAACACTACAAAGTACGCAAGTCCAGATTCAGAAGTAAATCAAAAGTAATATAAAAGCAGATCAGTGGTGCACAAAAGATTTAAGCTGAAGGCCACTAAACGTGGACTTTAAGGCACTTCAAACCACATCCGAGAGCAAAGCCCAACTTATATGATCAGCTTACATCAATGTGATGTCATGACAGACGAACAGACAGACAGTGGCCCTGGAGATAGCAATCTGCAATGTGGCCTGTACACCAAAAAACAAGGACTGACTAGAAATTTTGGGCCAGAGCCAAACGTGAAAGCACCTAGTAACGTCACATAGCATGAACACAATTGTATTAGTCTACACAGCATCTACATTGTTGATGTTCCGATGTAGACCAACTGCATGGTGATGCCACCTAGTGAATGGATATACACTGTTCTGTGTCATTCAGTGTACAGCCAAATGAACATTTTCGACAAATAAATGCCCCACCCTCCAAAACCCCTCAACGAATCTCGCTGAAATTTGGTCTCAATTCATTCCAGGTAAGGATTGTCCTGCCCGCTAAAATGCTGTAACAAGGTGCTGACCGTGCAAGTCCAAAGTCGCCAACTTTGACGACGTTTTTGTCTCCGACAAGACAGTTACGAGCGGCGAGGTCTCGATGAATGAAGCTCTTACTCTCCAGGTACTGCATCGCCGAGCAGACCTGATCGCACATCTCAATGAGCAGGTCCGTGTTGGCCAGCAGACGTGTCCTGTGCCGACGTAGGTACTGCAGCAACGCACCTGCATTATAGACACACACCCGCTGGCTAACTAAGTTAGCCACATTGTGCTGCGATCTCAACAACCAGACACAAATGTCTTTCGCAGCCACTTAAACTGTTAAGAAATTTAGTGTCAGTTTGTCTCAACTGCAAAACACTGCTGAGCCCACAGTTGCCACACCAGCTACAAAGCACGGCATTTGAGCTCACAGCAGAAGCCAAACCCACAATTTTGCATGTTTGGGAAGCATCTGCTGTATCTCACCTAACCCTACACTGTTAATATATCATTAGCTTCATCACACTATAGACAATGGACATGTTTCATTATTTCACTTAGTTTTAATAAAGTATAATATTCCATGACCAACACCGCCAGTAGACCATAACTATAGCAGACGTTATCCATTATGCCATCACAAACATCTTTATTTAAAACAAAAGCAAACTAGAAGGTGCTTGTGAGAGCGCATATCTCCGCCAAGTGAAGTGATTTAAACATTACTACAACTACTATTACTACTACTACTACACCTACAAATACAACAAACTTACAACTATACGATAAGTAGAGTAAGTAAAGTGTAAATTTATACAGCGCATACTCAAAAAGATATTTAATGTGCTTAATACATTTTGTCATCAATATTTCGCAAAAATGTATGTCTTCAGCTGACGTTTGAAAGTATCGAGACTCAGCTCTGGGTCACGAAGACTGTCTGGCAACAAATTCCAAGTCAACGGGCCCGCCACAGAAAAGTGCTGACGACCGAAACTGTTCAATCGATAGCGTGGTACCATCAACTTCCGCTGAGTGGCAGAACACAGATGTTGACGGCCAGTGACTTCTGCTGTGAGTGTACAACTGTCCATCAAGTACGGCGGAGCAGTTCCATGGAGACATCGATACATGAACACTGCGAGCTTAAATCGTACTCGATCAGTGATATCGGTGACGATACAACAAGGAAAGGGAAAGGAGAAGAAAGAGCCGCTTTGCGGAGGGAGGGAAAAGTAACAGCCGGCGTTGCTGCTTGTGCTGTTGGTGCAATGACGTCATTGCCAAATGTTATGAATTATCATGTACACACACACGCACACGCAGAACGACGGACAGAACGACCAATCTCTTAATCTCCTCCAATGTTCACTACGTTCACTTTGGCGGAGATAAAAATGACAATGTATTTAATCATTGTGAAAATGAAAACACTGTGGCACACTGCAATGACAATTAACATGCACTACTGAAAGTGATAAATAGGGCTCACAGTTTTCCACGTAAACTTTGTCAAATAAGCGAGTTCGACATTCTTTATGACCTAAGTAGGTCAGCGTGACCTAGTATGTCAACTCCCCCAATTGCAGTAAACAACACAGCAGCGTGCACACAGGGAGTCAATTTCTATCGATGATTTCAAGTGCTGGAACTTACAGTGTTTAAACGTTTTGAAAAAAGCAAGCTTACTGCCAGCAAGAAGGATTAAAAACAGTTTGCAGTAATTGCAGGGACGAACTAGTTGCTCCAGCGTACGCTGCGTATAGGGGCCTTCAGTCAATCAACATCTGCCTATAGGCCCCTAGTGCCGTCGAAGAAAGAGGAGAAGTCGGAAGCCAAGCAGCAGTACTAGGCCTACTGACGCTACAAGACGGCACTAAGATACCAGATTCGCATTTCTTGCCATTTTGATCTAAAAACGCATCATGTGTAGGGTTAATGCGACCTATCCACTATTTAACCGGTCAGTGGTGTAATAGGCCTAGTCAAGGGGAAATGCCGAATGCGAGGGCATGCCAACACCCAAATATTTTTGCGAGGAAATGCCATTCCTGCAAACAATATCAAGGCAAGGGGAAACAGTGAACTGATCCCATAGTATTCCGCAAATAAGCCTATAAGCACGTCGAGCAACGTAACTGAACTAAAGTGACATGGCTTTGATATTGATGAAATGACCAATGGGCAAGCAGGGCAAGCTCATTGCCTATCTGCAACCTATCTGCGAAATTCCGCGGAAATATTAAAATTTTGTGGAAAAGAACAAATTCCGTGGTTTGGCTCGAAATTCCACGGCCCACAGAAAATTCTGGATCCTAGTGACAAACACGAACAGTAGAGCAAACCTTATAGAAAATGACGTAACGTATACGTTAATTTCAGAGATAAAGAATAAGAAGCTCAGTGAAATATTACCATTTCTCATATACTCGGTGAGAATAAGTATAGGACTGACTTTGGTACAAACACCATAGAGACGAACCAGGTTTTCATGCTGCAACAGCCTGAATAACATTGCAGATAAAACAATGTAGAGACACAAATAAATTATTGATAAAATATACAACCACACATCAAAATGTAACATCTTTGTAAAAAGATCAGAATAATCATTCAACTACACATACATGAATTAAATCATGGTCATTTTTTCAGATTTTGTTCTTGTCTATAAAACACAACAACTACCAGTAGTTGAATTCTGCAGTTTCAGTGTCTTTCTCACTGACTACAAAAATTATTCAAAATTACTCGTTTAAGCAAAGTTAATTTTTGGGAATCAATTAATCAAAAATTGACAAAGTATTTTTAGTCAGCACAAGACCTAGTTATAAGTGGCACCAGTAGTAGGAGTTCTACACACAGTCTTGAGCATGTGCAGCAAACCTTGAGCAACTTGCTAACATACTGAGTGCTCAGGTCAACTCAACCTCCTACCCACAGCAGGATGGGGTAATAGTAAGTAGCTTACAGGCTACAGGGTGAAAGCCTAGTGTGGCTGATTGGAGCAGTGGTATGTCTGTTTGCTGCAAACCGCAGGTCCAGCTGTTCGCTAACGCAGGCAATAGACGGCTGCATAATGTGCTGCAGTATCACTAGCTCATGCCAATCAGCTGCCATTTCTCTGGCTGTGAGTCAGTCTCATGTAAAGATTATAGCAGATTATAGCTTTACCTCTTAAAGTAATAAAAAATGCAATCGTATCAAAGCGTACATCATAGTCTTGGCTTCGTCGATGAAGTCTGCTTCCTGCATAGTTCCTTCCTTCATCATTTTCACTGCGACGTCCACCTCGTTCTTGTACCGACCTCGACGTACTTGCTACGCTCACAAATGCACACAGTGCTATGACTTTCATTAACACGACAAGGATCAGAGTTCGCAGGTTTCTGTCAAAGATGGTTTAACCCTTGGTTTATTCCACTGTCTGCCACTTCAAATTTTGATGTTAACTTTTAAATGCATTTTCAAACAGAACCAATGCAAAACAAGAAATTCTTTTGTTTTGATGCTAATTATTTTGCAGTCATTCTGTAACAAAGTTGCAATTTTGTTATAAATGGTAAATTTTGCTTCTGAAATTAGTACAAATATTGCATATCAATTTTCTTATGCTATAAAAATTCATACGATAGCTCTTTCAAGTAACTGTTAGACTGTATCGATTTAAACTAAGTTTTTGCTGATTTAAAACAATTTAAACCACTTGACTGGCAAAACAGATTTTCGCTGGAAAAAAACCCCAGCCCTACCCTAGCAAGGATGCTTAAACACCAGCAAAAAATTTTAAAATAGCTTTACACCATGTAGGGCCATACTCGATGTGCATGGGTAAGCTAGCATCACAGGCTGAATGGTAGTTCAAGCCCTGTGTTAACGGCAACTTCTCTTTCCCATAGGAAAGCCAAAAATTCGACCTCCCACAGAATCAAAACCTCTGACCCGATTGAAATAAAATTTCGCAAGGTTAATTATGTCGGCGAGACGGCCGCCAGTGCAAAATTTCAGGCAAATCCGCATGAGGAGGGCTTCTCTGCAAATAGGTAAAATATATGCAAAATTTTTATTTATATATATCTATTTTTCAGAAACTCACCTACAAGTCACAGCCCTCGGCAGATTTTTCCGTGCGATAGCTCAAACAACGTGGTCTCGTGCAAGGATGTGCCTTTTGAGGGTTAAAAAAACTGAAATTAATATTTAACGTATTTAGTCAAAAAAAATTCCAAAAAAATACAATGGTGCCTATGGGGAGAATTAAACAATTCTTTAAACGGTCATAACTTTGGCTGTGTATAAGATAGTCGTAATTTTTGGTGCTAGAGTATGGTTTTTGGGAATGGCCAATCTAATAGTGTCATTCAAATTTACCCTGGACTCTCCCTGGTTACCATGGCAACAAAATTTCGGACAAAGTCGGCTATAACTCACCTTCTGCTAGAGATATCTGCGAGATCTTTGCTTCTATAGGGGGTTTTCGGGGTTGGGCCATCGAATACTGCCAACAAAATTTTACCCGAACTGACCCTTGTTGCCATGGCAACGAAATTTGAGACAAAAGGGCTATAATTTGGATTCTGGAAGAGATATCTCCAAGATCTTTGCATCTAATGGGGGTTTTTGGAGGATGAGCTATTGAATGAAGTGAATCTAATTCCACCACAACCGACCCTTGTTGCCATTTGAATGTCACGTGACCCCAAACGGTCAAGATCGTGATTGTAAAATATCTATGGCCAGATATCTCTGTAACTGATCAACTGTAGGAAAACGTTATTTTACTAATAAAACAGCAAATATAAATGTACAAAACATAAGTTTATACACTTGTTAATGGCAACATTTAAGGACTTGCACATTGAATACAGCGAAAATTACAAAAGGTGATATTATTCGGCAGCACATTGACACACAGTCAGTGTGATGCGGGCAATATCACCTTTTGTAATTTTTGCCATTTTCGATCTGCAAGTCGTTAAATGTTGCTGTTAACAAGTGTATAAACTAGAGCTGTCAAATTAACGCATTAATTGATGCATTAATGAGTTAATAAATTAACGTGCGTTAAAAAAATTAACACACATATGTAAATTTATGTTAATTCATTAAATTCTGTGAAGCAAAAGTTCCAATACTCTGTTAAACTGAGGTTATTTGACAATCGAATGAATTCAAGTAACTAAACTGTTGTTGTCGTTCTATCACTACTGTAAATGGACAATTATTCCGACGACAAGTTAATAGATTTCTATGCTATGACGTTAAAAATGTGTTTCTAACTTTTTATATTCTACAGGTGACAGGCTTGGGTGCGTTAATTAATGCATTAAAAAAATTAACGCTTTGACCGCTCTAGTATAAACTTATGTTTTGTACATTTATAAGAAATAAGGTAATAGAAACTACGATTAAGCCACAGATTCAATCCCAGACTCCCATGTCATATCATTGTCAAGCAATGACTCTGGAGTCTGGACGCTTTAGCTGTGTTTCTGATGGCCTATTAGGGTCTAACATGTTAGGCAAGACCATAGATATGTATATTATAGTTATGCTAATTTCATTCTAATAATGTTAATAATGTTCTAATTTCAATCTCAGTACAACAAAACAAAATTCTTTCAAAGCTTTCATCTGCCGTGCTGTCAGCAGAAATTAGAACGTCTTTGCTAACAGCTACTGCACTCAGACCATGGTAGGCTTGGGCACAAAATTAGCGTATTTGTAATACATGTATTTATGAACTAACCAAAACCGTTGGACCATCAAAAACACAGCTAATGTTCACACAAATGTGCTTGCATCATCAAACAGTATGGTGGTTGGTGGCGTGGCGTAGTTGTTAACGCGTTTCGGCTGAAACGAAGTTATTCTACGCTGGGCCCGGTTAGTACTGCGATGGGTGACTGCCTGCGGGCAGGTAAACCATCTCGGTGCGAAGCCTGCCAGCTAGGTCGACTCAGCCTTCTACCCTCCGTGGGATGGTAAAATCAGTAGTAACTCATTTATATGGGTTACGGAAGGTGAGGACCTTTGTACAGCTGACTGTGGTTGCCTAGCCGGCCGCTGCGCCTGCCTGTCTGCAGGCTGCACATGGTGGCCGTGCGGCAGGCGGCTCTGGTTAGTGACGAAAGTGCATTAAAGGCGTGCACATGCTCGCGACGATGCGCTATACAAATTGACGACCTTTACCTTTACCTTTGTGGTGATGATGCAGGAATCGAAAAGGTAAAATCAGATTGTGGAAGAGATGTGGTCTGTGTGATCAACACTGGTGGCTAGCTGGCCCACTGCCGACTAAAAAACCTAATGAATGAAAACAATCACCTTGGTGATATTGATAGGGAGATTTTATCCTTCATTTATCAGTATCTTATTTGACAGATCATCCATGCCCAGTACATTCCATTTCTACAACTTCTTAGAAATGTAGCATGAAAATAAAAGCGCATTCCCAAAAAATATGCTAATGAAAAATTTAAACAAAATTTCAGACAATAAAGCGGCATAACTTACCCCGAAATTTCCAGTGCCCAGCTCTTCTAGAAGCTGTAACTCGTTGACATCGATTTCTTTCAAATCTGGTCAAAATCACATTAAACTAAACGTTACACAAGTAACAAGAGCAGGTACAGCATGCGGCTTGAATTAAAAACAATATGCTTGTTTACGTCAATGCCAAACAGTAGGGTGCCACTAAATAGCCATACAATGTACAAAAAACATTAGATCTGGAACTAACAAGTAACATTAACATACATAACTTTCGGTTATTTCAGACTTACCTGCGATGCAAATTTTAACAATTTCTGTGAGTTGCTAGGGACTAATATTACCCCAAATAGAAACTGAGATTGATCTATCAACCAACCAATTGATCAACGAGAATTTTTACAATGTGCTGGGTCTGCTAGAGACAGGTTAGATGCAGTTCAATCCAGGAAATAATCAGAAAAACAATTATATGAACAGGTAAGTTCTGAGATGCTGATTAAAAGTGGATAACATCTTGGCAAATTCAGTGCGATTCATGACTAATCTAGACTTTCTACCAAATCACTACAGTTACTCTATCTCTAGGTCAAGAAAAACCACAAAAGAAAAGAACAAATTCTGTGCAGACTCACCATGACTGAGTCCGCACACAGGTTTCATAGACTGACGATCTCCTGGTGGAAAACGTAAACGTACAACCAAACCTAAACAGACAGTTTCAAGATCCAAAACACCAGAGCTGACCATTGGCTCACAATACAAACTATTAACACAAGTATTAAAACAATTAGATGATCATTTTATATGATCAAAATGCACTTTCAAGGCAAACTTAAGAATACGACCCCTTCACTTCTCAATGTGACCCTGACGCATTCTATTCCGACATATCAATTTCTTGCGAGAAGCTCAATGTGGCCAATGGCCAGCTGCGGAACAAGCTTCCAGCTCATTTGTGACAAACTGATATTAACTTTGAACAGTTTAAACGGCTGCTGAAGACATTTCTGTTTAGGTATTGAGAGTGCAGCGCACTGTGGCTAACTGCTAACTTGCGCCTATTACGTCGTATTACTTACTTACTTACTTACTTACTTACCTCTGACATGCAGCACGTATCTGGAGAAGCGGCTAAAGCATAGCTAAAGCTTTACACAGTTAAGCAATAACCCCAATAACCGTCAACCGAGAGCAAAGCTAACCGGCACAGTTGTGCTTGTGGTAGTATATAAGCTCGGGGATGGTTGGGAATGGATGCTTCTCAGCAAGGTAGTAGAATCCCTCGGCATTCTGTCGTATGTGGTAATGTTTCACCACACCTGATTCCATGCTGCAAGTTCAATAACTCACAATAAGACAGAAGAAAAAAAGATCCCAGGCTGAACGGTAGTTCAAGCCCTGTGTTAACAGCGACTTCTCTTTCTTATGGGAAAGCCAAAAATTCGACCCCCCACAGAATCAAAACCCCTGATC